>OGEB01000691.1_pt1 | contig 20362 bp, 19 predicted proteins | sample 1570541 | NCBI WGS metagenome assembly OGEB01 (sample SAMEA2581975, study PRJEB24529) | metagenome | biome: Human gut stool | place: China | collected 2011 | reverse complement strand
CCAGAACAATCCTGGATATGAATGGAGCAGAGAAACTTCTTGGAAAAGGTGATATGCTCTTTTATCCGCAGGGATATCAGAAACCGGCGAGACTTCAGGGAGCGTTTGTTTCTGATGATGAAGTCAGTGCGGTGGTTGAGTTTCTTGCAGATAAGAATCCGGGAGTACAATATAACCAGCAGATTGAGCAGCAGGTGAACTCTCCTGTAACAGCAGCAGGAATGTCTGGTGATGACAGGGATGTACATTTCGAGGAAGCTGGTAAGTTTATCATTGAAAAAGAGAAAGCTTCCATTGGCATGCTTCAGAGAATGTTTAAAATTGGCTTTAATCGTGCTGCCAGAATTATGGATCAGCTTTGCGATGCAGGTGTAGTTGGTCCGGAAGAGGGGACTAAACCGAGAAAAGTTCTTATGTCTATGGAAGAATTTCAGAATTATCTTGAGAACCAGTAAGTGAGGACTGCCTATGAAATGTCCGAAATGTCACAAAGAAGTGGAGAAGGGGTCTTTGTATTGCCCGTATTGTCTTGCAGAGATACCTTGGGTAAAAGAGTTTGATTCTGTAGAAACACTTATGAAGAAAGAGCAGCAGAATCGTCCGCCACAGAAGAAATCCAAGTTTAAATATTTTAATAAATTAAAAAAATGGAAGAGAAAAAAGCGATATATCAGACATATCAGTAAAAAACAGCTGATATGTCTTGTGGCATTTGCGGCAATATTGCTGGGGGCACTGTGTTATCGGCAGTTACATTCTTTTTCGGCTTTGTATTCCGGCGCAAAGAGGCAGTATGAACAGCAGAATTATGAAAGGGCATTAAAGATTGCGGAAGATGCCCTTGATTTGAAACCGGAAAGTGAGGCTGCAAATCTCTTGTTGGCGAAGAGTATGGAGAAGCTGGGAGACAGGAAATCAGCAATTCTTGTTTTGAAACCTTTTATACGTAATAAAACTGCCGGAGTGTCATTATACAGGGAATATGTGGAGTTTCTTGTACAGAACGGAAATACTGAGGAAGTAAGAAATGTACTGAAACATGCAAGTAAGGAAGTTCAGGATAAATGCAGTGATTATATCTGCGAAACTCCTGTGTTAAATCCTGCGTCGGGTACTTATGCATCGGTACAGACTCTGGAATTGAGGGCAGATCATGCCCGGATTTATTATACTCTGGATGGAAGTGTACCTACAAAAGACAGTGCGTTGTATACAGAGCCGATTACTTTGAGAGAGGGAACGACAGAAGTTAAAGCGATTGGTGTGAATGATAAAGGCATTGAGAGTGATATGATCTACAGAAAATATGTGATTGTTCTGAAGACACCAGATGCACCAGAGGTAACACCAAAGTCCGGCGATTATGATAAGAAAACCAAAATAAAAGTGACTGTGCCGGATGGATGTAAGGCATATTACGCGTTTGATTCTCAGCCGGATATTAACAGTACACTTTATGAACAGCCAATATCCATGCCTGTTGGATATCATAAATTAAATGTGATTCTTGTAGCTGCCAATGGTAAGGTCAGTAAAGTGACTACGATGGAGTATTATCTGCAATATTAGTGGCTGTTTGTTGGGGATTAGAATATATCGGATTACTGTTCGCTGGCAATATCCCGCGAAGTGGACAGTAACTTTGTTGACACATTAGAAATAAGGAAGATTAAATAATGGAAATCCGTATTATTACAGTTGGAAAGATTAAAGAGAAATATTTATCCGATGGAATTGCAGAATATGCGAAACGACTCAGCAGATACTGTAAACTGACTTTTTGTCAGGTAGCCGATGAGAAAACACCTGATAAGGCATCGGAAGCATTAAATATACAGATCAAAGATACAGAGGGAGAGCGTCTGATGAAGCATATCCGGGAACAGGATTATGTGATCGCGCTGGCGATTGATGGAAAAATGCTGGATTCGGTAGAGCTTTCTGAAAAGATTGAAAAACTGGGGGTTTCCGGTATCAGCTCCATTGCTTTTGTAATCGGCGGATCACTGGGATTAAGCGACAGGGTGTTAAAACGTGCGGATTATAAGCTGAGTTTTTCAAAGATGACATTTCCTCATCAGTTGATGCAGATGATTCTTCTGGAACAGATATACAGAAGTTACCGCATCATGAACCATGAGCCATATCACAAATAAATGCGGGATTTCTGCGGATGGTGAATATCTGATAGGATATTATAATGATGTTAAGTTCAAAAGTCTTATCGTGCAAGCACGAACGACTTTCTGATCTTTTGATCCTGACATCTTATAATATGAGTGCTGCACAATACGAATATAAAATGAAAGAAGACAAAAGACATGAACACAGAAAAATTTGAAGAGTTTATTTCGCAATATCCCATTTTTGAATATCGTTTGCTCGATACAAAGGATATTGGAGTAGAAGAGCGCGTGCGTACGATCTGCAGAGAAGAATGTGAGCGTTATGATTCTACCTGGGCCTGTCCGCCGGCAGTGGGTACTTTGCAGGAATGTGAGAAGAAAATAAGAAGTTTTCCACAGGCTGTTTTCTTTTCCAGTGTGGCGGAAGTTTCGGATATTATGAATATGGAAGAAATGTTATCTACCAGACATGCGCACGAAGATCTGACCACAGAGGTGGGGAAATACCTGAACAGGGAAGGATATGAGACATATATCCTTTCGACAGAATCCTGCGATATCTGTGAAAAATGCGCTTACAAGGAAGGAAAACCCTGCAGGCATCCAGAGCGGATGCATCCATGTCTGGAGAGCCATGGTGTGGTAGTAAATGAGATCGTAGAGCGCGAATCTATGGAATATAATCTTGGAGGAAATACCATTCTGTGGTTTTCTATGGTTCTGTTTCGTTAAACTGGAATTTGTATAATCTCTCCGGCATAGACTGATACTAAAAGCCGGAGGGATTTTTTTATGGGAAAATTGGGACGGTGGAAGGAACAGATGGTATCAGCGTTAGAGATTCCTCCTGATCTGGCATATAGTGAAACGATTATTACTATGACTGGTTCAATGGAAATTCTCATTGAGAATTATAAGTCTATTTCCAGATATACACCTACAGAAATTGTAGTCCGGTCTCTTCGGGGAAAGGTAAGCATCTGTGGAAAAAATCTGGAGATTCTCTGGTATACTTCCAGCGCAATGAAGGTGACCGGGAATATCTCAGGTATTTATCCAAAGAAGCAGATGATATAAAAATCAGGTGGTGGGAATGGAAAAAATCCTGAAATTAATATATGGTTACATAATCATCCTTGTGAGAGGAGAATATCCGGAACGCTTTTTAAATCTCTGCAGAAGCAGAAAGATTTATATGGAGAAAATACAGTACAAAAATAATGATCAGGTTACTGCTCAAATGCGGGCAGGAGATTTCTGGCGCTTAAGACCGGTTCGGAGTAAAACAGGTGTTCATATTCAGATTATACAAAAACGGGGAATGCCCTTCTTTTTTTTCGCAAATAAAAAAAGAAAAGCTTTTTTTGCAGGAATGCTTCTTTGATGTGTTCTGATATTTTTTATGACGGGGAGAATCTGGAATATTCATATAGAGGGAAATGTCCGAAACGGTACAGGAGAGATACTGGATTTCCTTGATGAACAGGGTATCGTTCACGGAATGGCGAAAAAGAAAGTGAATTGTTCTGAGCTTGCGGCAGCAGTACGAAGAAAATTCACAGAAACTACATGGGTATCTGCAAGGATAGAAGGAACCCGTCTGATTCTCGAACTTCAGGAGGGAATTACTGAAAAAGAAGATTCTGCGGATACAAGTCCTTGTGACTTGATCGCAGATAAAGAAGGGATAATTACGGATATGATCGTTCGTTGTGGAGTACCTGTGAAGAACCCCGGGGATGTATGTAAAAAGGGGGAACTTCTGGTATCCGGAGAACTTCATATTATGAATGACAACCAGGAAATCGTGAGAAATGAATATGTTCATGCAGATGCAGACATTTTTATTTCCAGACAGATTTCATATTATCAGGAATTTTCAATGAAGCATCCGGTGGAAAAACCAGCTGGAAAAATAAAACGTGGATTATACTTTCGCATAGGACAATGGTATCTTGGATTATACGGACCGGTGGTTCAAAGTCAGCGATGTGTTACGGAGGAAGAACCTCTGCATATTACAGAAAATTTTCTGCTGCCTGTATGGATCGGACGGGCAAAAGTTGTAAATTATGAATCAAAAGAAGAAACTTATACGCCGGAAGCGGCCAATGGGGAGGCTGCACAGCAATTACAAAAATACGAGAAAAAACTTCTGGAAGATAATGTGAAGATTTTAAAAACTAATATAACAACCAGAATTACCGGACAGTCTTGCATTACGAGGGGAACCATACAAGTCGTAGAACAGATTGGTAAAGAACAGGTGATAAAGGAGAAAGATACAAAAATCCGGTGAGGGAGTTTGACCTGTAAACAGGATTACTGTTCACTTCGTTCTCAGTAACACGCTTTGCGATGCAGGAAATATGAACCTCCTTGCGCTAAGCTCAAGGAGTATCGTTTGCTTCGCAAACTTAATTTATGCTGATCGCATAAATTCGCGCCGTATGTCTCGGGATTTTGGCATTTTCATGCCAAAACACCTCGCGGGATAGTGTCGTGTGAACAGTAACTAAACAGGTTCTATGCTATATTGACGATAAATGCCGACACAGAAACTTCACAAAATAATAGGTAAATGAGGGAAGTTTTTATTTAAAAACTTGCAAGGAGGTGTTACAATAGACACATCTGGTTCTTTCGCGGGCAACAGCCCAGGCGAATGGTAATCCAGAATTATGTACATGAAAGGACATCACAGGATGGCTGGTAACATTATTGAATTACACACAGAAGTGCCTGCTGATCTGGAATCAAATGTATTTGGCCAGTTTGACGAGCATCTTAAACTGATTGAGAGAACACTGAACGTAACGGTGATTTCCAGAGACGGAATTCTTAAGATACTTGGCAATGAACAGAGCGCATCTTCTGCGAAGAAATTAATAGAAGAGCTTGTGGTGCTTGCAAAGAGAGGCAACACGATCACAAGACAGAACATAAATTATGCTCTTTCTCTGGCAATGGAGCAGAGAAATGAGGTTCTTACTGAGATAGATAAAGATTTTATATGCAATACGATTCAGGGAAGACCTATTAAACCGAAGACACTTGGACAGAAGGATTATGTAGAACAGATTCGTAAGAAGATGATTGTCTTTGGCGTAGGTCCTGCCGGTACAGGTAAAACTTATCTGGCAATGGCGATGGCGGTAACTGCTTTCAGAAACGAGGAGGTCAGCAGAATTATTCTGACACGTCCGGCAATCGAAGCAGGAGAGAAGCTGGGCTTTCTCCCGGGAGATCTTCAGAGCAAGGTCGATCCATACCTGAGACCGCTTTATGATGCATTGTATCAGATCATGGGAGCTGACAGCTTTGCCAGGAATATGGAACGTGGTCTGATTGAAGTAGCACCTCTTGCCTATATGCGAGGACGTACACTTGATAATGCATTTATCATCCTTGATGAGGCGCAGAATACGACTCCTGCACAGATGAAAATGTTCCTGACGCGTATAGGATTCGGCTCTAAAGTAATCATTACAGGAGATGCTTCCCAGAAGGACCTTCCAAGAGATGCTACGTCAGGACTTGATGTAGCAATGAAAGTACTGAAGAAAATAGATGATATTGGTTTTTGTCAGCTTACCAGCAAAGACGTTGTCCGTCATCCGCTGGTACAGCAGATCGTTCAGGCGTATGATGATTATGAAAAGAAACAAAAGCCTGAAAGATCGGCAAGACGCAGAAACGGGGGAAATGAACGATGAATATGCAGATCGATTATGAGACAGACCGGGAACTGGGAATCGATTATGAGACTCTGGCAGTAAAAGTAGCCGATAAGGTTCTTGAAATGGAAGAATGTCCCTATGAGGCGCAGGTGAACCTGGTGCTTACAGATAATGAGGAGATTAAGAGAGTTAACACAGAGTTTCGTGATATTGAGAGGGCGACAGATGTACTTTCTTTTCCCATGATTCCTTTTGAGACACCGGCAGGATATGAAATCGTAGAAGAAGATGAATCCTATTTTGACCTTGACACCGATGAACTCCTTTTGGGAGACATTATGATTTCAGTGGATAAGGTGTTTGCACAGGCAGAGGAATACGGACACAGTGTAACCAGAGAGTTCTGTTTCCTGGTGGCGCACAGTATGCTTCACCTTCTTGGATATGATCATATGACATCTGAAGAAGCGACTGTTATGGAAGCGAAACAGGCAAAAGCGCTGGATGAACTTGGAATTACTCGTTAGAGAGCGTCAAAAATTAAGGTTATATAAATGGAGTAACAAAAGAATGAATTACCGGGAAAGACTTAAGAATAAAAAACGTATTGTAATCAAAATTGGTTCCTCTTCCCTGACACATCCGGAGACAGGCAGACTGAACCTCCGCAAGCTGGAAGTTCTTGCAAGAGAACTCAGTGATCTGCGTAATCAGGGAAAAGATGTAATTCTTGTTTCTTCAGGTGCTATTGCAACAGGAGTTGCCGCACTTGGAATGAAAGAAAAGCCGACGGAACTTAAAGGAAAGCAGGCCTGTGCGGCAGTAGGACAGGCCAGACTGATGATGATCTATCAGAAACTTTTTTCAGAGTATAATCAGCCATCTGCACAGATTCTGATGACCAAAAATACGATGGTAAATAATATCAACAGAAAGAATGCGCAGAATACCTTTAATGAATTGCTGAGTCTGGGAGTTATCCCTATTGTAAATGAGAACGACTCTATTTCTACCTATGAGCTTCAGAACCTGGAGAAATTCGGTGATAATGATACACTGTCGGCAGTGGTTGCAGCTCTTGTTCAGGCTGATCTGCTGATTTTGTTATCTGATATCGACGGACTTTTTACAGATGATCCGAACACAAACCCGAATGCGAAATTTATTGATGTGGTAGAGAACCTGGATGATAAACTGCTCAACATGGGAAAAGGAACTTCAGGAAGTAAGGTAGGAACCGGAGGAATGGCTACAAAGCTTACTGCTGCACAGATTGCATCAGCAGCAGGCGTGGATATGGTAATTGCAAATGGAGCAGATTTCCATATCATCCATAAGATTACAGAAGGACGTAATTACGGCACACTGTTTGTAAGCCAGTCCAAAGAGGAAGTTTACCTGATCGATATTATTGACAGGCTGTTGTAGGATGTGAATTTTGGACAGTGTTATGCTGTGGCGGAGAGAAATTATATTACTAAAGTGATCCGACGCAGGCGGAGAATCCTGCAAGCTGGATTCTTTCTTGTAAAGTAAAGAAATTAAAATATATAGCTAAGAAATGGAGAAATACTATGGAAGTCGAAAAGATTGACCGTATTAATGCACTTGCACATAAAGCGAAGAGCGTAGGACTTACAGAAGAAGAGAAAAAAGAGAGAGATCTGCTCCGCAAGGAGTATCTGGCATCTGTCCGCATGAATCTGCGTTCTCAGCTTGATAATATTGATGTAAAACAGGAAGATGGAAGTATCGTTAATCTGGGTGAGAGATATGGAATCAAAAAAAGACATTAGAAAGAAAATTTTTGCAGAAAGAAAGCTGCGCAGTGATGAGCAGATAAGAACTATGAGTCTTATAATCACCGAAAGAGTGACAGCGCTTCCTGCATTCAAAAACGCCAGTCAGATTCTGGTATATGCAGATTACAATCATGAAGTTGTAACGGAGTATCTTATAAAAGAGGCATGGAAGGCCGGAAAGGAAGTTGCAGTTCCGAAGGTTGTGGAAAAGGATATGGTATTTTATAAACTGACCGATTTTTCACAGCTTGAACCTGGATACTTTGGGATTCCCGAACCGGCATCGGGGGAGATTGTTGAATGGCCAGAGGCTCTTATGATCATGCCAGGCGTGGCTTTTGACAGAGAGAATCACAGGGTTGGATATGGCGGAGGATTTTATGACCGCTATCTTGAGAAGCATCCGCAGCTTGAGCGGGTTGCTGTCGCATTTTCTTTTCAGATGTTGCCGGAGGTTCCGACAGAACCTACAGATATCTGCCCGCAGATCGTGGTAACAGAAGAGGAAACATGCTATCTTACTGACTGAAAGGAGACCGGGACATGAATGAGATGCTGAATCGCCTTGGCATGAATGCAAAGGCAGCCGAAACAGAAATGAGAAATCTTTCTACAAACAAGAAGAATGAAGTGCTTCTTGCAGTGGCAGACAGACTGGTAAAAGATGCGCAGACATTGATCAGTGCCAATGCACTGGATGTAGAAGAAGGAAAACGTAATCATATGCCAGAGGGACTTATTGACAGACTTCTCCTTACAGAGAGCAGAATTGAAGGAATGGCAGAGGGGCTGCGACAGGTTTCTGCTCTGGAAGATCCGATCGGAGAAGTGCTGGGAATGAAGAAACGTCCGAATGGGTTGCTTATCGGACAGAAAAGAGTACCGCTTGGCGTAATTGGAATTATCTACGAGGCAAGACCAAATGTGACAGCGGATGCATTTGCGTTATGCTTTAAGACAGGCAATGTAGTGATTTTAAAAGGTGGAAGCGATGCAATCCATTCAAATGAAGCAATCGTAAACTGCATCAGAGAAACTCTGAAAGAGCAGGGAGTGACAGAGAATGCAATTCAGCTTATTTCTGACACTTCAAGAGAGACAGCGGCTGAATTTATGAAGATGAATCAATATGTGGATGTGCTTATCCCACGTGGAGGACGAGGCCTGATCAAAGCGGTAGTAGAACAGAGTACCATTCCTGTTATTGAGACAGGTACAGGTAACTGTCATACGTATGTAGATGAGACAGCAGATCTGCAGATGGCGGCAAACATTATTATTAATGCAAAAACTCAGAGAGTTGGTGTATGCAATGCCTGCGAGTCCGTTCTTGTACATAAAGATATCAAAGATGCATTTCTTCCTGTCCTTGCGAAACGCCTTCAGGAGAAACATGTGGAAATCCGTGCAGATGAAGCGGCATATGATCTGATTCCGGGAGCGGTACATGCTACAGAAGAGGATTGGGGAAAGGAATATCTGGATTATATTCTTTCAATCAAAGTGGTTTCTTCTGTGGAAGAGGCAATTGCTCATATTAATAAGTATAATACCAAGCATTCAGAGGCTATTATCACAAATAATTATGAGCATGCACAGAAGTTCCTGGACGAAGTGGATGCGGCAGCGGTTTATGTGAATGCTTCTACACGATTTACGGATGGCTTTGAGTTTGGCTTTGGAGCAGAGATTGGTATCAGTACGCAGAAGCTTCATGCGAGAGGACCGATGGGACTGCAGGCTCTGACCACAACGAAATATATTATTTATGGAAATGGACAGGTGCGTCCATAGCCAACAGCAACATTGATTTTTTCTGAAAGATGTGATATACTTCATCTCAGATTTGGGGTTACCACCTGCTTCCCGGGAGGAAAGAAGGATAGCAGGCAGTAACAGATTTGATTATAAACTCATTCACGGGAGGACATAAAATGAGAAAAAAACAACTTTTTGCTTTATTAATGGCAAGTGCATTGTCCGTGGGAATGGCACCGACAGCCGCATTTGCAGCAGCAGATACAGCAGTGGAAGCAGCAAGTGAGGAAGTTTCCGGAGAACTTGATGCAGCAGATACAGAAGCACCGGCAGAAGATCCAGCAGAGACACCAGACGATGAGGCACCAGCCGATGAAACACCGGCGGAAGATCCGGCAGCAGATCCGACAGAGACACCAGCTGAGGAAACACCGGCAGAGGAAGAAGAAACCCCTGCACAGGATGAAACAGATGCTCAGGCTGCAGAAGCTGATGCTGCGGCAGCAATCGTAGTTGGTGATCAGTCTTATACAACTCTTGCAGATGCGTTTGCAGCAGTACCGGATACAACAGATCTGACAGGCACACCTACTTATGTTAAAGTAAAAGGTGAGATTGAACTGAATGCTACTGTAGATGTTCCGGCTACTAAGAATATTATGCTGGTTGCAGCGGAAGATACTACAATCAAACGTGCAGCAGGATTCACAGGCAGCATGTTTACTGTAAATGGTGGTAATTTGCAGATGGCAGGTGGTTCTGTAACAGATTCCAATGGAACTGCTATCGGATCCGGCAGTCTGACGGTTGATGGATCTGGTGATGGTGTTACTGGTTCTATTGTAGAGGTTGTAAGCGGTAACTATGGATTAACTGATGATGCAGTTCTGACAGGAAATAAAACAACTGGAAATGCCGGTGCGATCAGTAATACAGCCGATGGTAACGTCTATCTTTTAGGTGGTACGATTACAGGAAACTCTGCTACAACAGGCGGAGCAATTTACAGTGAGGGTGCAGTAAGTATACGCGGAACAGTAAGCGTTACAGGAAATACAGTCATTAATTCTACACCGGAAACGGCAAGTAATGTGGTACTTGATAAAAATGGCATTATTAATGTAAATGGTGCAGTTACAGGTTCTACAATTGGATTAGCTGTTCAAGAAGCTGCGGCAGGAAGAACTGTGGTAAAACTTGCAGACGGCGTTACAGATGTAACACTGTCATATGTTATCTCTCAGATTACATATGAGGGTGATTCTGCTTACAAACTTGCTGATGATGGTACACTTGTAAGCGCGGCAGAACCGACTCCGACACCGGGTGTGGATATGGTTGTAAAAGGAATTGACATGAAATGGACCGGACATAACAGCGTAGAGGTTACTTTCCAGTCCAATGTAAAAGGTACTTACTATATCGAAACAGTAAAACGTGGTGAAAAAGCACCTACAATCGATACATCCAAAAAAGGCAGTGATATCGATGCTGATACGAATGTAACAAAAAAAGTTACCAAACTTCCGGAGCATGAAGTAGATATTTATGTATGTGTTGTAAGTGAAGATAAAAAGCAGCATGCAGCGGCAGTGTTCAAACCAATTGAAGCAGAACGTCCGTCAGCACCTGCAACTCCTACTCCAACTCCGCCTCATACCGCAGTTGTACCGAATGTAAATGAGAGCGTTGTACAGGGATTTGAGAATGCTCTTGTATTCTATCCAAATACATTCTATGATTTCAAGGTAATTGGAGCAGGTACTCAGAACAACAATCCTGGAGAGGGAGATGTAAGATGGGTTCCGGCAGGATGGAGCATGTCTCAGAATCCGTCAACATGGAATACATCATGGAAGATTGGCGCTAAGAATGGTATCTATACAGATGCAGAGAAAGCGTACACAATCTATATTAAATATAATAAACAGGTGTATAGCGGAACTAACTGGGAAGACACAGATGCTTCAGAGATTCTGTCCTATCAGTTTAAGGCAGCTCCTCTGGCTCAGGCAAGTGTGACACCGGGTGCAGACGGCACAAATGGTAATGGAACAACTTCCGGTGATGGAACAACAGACGGAGGAACTACAGATGTAACACCTACCACATATGCTAATGGCACAAACGGTACATCCAAATCCGCAGTATCCACAGGTGATGAATCACCGATCGGAACTATGTTTGCTCTGGCAGCTGCATCTGTTCTTGCTGGTGGATATGTGCTTGTAAGAAGACGTAAGAAAGAAATGTAATATCCAGAGAATTGGTAAGGCATTTCATGGATTCAGATAGTCTGAATAGGAAATACGAAATATATAAATATCCGACAGGAAAAATTTTTAAGAGACAGGTCTTAGGATCTGTCTCTTTTCATATATATAGTATAGAGCGCAATCTTTGCGAATGAAAGGAGGATGGCCGGTATGGCAGCAGAACAGTCGGGTACATATGAGAAACTTTATTATACAATGTGGGAAATCGGACAGAGATATGGAGAGTTTGCACAATTCAGGGTAATCGGAAGAAGTCACGATGACAGGATGATTCCCATGCTGGAAATAGGAAAAGGTGACAGATGTATTTTCTGCCTGAGTGGAATAGAAAGTGGAGATGGCAATCTTCCGGAATACTTGTTATCGAATATAAAAGAGTATTGCGTGGCCTATGAAAGCAACTGGATTATGGGTGAGAGTTATGAAGTTCAAAGACTTCTGGATAAAGTAAGGATCTGTGCTATTCCGATCCTGAATCCTGACAGTTATGAAATCTCAGAGAAAGGATATGGTGCGATCCGAAATCCGATCTACAGACAAATGTTGAAAATGCAGGATAAACCGGTGGATGATTATGAAAGCAATGCCAGGGGGATTGATCTGCGGAGAAATTTCCCTACAAATTATTATCAGCGCAAAAAAATCAATCAGGAACCTGCCAGTGAAAATGAGACCAGGGCGCTGATCAATATTTTTCAGGAATATTCAAGTGAAGGACTTCTTACCTTCAGTTATTCAAGAGGAAAGATCATTTACTGCAGACAGGAGAAAGGATTTGCCTATAATCAAAGAAATTATCGGCTTGCAAGGCATTTGCAGAAATGTTCAGGATACCGTCTGGAAAAAGGAATCGCCGGAGGTGCAATGACGAGAAAAACAGGGACAAAACCAGATATGGGATCACCGGAACAATTTTATGCGGAAGTGATCCGGCAGCCTTCTATGGCGATTGAAATCCCAGATTACCGTAAGGGAGAAATAGAGGAATTAAGAATGATTCCGTTGGAATATATTTATTCGTTAAACAGTGGTGCGTTTGTAAAATAGCGTTTGACATAAGAGGACAAATTTTGTATGATAAAAAGGACGCCCTGAAGATTACTTTTTATAGAAAGATGAGGAATCAAGAGTGAACAATAATACACAGGAAAGTAAAGTACAATTAGAATATATCAATAAATGCACAGAGATCGTTAAAGAAAAATATGAGAAAGAGCCAGCTTTCTTTATTCAGAATGCTGGATGTCAGATGAATTCCCTGCAGACAGAGACAGTAGCCGGAATCGTAAAACGAATGGGCTATAAAGAAGTATTTAAGGAAGAAGAAGCAGATGTTGTTATCTATAATACCTGCACAGTCCGTGAGAATGCGAACCTGAAGATTTATGGACATCTTGGACATTTAAAGAGCATTAAGAAAAAGAAACCGGAGATGAAGATCGTATTATTTGGATGCATGATGCAGGAACCGGAAGTTATCGAGAAGATTCACAAGGATTATTCTTTTGTAGATCTGGTTTTCGGTACTCACAATTTCCATAAATTTCCGGAACTTTTTTACAGAAGCTTAAACACAGAAGGACAGATCATTGATGTCTGGAAAGAGTCTGATGAGATCGTAGAGGGAATGCCTGCTGATCGTAAATATTCCTTTAAAACAGGTGTAAATATTATGTTTGGCTGCAATAATTTCTGCAGCTATTGCATCGTGCCGTATGTAAGAGGAAGAGAGAAGAGTCGCGAGCCGGAAGCAATCGTGGAAGAAATCAAAGCACTGGTTGCAGATGGTGTGACAGAAGTAATGCTTCTGGGACAGAATGTTAACTCTTATGGTAAGACGCTGGAGCATCCGGTTACTTTTGCGCAGCTTCTGAAGCAGGTAGAGGCGATTGAGGGATTAAAGAGAATCCGTTTCATGACTTCTCATCCGAAGGATCTTTCTGATGAATTGATCCAGACAATGGCTGAGAGCAAGAAAGTGTGCCACCACCTTCACCTGCCGATGCAGTCTGGAAGCAGCCGTATCTTAAAGATTATGAACCGCCGTTATGACAAAGAGAAATATCTGGAACTTGTAAGCAAAATCCGCAAAGCAGTGCCGGACATTTCCCTGACTACAGATATCATCGTAGGATTCCCGGGAGAAACAGAGGAAGATTTCCAGGATACGTTGGATGTGGTTGAGAAATGCGATTTCGATTCTGCATTCACATTCATCTACTCTAAGAGAAGCGGAACACCTGCAGCAAAAATGGAGAATCAGGTACCTGAAGATGTAGTAAAAGATCGTTTTGACCGTCTCCTTGCACTGGTGCAGGAGAAAGGCCGTAAGGCTTCTTCTCGTTTCGAGGGAACCGTGCAGGAGATTCTTGTAGAAGAAGAGAGCAAAGAAAAAGGGATCTTTACAGGAAGAACAGAATACAATCTTCTCGTTCATTTCCCGGGATGTCAGGATCTGATCGGTAAATATGTGAAAGTAAAACTGGACACCTGCAAGGGATTCTACTATTTCGGAACACTTGTAGACTGATTCCGGCAGAAAAACAGGACTTCTGATAAAGAATAAATAAAATTATAGCACTTGCAGTATGCTATGGAATTGCTATAGATATAGAAGCCCATGCTTAGTGTATCGACAAAATTATTTTAAGAACCGACTTATCGGTACATTAGTAATAATATAGAGGGTGGAAGATAAAGTGAAACAAAATAAATACGAAATAGATATGTGCAACGGAACCATCATGGACAAGCTGATTTCGTTTTCATTGCCTTTAATGCTGTCGGGTATTTTACAGCTGATGTTCAATGCTGTAGATATCGTGGTGGTTGGACGATTCAGTGGAAGTCAGTCACTTGCAGCGGTAGGTTCTACCACTGCACTGATTAATGTGTTTACTAACCTGTTTATCGGAATCTCGCTTGGTGCGAATGTACTTGCTGCCCGTTTTTTTGCAGCCGGTAAAAGCAAAGAGATGTCGGATACGGTTCATACTTCGGTAACTCTGGCATTGATCAGTGGTGTGGTTATGGCATTTGTTGGACTGATTTTTTCCCGGGGTGCGTTGGAATTAATGGGGACACCTGCGGATGTAATCGGACAGTCAGCTCTGTACATGAAAATTTATTTTCTTGGTATGCCGTTTTTTATGTTATATAATTATGGAGCAGCAATTTTAAGAGCGGTAGGCGATACGAAAAGGCCATTGATTTTCTTAGTTGTTTCAGGAGTTGTGAATGCCATATTAAACATGATACTTGTGATTATATTTCATCTGGATGTGGCAGGAGTTGCCATTGCTACAGTAATTTCCCAGATGATTTCCTGTATTCTGGTAATCAGATGTTTATGTAATTCGCAGACCAGTTACCAGCTGTATTTTTCGAAACTCAGGATTAATAAGGATTATCTGAAACAGATTTTCCAGGTGGGAATTCCAGCGGGAATCCAGAGCACAGTCATTAATTTTTCCAATGCATTGTTGCAGTCTTCTGTAAATTCTTTTGGATCGATTGCCATGGCGGGATATACAGCAGCCAATAATATTTTTGGATTTCTGTATGTAGCTGTGAACTCTGTTACACAGGCATGTATGAGTTTTACCAGTCAGAATTATGGTGTGCGTAAGTTTAAGCGTATGGATAAAGTTCTGATTGACTGCATCATTATTTCCATGGTTACGGCACTTACACTTGGATGCAGTGCCTATTTCTTCGGACCGGAACTTCTTAAGATTTACACCAAGGACACAGATGTAATCCGATGTGGAATGGAAATTCTTTCCTATACCACAGTACCGTATTTCCTTTGCGGAATCATGGATCTGTTTCCGGGAGCTTTACGTGGAATGGGACATTCCGGTGTTCCAATGATCTTGTCTGTAATCGGAACAGTTGGAACCAGAATTGTGTGGATTTTTGGAATCTTTCCACATCACAGATCACTGGCAATTCTGTTTATTTCCTATCCGGTATCCTGGATATTGACGATCATTATGCAGGTGATTTGCTTCTATTTTGTAAGAAGAAAAGTACATAGAGGATAGTAATAAGAGCTTTTGCAGAAAATACTGTTGTCAACATAGGCTGGACAGTGTTTCTGTGAAGGCTCTTTTTATAGTTATAAAAGAATCAGAGTTTTATCTGCGGAATATTGCGGTTTGCGCCATTTTCAGCAATATGTTTCGAGATGTATGGGATTTATAAAAATATAGTATTGACAAATACCCCGTTGGGGTATATAGTAATTGTTGTAATGATACCCAGATAGGGTATTTGAAAAGGACAGAGAATAGAATGGAAAAATATATTAGCTAATCCGATATGAATGAGTTGCGAAATATCTATTTACTTTGAAATATTATTTGGTTTATCGATAGGAGGTATACTATATGACAGATACACAAAAGAAAGCCTGTCCCTGCTGTGAGAAGCACACAGACCGTTCCGAAGAGGAACGCAGAAAGCTGATCAATCGTCTCAAACGCGTAGAAGGACAGATTCGTGGAATTATCGGTATGCTGGAGAATGATGCATATTGCAATGATATTCTGATTCAGTCTGCTGCGGTAAATGCGGCAGTAAATGCATTTAACAAAGAACTGCTTGCGAATCATATCCGTACCTGCGTTGCCAGAGATATCCGGGAAGGTAAGGATGAGACAATTGATGAGTTGGTTGCTACTTTGCAGAGGCTTATGAAATAGAGTGACTATTCAGCAGTTTACTAACTGTGAAGATACTGAACAGTTACGAAATAGAAATACGAGGAGGAATGAAAATGGAACAATACAACGTAACAGGGATGAGTTGTGCAGCCTGCAGCAGCAGAGTTGAGAAGGCTGTATCCAAGGTTCCAGGTGTGACATCCTGTTCTGTCAGCCTGCTGACAAACTCCATGGGAGTGGAAGGAACTGCCAGCTCAGGCGAGATCATCAAGGCAGTACAGGATGCAGGATATGGCGCTTCACTAAAAGGAGCTTCCGGAGCACAGATGTCTGCATCAGCAGCGGAAGAAGCACTGGAAGATCATGAAACCCCAATATTAAAGAGAAGATTGATCGCATCAGCAGGTTTCCTGCTTGTGCTGATGTATTTTTCAATGGGACATATGATGTGGGGCTGGCCGCTTCCGGCATGGTTTAATGATAATCATGTCGCAATGGGACTGGTACAGCTCTTACTTGCAGGAATCGTAATGGTTATCAACCAGAAATTCTTTATCAGTGGATTTAAGAGCCTTTGGCATCGCGCTCCAAATATGGATACACTGGTAGCACTCGGTTCAATGGCTTCTTTTGTGTGGAGTGTTTATGCACTCTTTGCCATGACAAGAGCACAGGTAGACGGAGATTCTGCGGCAGTTATGAACTATATGATGGAGTTTTATTTTGAGTCTGCTGCCATGATTCTTACTCTGATCACAGTTGGAAAAATGTTGGAGGCCCGTTCGAAAGGCAAGACAACAGATGCACTCAAGGGTCTTATGAAACTGGCGTCTAAGACAGCAGTAGTTGTGCGTGACGGTCAGGAATCTACAGTACCGATTGAGCAGGTGCGCAAAGGTGATATCTTTGTGGTCCGCCCGGGAGAGAATATTCCGGTGGATGGTGTGATCCTGGAAGGAAACAGTGCAGTAAACGAGTCGGCACTTACCGGCGAGAGCATTCCGGTAGATAAGAATCCGGGAGATGCGGTTTCTGCCGCAACGGTAAATCAGTCAGGATTTATCAGATGTGAGGCAACCCGTGTAGGAGAAGACACTACACTTTCACAGATTATTAAGATGGTCAGTGATGCGGCAGCCACCAAAGCACCAATCGCAAAGATTGCTGACCGCGTTTCAGGAGTTTTTGTTCCGGCAGTTATCAGTATTGCCATTATCACAACGATTATCTGGCTGCTTGTGGGCAGACCATTTGGTTTCGCTCTGGCAAGAGGCATTTCTGTTCTTGTTATCAGTTGTCCATGTGCACTTGGGCTTGCCACACCGGTTGCTATCATGGTTGGAAACGGAATGGGTGCAAAGAACGGAATTCTGTTTAAAACAGCAGTTTCTCTGGAAGAAGCAGGAAAGATACAGATTGTTGCATTAGATAAGACAGGAACGATCACAAAAGGTGAACCTCAGGTGACAGATCTGGTTCCGGCAGACGGAATTTCGGAAGAAGAACTTCTTACCTATGCGTATGCACTGGAGAAGAAGAGTGAGCATCCTCTTGCCAAAGCGATTCTTGCAAAGGCAGAGGAAAGACAGATCACAGCCAGAGAAGTTTCTGATTTTCAGGCACTTCCGGGAAATGGACTTCGTGCGGTATTAGATAATGAAGTTCTGACGGGCGGCAGCATGAAATATATCAGCAATCAGATATCCATTGCACCGGAACTGATATTACAGGCTGAAAAGCTGGCAGGAGAAGGAAAAACCCCACTGCTTTTCACAAAAAACAATAAGCTGATCGGTATGATCGCAGTAGCTGATGTTATGAAAGAGGATAGTCCTCAGGCAGTAAAAGAGTTACAGAATATGGGAATCCGTGTTGTCATGCTTACGGGTGACAATGAGCGTACTGCAAAGGCAATCGGAGCACAGGCAGGTGTTGATGAAGTAATTGCAGGTGTACTTCCGGATGGCAAAGAGAGTGTAATCCGTTCTCTGAAAGAACAGGGACGTGTTGCTATGGTAGGAGATGGTATCAATGACGCCCCGGCACTTACCAGAGCAGATATCGGAATTGCGATCGGAGCAGGTACAGATGTTGCAATTGACGCAGCAGATGTGGTACTGATGAAGAGCCGGCTCAGTGATGTTCCGGCAGCGATTCGTTTAAGTCGTGCAACACTTAAGAATATCCATGAAAATCTTTTCTGGGCATTTTTCTACAATGTAATCGGTATTCCACTTGCGGCAGGTGTGTGGATTCCGATTTTCGGATGGACACTTAATCCTATGTTTGGTGCGGCGGCAATGAGCCTTTCCAGTTTCTGTGTAGTTACAAATGCACTCAGATTAAATCTGTTTAAAGTACATGACTCATCGAAAGATAAGAAAATCAAACAGAATGAAGCACGAGTTTCTCATATCGCAGGCGGTGCAGGAAATCATACAACAGGCAATTCAGCTTCTGATATGGCTGACAATAATATAAACAATAATGAAATTCATGATCATAAAGATCAGGAAAATAAAAAAGAAAACAAGGAGAATAAAGGTATGACAACAATCACAGTAAATGTAACAGGAATGATGTGTGGACACTGCGAAGCACACGTAAACAAAGCAGTGAAAGAAGCGTTCGGTGTAGAAGATGTAATTTCTTCCCACGAAAAAGGAACAACAGTGATCCATGCACCGGAGAAACTGGATGAGGATAAAATCCGCGAAGTGATCAAAGAAGCTGGTTATGAAGTAACCGGTATTACACAGGAATAAATGTGTAAAGGAGAGGCTATGGAAAATCAGAACCAGACACCACACAAAAGACGGGTGCGCTATAAAGGAAAATATCCAAAGAAATTTGAAGAAAAATACAAGGAATTACAGCCGGAGAAATATAAGGATACTATTGAGCATGTGATTCAGAAGGGAAATACTCCTGCCGGGATGCATATTTCCATTATGGTTAAGGAAATCATAGACTTTCTGAATATTCAGCCCGGAGAGATCGGATTTGATGCTACATTAGGTTATGGCGGTCATACCAAAGCGATGCTTAAATGTCTGAATGGCAAGGGACATATTTATGCTACAGATGTAGACCCGGAGGAATCTGATAAAACAAAGAAACGTCTTGCGGATCAGGGATTCGGAGAAGATCTTCTCACGGTGAAGCTTCAGAATTTCTGTACAATTGATGAAATTGCAAAGGAAGTGGGAGGATTTGATTTCATTCTTGCAGACCTTGGCGTTTCATCCATGCAGATTGATAATCCGAAAAGAGGATTTTCATTTAAAGTCGATGGACCATTGGACCTTCGTTTGAATCAGGATGCTGGTATCAGTGCAGCAGAACGCCTGGACACCATTACCAGAGATGAGCTGGCAGGAATGCTCTATGAGAATTCTGACGAGCCATACTGTGAAGAGCTTGCCAAAGCGATAACTGATGAAATCCGTAAAGGGAACCGTATTGATACAACCACAAAACTGCGTCAGGTAATTGAAAAAACTCTGGATTTTCTTCCGGAAAAAGAGAAGAAAGATACGATTAAGAAAACTTGTCAGAGAACCTTCCAGGCGCTCCGTATCGACGTGAACCGCGAGTTTGAAGTATTGTATGAATTTATGGAGAAACTGCCGGATGCACTGCGCCCAGGCGGACGTGTAGCTATTCTTACATTCCATTCCGGAGAAGATAAACTTGTAAAGAAAGCTCTCAAAGAAGGATACAAAGCAGGAATTTACTCTGATTATGCAAAAGATGTGATCCGTCCATCTGCTCAGGAATGTGCACAGAATGGAAGAGCCCGCTCTACTAAAATGCGCTGGGCTGTGAAAAACAAATAGTACATTTTGTATGGCCTGAAAAGTAAATAAGGAATGATACAGAGCTGGTTCTGTATATTACAGAGATAATAAAATATAAAAGAAACGGATACCCTGGTAGAAACATCAGGGTATTCTTGTTTCCGGGAATAGGATATCATTGTGACAAGCCTCTTTTGTATTATGGAAAGAAACCAGTAAGGCGTTACTGTTCACTCCGTTCTCAGTAACGTAG
>OGEB01000685.1_pt1 | contig 20582 bp, 12 predicted proteins | sample 1570541 | NCBI WGS metagenome assembly OGEB01 (sample SAMEA2581975, study PRJEB24529) | metagenome | biome: Human gut stool | place: China | collected 2011 | reverse complement strand
TTGATATAAAGAAAGGCATTGCCTGAGGTTTGGAACTCACAGGCAATGCCTTTTTTATTTGGATTATTTAAAATATACTCAATTTATATATTTGGAAAATTAAACATAAACACAAATTATTTGTTTGAAATATCTAATTTCACTAACTTTGAACATCATAAACGACTGATTATGTATTACAAAAGACTCATCGATAAACATCTGAACGAATGGGCTTCAAGAGAAAGCCACAAACCCCTCTTACTAAGAGGGGCAAGACAGGTTGGGAAATCAACAGCCGTACAAGAGTTGGCACATTAAAAGAACTGCCCACATTCGGAGTAGGACGAATACATTCCATGTTCATGTACCCTATGACATTCGATGAATTTCTTGAAGCAAACAACCAGAAGTTATTATTAGAAGCCAGAAACAAATCCTCAATTGAAAAACCGCTTCCTGATGTATTACACAAAAAGCTGGTTGAACAACTCCGTACGTACATGCTGGTCGGAGGTATGCCAGAAGCCGTAAAAATATGGGTAGAAAATCATGACTATATAAAATGTCAGGAAGTACAAGATGATATAATCGTAGCGTATGAAGACGACTTCCCCAAATACAAAAAAACATATACCCAGTTCTGTTACGTCAGACACTAAGAAGTGCGGCCGTACAAGTAACAAAAAAATTTGTTTTTTCAAAGGTAGGCACTGATTATAAGACATACGAGATAAAAAAAGCAGTCGAATTATTGACACTTGCCGGAATATTGCATCCTATCACACATACAGATGCCAATGGATTACCATTGGGCAGTGAAGCGGATAACTCGTATCAAAAAATGCTACTGATGGATAGCGGATTATTGCTTCGTCTGCTAAATATGTCATTCAGAAATATTTCAGAACTTACCACCCAGATTCTTACTGCCAGTGCGACGGACTTAGTCAATAAAGGACCTCTGGCAGAACAGCTTGCAGGCCTGGAAATGTTACATCACATGAGTCCCAACATACGCCATGAATTATACTATTGGGTAAGACACTCTAAAAACTCACAAGCTGAAGTAGACTATATTTCAAATTATCAGCAAACGGTTGTCCCCATTGAAGTAAAAGCGGACAAACAAGGCGGTATGAAAAGCCTATGGGCATTTATGAGAGAGAAAAAGATTCATTATGCTATCAGATGCTCTATGGAAAATTTCGGTAATTTTGATTATATAGACAATGAAGCATCGGAAATACGTCATATCAGAATTTGTCCTATATATGCTATTTCCATGTTAGAAACCATAAAACAAGGAATTACAAAATAGTGGCCTTTTATTTTTTCCTTACTCAACCAATAACAGCTTTATTATCATTCTTCTTCCCTCATCATAAAACTCCCTTGTGAATAGTGTATGAAGCAAAAAAGTTTTCTATGTTTCCTTCCTAAGAAACCTACGTTTTCTAGCAGGGAAACATAGGTTTCCGAAACGCGAAACCTACGGTTTAGAGAAGGGAGATATAAAAAAGAGAGTCAGGTTTTCGCAATAAAAAACCTAGACTTTCAGAAGAGATTGAACTACAGACAATTTTCTAATAAAAAGAGGGTGTGTCATTTTTGATACACAAGTCACTTCCAATAACACGTCCTACTTTCTATCTCATTTCTTAACTTAAACATTCAGAAATCTTTTTACTGTTAATAGAATAAAAACATTCTACAAAAGATTTCCTACAAAAGAAAGTTATCTATTCATAAGTTTATTGTATTTTTGTTCATTAAATACAATAATCATGAGAAATAGCCTTATTTTACTTTGCCTTCTTATACTTGGAGAGTTTCAATCTATCTTTTCTCAGCCACAATATACCTTTAAACGATTAACAATGGCCGATGGAATGGTCAGTAATTATATCGTTGATGTAATTCAAGATAAACAAGGATATATTTGGATGGCTTCTGAATCTGGCTTATGCAAATTTGACGGAAAAGACTTCACAATATACAATACTGGCAATTCAAATATTAAGAGTAATGCGCATAACGTATTGTACTACAACGATACAGACAATACAGTTTGGGTAGGAACGCAACGTGATGGTGTTTGTATTTTTAATTGCGAAACACAAACTTTTACCAATCTGGCAGGAATGATGACGGAAGATGTAACAGACTTAAGCCCTTCTTCCGATGGAGGAATATGGATTACCCATTATCATCTTGGAATAGATCACTATAGTAACAAAACCAAACAAATTACACACTACAAAGCTGAAGATATTAAGGGATTAGTTTCTGGCCACTTCTGGTGTGCAAAGGAAGATGAAAACGGACACCTTTATGTAGGACTCCAGAAAGGAGGACTAGCAGTTATTGACATAAAAAAACAGACCGCCCAAATATACAAACATGACCCTAACGACCCACATAGTATTCCCAATAATACAGTTCATTGCATTTTTATCAGCAAGACGAATTTAGTCTGGGTAGGCACAGAAGACGGACTAGCTTTATTCAACCCCCAAAAAGAACAGTTTATTTCTTTTCAGAATCAGCCTAATAACCCAACTTCAATTTTATCAAATCAAATAAATGATATTGGAGAGAGTAAAGACGGAAAACTGTGGATTTGTACACAAATGGGGGGAGTCAGCATTTTAGACTTAAATGATAATGCATTTACAAGTCCACAGCACATGCACTTTCAAAACATCAAGGCCACCAACGATTTACATGGAATTTCATCTCCTAATGCTAAAAGCTTTATGCAAGACTCATTTGGCAACATCTGGATTGGGAACTATCGCGGAGGGGTGGACTTTTTAAGTTATGATACTCCCATTTTTCAAACTCTAAAATACAATATCCTAAAAGACGGAACCTTAACAGATAAACAAGTATGGGGACTTACTATTGATAACGAATCCCACGTTTGGTTAGGAGGAGAACATGAGATAGCTGTATTCAATGAAAAAATGCAACTTCAAAAAATCATTCCACTAACAGGAAAAGCTAATCCACACACACATGCATCTGTAATTTTTAAAGACAAAAATGGTATGCTCTGGCTTGGCTTATACAAAGATGGAATACTTACTTGCAATCCTAAAACGGAAGTAATCACCCGTATTCCTATAGATGATAAAGATGCGGAAATCTGTTGCATTTATGAGGATCATAATAAAATCTGGATTGGTACCCAAAACGGATTGTATTCTTGGGAAAACGGTATCATAAGTGAAGAAAAAGTAATAAACGACCAACTATCCGACTTAATGATACATGGCATACAAAAAGATCATCAGGGACGTCTGTGGCTGGGAACCTTCGGGAAAGGGCTGGTTGTTTTTTCTCCTCAAAAACAACGTATCATGCAATTCGACACAACTAACGGTCTGACTACCAATGCAATAAATTCTCTTTATTTAGATAAGAAAGGAAGGCTATGGGCTGCTACACGCGCAGGAATCGTTTCTATTTCCAATACTTCCAGACCTCAAATTGAAATTCTCGACCATAGGCAAGGACTGATTAACGAAAATGTCAGAGCCATTATCGAGGACAAACAAGGAAAAATATGGCTTAGCACCAATGGGGGTATTGCTCAATGGAAAGAAAAAGAAAAAAAATTTCTCAATTACACTTGGCATCAAGGAGTTCCAAGAGGTGACTTTATGGATGGTGCTGTTTGTATAGGAACAGATGGCACACTCTTTTTCGGGTCTCAAAACGGAGCTTGCTATTTTAATCCGGAGAACATCGTAGAAAATATCCTCATCGCTCCTGTACAAATTACATGTGTACAAAGTTATGAGTACTCCAATCCCAACAACAAAGGGACCATTACACCCATCATAGATGGTAATACCAACCTTTCTTACAAAAACAGTACTTTTACCGTTACATTCAGTGTAATGGATTACACACAAAGTCCACAAGTAGAATATGCTTATACCATGGAAGGTTTAGGAAAAACGTGGTTTGAAATCGGAGATGAGAACCGGATTACTTTTCGTAATTTGCCTCCAGGCGAATATACTTTTAAAGTAAAGGCCAGAATGAGAAATCAAGAATGGGGAAACGACTTTAGTGCTATTCACATTACAATAGCTCCTCCAATCTGGCTTACCTGGTATGCTAAATTGGGCTATTTTATCACTATATGCCTCATTATGTATGCCATCTTGTACTTTTACAAACGTAAATTGGCACTAGAGAGCCGTCTTAATCTGGAACATCACCAACATGAAAATGACCAAAAGCTCAACAACGAACGTCTGCGATTCTATACAAACATCACACATGAACTACGTACCCCTTTGACATTAATTCTAGGGCCACTGGAAGATTTACAAGCAGACAAAACATTGTCTTCACGACAGGCCAATAAAATCAGTATCATTCGGGATAGTGCCAACAGATTATTAAATCTGATCAACCAAATTCTTGAATTCAGAAAAACTGAAACAGAAAACAGAAAACTAAAAGTCCGTTATGACAATCTGAGCCGATTAATCCAAGAAATAGGAATAAAATATAAAGAATTGAACCAGAATCCGAATGTGGAAATCCATATAAAAACTGATTCACAGGATTCTACCCTCTACTATGATCAGGAAATCATCACCATCATCGTAGACAACCTGATGTCAAATGCCTTAAAATATACTCCAAAAGGAATGATTACTTTATCCATCGGCAGTTGTGAAAAAAATGACCTAAAATATACAACTATCAGTGTAGAAGATACAGGCCACGGAATTTCAAAAGAATCACTCAACCATATCTTCGAGCGATATTATCAAGGACAAGGAAAATACCAAGTCTCTGGTTCCGGTATCGGGCTAGCTTTGGTAAAGTCCCTGGCAGACTTGCATCAGGCTACTATTGAGGTAGAAAGTGAGGTCGAAAAAGGTAGCAAATTTACACTAAGTTTACTCTTAGAAAACACTTACCCCAATGCCGAACATTCAACGGTTAAAGCAGAAATTCCATCACAAGAAGATATATCCAATGAACAGAAAGAAACAGAAGACGGAAAGCCCATCATTCTTCTTGTAGAAGATAATCAGGATATCAGAGAATATATTCGAAGTTCATTTGAAGACAGATATGAGGTTATAACAGCCGCCGATGGAAAAGAAGGTTGGGAAATAGCGCAGAACCAAATACCCAACATTGTAATCAGCGACATTATGATGCCTATAATGGACGGCATTGAATTATGCAGAAACATGAAGAAAGATGTGCGAACCTGTCATATCCCAATCATCCTGCTGACTGCCAAAGACACACTCCAAGATAAAGAAGAAGGTTATGCAGCTGGAGCAGACTCTTTCATTACCAAGCCTTTCAGTGCCAGATTATTAAACAGCAGAATTAATAATATTCTGGAGAACAGGAGAAAGATAGCAGGACTCATCACAGCCATACCTGAAACAGAAAATGAACAGAAAGATATTGAAAATGAACGGAAAAACCTCAACAAACTTGATCAGGAATTTTTAGATAAGGTTACAGGTATTATTGAGGAAAACCTGAGCATCGAAAAAATGGACGTTGCCTTTATTGCAGACAAAATGTGTATGAGCCACTCTACTCTGTACCGTAAAATCAAAGGCCTGACAGAAATGTCGGTAAATGAATTTGTCCGGAAAATAAAAATGAAAAAAAGTATAGAGTTGATTAATAGTGAGAATTATTCTTTGGCTGAAATATCTGATCTTACCGGATTCAGCAGCATAGCTTATTTCAGACAGTGCTTCAAAGATGAATATGGAATGGCTCCTACAGAATATCTAAAAAAGAAACGGAAGTAACCTCTCTCTTTTTCTTTTATTGAGAAAATCCGTCATATCAAAAAAATGCTCGCTATTGTCATGAAGGCAATGGCGAGCATTTTTTGATGAGCATTTATATTCAGATTATTTCTTGTCAAAAAAATCGAGTGACCAACTATCCATCCATTCTACATAAGGAACTCCATTCTCAAACTGAATAGGTAACCAAATGTAACGTGCATCACTCGGATGCTTGGGACGCCATATATCTGCCATAAAAATAAAAGCATCCTTTTTCCCCGCTACTGGTAGTACGTAGGTGCTCTGGCCTCCAAAAGTAATTTCAGACTTAGGCCCACGACAAGGATTCGGATGTTTCTTCCAAGGTCCCCAGATACTGGGAGCCGAAAACATGCGGGCTTCATTAGGAGCCCATCCTGTACATCCTGAAGTAATCATCCAATATTCTCCATTTCTCTTAAAAATAGCAGGAGCTTCATTATGACCGGCAGGAGCAATACGGATATATTTTCCTGTATGACTTAAATAATCGTCACTCAATTCAGCAATCTGCAATGTCAAGTTATCTTCCGAAGAATAAATATGATATGCCTTTCCATCATCATCTACAAAAAGCTGCATGTCACGTGCCATTTGCCCTCCTTGCAAATCACGCTTGACAAACAATCCTTTATTGATAGCTTCATACCATACAGGAGTCCACCATTGTTTATATTTATCAGCATCCAAAGTATCCAACATTGCACGCTGTGTTTCTGTCATATCAAAAGGAAGTTTTCCCGGATTAATACGTTCCGAACGAATATACTTAAAAGGTCCCTGAGGAGTGTCTGAGACAGCCACAGCAGAACGGGCAGCAGCATAGCCTTTTCCTTTTAATTCCAAATGAAACCACATGACAAACTTTTTAGTCTTCTTATTATAAATCACTTTTGGACGTTCCATAATACATCCTTTCGTAATATCACTGAATTCATCATCCAGAACAACGGGCAATGCAACTCCTTCTTTTTTCCAATCATATAAGTTACGAGAAGAATAACACATAATCCCCACCATTGCACTACTGGTTGTATCCGATTTATTCTCCCCGTACCAATAATAAGTTCCCTTGTGATATAATACTCCTCCACCATGGGCATTAACATGTACCCCTTGGTTATCAGGCCAAATTTCTCCACTACGAATCTCCTTCGCATTTTTTCCTAACGCCAAGTCCGGAAAAATCAATGTGCACAAGCACATAATCCATAATCCTAAAATTTTCATACTATTAAATTATTGTTGATAAACTCTTACATAATCAATTTCATAACGCATTGGAAAAGCTTCTTCCGAAACCTCTCCTCCATTTATACCTCCCACGGCCAAATTTAACAATAAATATTGAGGCTGCATAAACGGATTGCGTTTCTTCCCTATTACACCATTATAAGTATCTGTCAATAATATCTCATTCAATAATTCGTCGTCTAGATACAAGCGAATAGCTTCCTCACTCCAGTCCATACGCCATATATGAAATTCTGAAGCCCAATCCGGATTCTCTGCCAGAAAATGACTGAATGGAATCGCCTTGCTATTCCATTCAGCAACCCATCGCTGATCTGTTCCCCACGCTGCATTGGCCAAGATATGAGGTATTCCTTGTTTACGATAAAACTCCATGATATCAATCTCACCACATGAAGGCCATTCCATCGAATTACCTAACAACCAAATTGCAGGCCAAGCTCCCTTTCCTACAGGAATACGGGCACGTATTTCAAATCGCCCATACAAAAATTCCTTCTTTCCAGCTGTGGTAACCGAAGAGGAAGTACATTCTATAAACTCACCTGAACTCCTCCAATCTTTGCTATCCTCCTGATATATCGGATTCAAACGTTTTTCCTTTCGAGCCTCAATAATCAAACAGCCTCCTTTACAATAAGCATTATCCGATTGATACCATTGCCACTCTTCATTACGTGCAAACCCATTTTCATAATTCCATACCGTAGAGTCCAATAATCCATCCTGATTAAATTCATCACTCCAAACCAACTTATAATTATCCTGAGCAAAGCCGACAGTAAGAAACATGCCCCATAAAAATAGACCTATAATAATTCTTGTCATTCTTTTCAGCTCCTTTCTTTTATAAAAAAGATGCCATTCCATACATCTTACATACGGAATGGCATCTCCTACAACAATTATTTATCTAATTGATAAACACGTACATAATCCACATAATATTTCATCGGGAACTCTGTATCACTTGGATCACCACCGTTAGCTCCTACAGCTAAATTAAGCCATACATAAGCACCAAATCCCTCATGATTATTAGAGAATGGATTTTGATATCCTCCTTCAGGAGCACCACCACCACTTCCATTTACGGTAGTGCGCAAATCAACTTCATTCAGCAACTCATCGTCCAGATACAAACGAAGATAATTCTCATCCCAGTCCATTCGCCAAATATGATACTTATTGGTCCAATCAGGATCTTTTGCCACAAATTCCTCCAAAGGTCTGTTATAAGATTTCCATTTACCCGACCAACGCGTATCTGATCCCCAACAGAAGTTAGCATGAATACTTGGTTTTCCATTCACTAAGTAATACTCTAAAAGGTCAATCTCACCATTCAAAGGCCATTCCCACCAGTTTCCACAAGTCCAAATAGCTGGCCATGCCCCCAAATCAGTAGGAATTTTTGCACGACATAACAGACGTCCATATTTGAAAACAAACTTTCCGCTGGTATTCATACTTGCTGAAGTGTATTCTGCATACTCCCTATTCTTCTTCCAATCTCCACTACCAGCTACATAATTAGGATTCTTTACACGTTCCCTTTTCGCGATGAATACCATGTTACCATTTCCGTCCATCTCCGCATTACCTTCCTTCTGATACCATTGTAGTTCATTATTTCTTTGGAAACCTTCTTCCAACCCCCACACACTCGGGTCAGGAGCACCTGTTCCATTAAACTCATCGTGCCAAATTAATTTCATACCATCTACTTCCTGTTTCGGATCAGTCATATCCGGCTGAGTAGGATCAATCTGTGGCAATTGGAACATCAGCATCAAAGTGTTCACCACTTCATTCACCTTATAAGATGATGAATTTACAATCTGTATGGGAAGAACAAAAATGGCGTTTTCATTTTCAGCACGCACAGGATCTTTCAATAATTTTTCACGATGAATTGTGACATCCACCGGAGCAGACTGAACCTCTCCTGCTTTCAAAGTTATCTGAGTGGAGGACAATTGATAATAAGAATCATCCATCAACAATGCATTTTTATATACATCATACTTACCGCCATTACCAGATAAACTAATAGCTTTAGCCAAAGAGTCCTTCGCTATAACTATATCTGCCGTACAATCTTGTGAAGCCGTTTGATTCTGATACAAAGAGACAGTCAATTTTATAACTGTATCTGTAACCTGCTCTTCCTTTAATGTATACAGTTGGTTACATGCGCTTCCATCCCACTTTTCAGTAGCTTGAGACAGGGCCAGCCATTGATAGTCTGTATTATATTTCTCATCCTCTCCGCAGCCTGTTGCAAGTAGGCCAGCAGCAAATAATGCGGTTATCGCTTTTATTCCTAAAAATCTCATAAAACAATACGATTAATCTAATTCAACAGTTTCCGGATCATAAACATCAAGTTCAACATCATAAAATTTAAATTCCGCCATGTGGAAATAAGAACTATTCTGTGTAGTAGAAGTCACATTGAAACGGAAGTGGGTAAACGGTTTACCCGCATCTACATACTCTGTCGTAACATGTGCTCCTGAAGAAGCTGCAAATCCACTCAATGTTTCCACAGTTTCCCAATCGTTTCCATCATTGCTTATCTGAAGTTCAGCTACAGTGGGGAAACCATCTGAGTTACCGACCACACGATTCCACCATTCCAATGCAAAAATTTGATGTTCTTCATTGAAATCAATCTGAATGTAATGAGGCAACGGAATCTGAGGACTACTCCAACGAGTATGGAAGAAGTCATTGGTATTGCCGTTTACCAAATTAGCAATCGGACCTTCTGAAGGTTCCTGCGCATTTGTACTCAGCTGGTTTCCAGATAATTTCACTTCCTTTCTGCTCTCTGTCACCACTACAGGAGCAATACCAGATTGAGCTTTAATGGATTTTATCTCTCCACCTTCATTGTTTGCATTAAAAGTCTGGTAGAATATCTCATAGTCACCAAATCGGGCACGAGTATCATCAATCACCAGTTCAAAAGTCCCTTTCGAAACTACATTATAAATGGTTTCTTTTGACAAAGGATCATTGTACCAGATTTTCATATAAGAAAATTGAGCATTCTCCGGCACATTCCAGGTCAAATGTATTTGACCTGGTAATGCTTCTGAAGTAATCTCCTCTACCGTTGTTGGAGCTCCCATATCCCCCTGCGGCTCAAAGGTCTCCAACTTATCATCACATCCTGTTCCTATGCAAGCAACAATAAATGCTGCCATTATATATCTAAGTTTCATAAGTTATTTGTCTTTAAATAAAACAATAATCAATTATTCCATCCTGGGTTCTGAGACAAATTAGGATTCTTGCGAATTTCACTATCCGGTATTGGGAACAGATACATTTTATCATTCCAATAACGTGACTTCATGACACGGGTATAAGTATAAGCATCCCCATTCTTAGTAATCTGCATTTCTACCAGATTCTTCTGTGAGTCACCATCCTTCCAGCGACGGATATCCCAAAAACGGTGTCCTTCAAATGCCAATTCCACCATACGTTCACGACGGTATTTCGTTACAAATTCATCTGCAGACATTTCAACAGGAAAATCAGGCATCCGCACATCCGAACGATTACGAACCACATTTACAGCCTCTCTTGCAGACATAGAGAATTCAGCACTTGTCGCATCAGAAGAGCCTAAATAGTTAAACACAGCTTCCGCATAATTCAAATAGAATTCTCCCAAACGGTAAGTTACCCAACTATGTCTTTTGCCACCACTACTAGTAGAAGCACTGATATCAATCGTTCCATCCAGATATTTTTTCAAGTAATATCCGGTAGGAGTAGCTCCCGCAATCGGTAATGCGTTACGTCCACCCACATAAAGTTCCAAAGGAGTAGGATTTGTATTCGGCCATTTATCTCCATTAACTGCGATAGTCATTGCCAAACGCGGGTCACGGCCTCGATAGGGGTCAGAAGAATCATATCCACTTCCCTCTTCATTCCATGCCTTACCCGTGGCTTGCATCTCATACGCATCTACCAGGTTCTGAGACGGGCAGTTCCCTGAATTACCGTTTTCCATACCCATCGGGAAGTTTGTACGTTCAGGAGAATCTGTATCACCTACACGGCGAACATAAATCATTTCTTTCGCTTTATAATTATCTGTTCCCCAAATCTCAGAATATTTTCCAAGCTGGATTCCATTAGCTGCACAGAAATCAATCACGGCTTTATTGGCCTCGGCAGCCTGTTTCCACAAGTTTTTATCATTCGAAGCATTAAACAACGGACTTGCCCAATACAACAACGTACGTGCCTTCAGGGCCAAAACTGCTTGTTTGGTAATACGTCCCGTTTCTGGATTCGTGCCATTGGCCGCATCATTTTCCAGTTTTGTATAGTCTACCGGAAGTTCATCAGCTATTTCATCACATTCCTTCACAATGAAATCAAACACATCAGCCACCGGAGTGCGAGTTACTTGATTCGCCTCATCCTCTGTCATTACCTTCGTAATCAAGGGTACATCTCCATAAGCACGGGCCAAATTAAAATAAAAATACGCACGCAAGAAGCGAACTTCATATTGATAGCGATTGAAACGCTTCATTTCTGCCTCGTAGTTTTTATCCTGTTTCAACTCTGAAAAATCTGCATTCTTAGATTCTTCCAAATAAAAGTTTGCCTTACGAATTCCTTCGAAGCTCCATCTGCTATAAGCGTTCGTCGGACTCCAACGACCATCTGTATAGCCAAGTACAGAAGACCAGCTCCACGCATATTCAGCTTCATCACAAGCAGAACAAAGTGATCCGTCTGCCGGAAGGTCTGAATCCAGATAGCTATAAATATTTGTTACCACAGCCCCCGTACGACCAAAATCCGTAAAGACATAACTTTTATCATAAGTTGTATATTCATGATAATCCAAGTCTGCACAGGAAGCCATCAAAGACATACAAGCCAATCCCAATAATATCTTTTTAAGTTTCATAGTTTTTTACTTTGCAATTAATATTAAAGAATTAGAAACCTACTGAAAGGCCCACGTTAATAGAACGAGTAGTCGGAATACCATTACCCAATGATTCCGGGTCAATCTGATTAATATGATCCCAGCAGAACAAATCAACACCCCTTACGTATAGTTTGGCTGTATTCAAATGCCATTTGCTAATCAACTCATGAGGGAATTTATAATATACCTCACAATTACGTAATTTCAGGAAAGAGCCATTCTCCAACCAAACAGTACTGCTCTGCTGGTTATTTTGAACTGTCTCTGTAGACAAACGTGGATAACGGGCATTCGGATTCTCAGAAGTCCAACGATTTTCATAATAATACTGAGAAATCGTATTACCATTGGTCAATGGACGATACAGACCTGCCAAAGTAGTCCATGAAGTATAATGGCCTACGCCTTGGAAAGCCAAGCTAAATCCAATACCCTTCCATTCAGCTCCAAGAGTAAAACCATAATAAATTTCCGGAACACTTGAATTATAACCCAACGCAACTTGGTCAAACTCATTGATTACTCCATCACCATTCTGGTCTTTATATTTAATATCTCCAGGACTTACTTCACCAAACTGCTGGGATGGACTATTATCAATATCGGCTTGGTCAATAAAATAACCGATTGCCTGATATCCAAAAATCTGTCCAACAGACTTTCCTGTACTATACAAATAATCATAAGCACGGGGCTCTTCCAACTGTTCTTTTATAATGTTTTTAGTAAAACTGAAATTACCACCTAAATTGAAACGGAAGTCACCCCATTTCTTCGTATAGTCAGCACCTATTTCAACTCCTTTACTATCTACAATACCCGCATTAGCATAGGAACTTGAAGTTCCTAATGCAGCCGAGTTCTTACCAGCTGTAGAAACCCATATATCCTGACGTCTTTCATAGAACCCGTCAACCATCAAGGTAAGTCCACCAAATAAAGTCGCATCCACACCCACATTATATTTATATGCTTTTTCTGTGGTTCCATTCAATGAAGGTAATGTTCCTTCCTGCCAAGCACCACCATTGCCAAAATTATCCTGAATAGGATATCCTCCACCACTGCCATTCATTGTAGTATTCCAATATCCATTATAAGGAATATTATCCGTATTGATAATACCGAAAGAAGCACGCAGTTTCAGGAAATTCAACCAAGATGAATCTTTCAGAAAATCTTCATTGGTAAGGTTCCATGCCAAGCCCACTGTAGGCGACAAATGCCATTGCTTACCTGTTTCCAGCAAATTAGATGCAGAAGCTACTAACGCAAAATCCAAGAAGTAACGATCTTTCAATCCATAATGTGTATACCAAGACCAGTTACAATGATACAACGTAGAGTTGATGTTCACATTGTTATCATACTTGTAAGTATACATCAATGTAGAATAAATTTTGTGATCACCGAACTGGCGGTTCCAGTCTACATTCGCCATAAAGTTGAAAGAACGATACTGCCAGTCCAACTTACTACCTCCTGCCATTTCAGTGTCCTTACCGGCTTCATAGTCACTAAAGTTGCTAGGTTCTCCATTCTCCCATCCAATGACAGAAGTACTACCATATTTGTATTCCATCGTATGATCTTCCCAATATGAAGCAACCTTGTCATAACCCATACGGAAAGAAGCCCCTAATCCTTTTGTAATAGAAGACAAATCCTGTCTCAATGTCATGTCAGCCCACAAGCCCAAAGTATGTCCCTTCGAATATCCTCTGGCCTGAGTCAAAGCTACAGGGTTAGCCCAACCGGTCCATGTGGCATTACCACCCCACAAACCACTTTCTGTACGAATCGGGAAAGCTGCAGCAGGAGTTGTATAAAGTTTTCCAATCAAGTCATCAGACCCCAATCCTGGACGACTGAACTCATTCAAAGTTCCCATAATATTTACCTGCAACTTTGTTGTAGAAGTCAGGTCAATATCCAAGTTACTACGTAAATTTGCCTTTGAATATTTCTCTTGAGTAGAAAAACCATCATTCGAATTTGCATTATTGATAAAGCCACGACCATTCTGCAAGTTCAACATCGTAAAATAACGCAGCTTAGAGGAACCACCACGGAAGGTTAATGTCGCAATATCTGATTTTCCTCTTTCACGGTACACTTCATCCCACCAATCAATATTAGGATAATAATAAGGATATTTACCGCTTTTGAAAGCATTCAATTCATTCTGAGTATAGCGTGCAGATTTTCCATCATTGGCCAAGGCCTCATTCATTGCATTGGCATACGTATATGCATCCGCCATCTGAGGCAAACGATTCTGATAAGTAAAGCCGTGATCGTAAGAGAAGTTAATCTCACGAGATTTATATTTTCCTCTCTTAGTTACAATATTCAATACACCATTGATACCTTTATTTCCATATAAAGCTACCGCAGCTGCATCCTTCAATACCGTTACAGATTCGACCTCTTCAGGTGTCAAATAACGCAATACATTGTATGCATTGTCACGTTCCAAACCATCCACTACGATTAAAATTCCATTATTTCCATTCAAGGTCTTCTGTCCACGGATGAACATGGAAGGAATCTGTTCCCACATCACACCTGTAGATTGCATGGTTGTCAAACCTGCTAAATTTCCATACATGGAATTTCCTAATGTATAGGAAGAACGATTGTCTATCTTGTCACTATATACCGTAGCTGCAGCTCCTGTAGATTCGGCAAATGTCTGATTCAGATTAAAGCCATAATTTACTTTTTCCGTAGACAAGTCCATCACAATCGTCATTTTCTTTCCCAACTCTACATTCACCGTTTTTACTGCATCCGTAGAAGTCAGAATTTGCAGTTTATCATCTTTCAAAACTGAAATCGTAAATTTTCCAGTAGCATCAGTGGACACCATAGATGCAGGCACACCTACTACTGAAACAGCAGCTCCCGACACAGGATTACCAGCTTTATCTATTACAAAACCAGTTACATCAACTGCTTCTTGAGCCATAGCATGCATGCTCATGCAGGCAAGCGTAGTCAAAGCTAATATTTGTTTCTTCATCGTCTTTCTGTCTTTGTTAATTAAAAATCAGCATTACCATCCTGGATTCTGAACCAGTCCGTATCCCTTATTTACTTCACTTACCGGGAAGGCAGACAAATACCATTTGCTGCTAAAGTTGCTCCACCATGAGCGAGCAGAGTTTGAAATTTGGAATTCTGTATACTTAAACTTTGTTGGGAAAGGGCCTCTGTCTGCACTCGGTTTATCAGACCAGGAACCTGTTCCACCATCTGCACGCTCAATCAACAAGCCATGCAACGGACGAGTAAACAAATCGGCACGTTTGTATCGAATCATATCAAAGAAACGAACATCTTCCAATCCCAGTTCACAGGCACGTTCATTTAAGATAGCCTCCAACAACACATTTGCATCTTCCATATTTTTCCCTGGATTAGATTCCACCAATCCTTTCAATCCCACACGGGCACGGACCTTGTCAACTTGCGCAATGGCATCTGCAGGACGATTGTTCTTCAACAAAGCTTCTGCATAGATTAAATATACCTCAGCCAAACGCAAATAAGGCCATTCCAGATAATTTCCAGCAAGACTACCCTTTCCTTCTTTATAGAACTTATACAAGCCGAATCCAGTTGCATATACTCCTGTTTCTGTAGCTGTACTGTTTGCATTTTCACGACCTCCATTCCACAATTCTACAGATCGTCCGGCCCATTTGGCTCCATTTACAAGGATTGTCTCATATAACCGTGGGTCACGAGTCGGCTTATTGTAATCGTTTTCTTCAAAAAACATTTTGTTTTCGGCTACTGCCTTATCGAAATCAAATGGTGTACCATCTGACATTGGGAACATCTCCATATATTCCAGTGTCGGAGTATATCCACCATTAGGAACCCAATCACCCCAGTAATACCACCAGTCCCAATTGTATTTACCAATGATACGGGTAGAAATTAACAACTCTGTATTGTCTCTGGTGAAATAAGCTTTATTAAAGGCACTACGGTAATTGTCACAAGTAGTACCTGAGGCTTGTGCCAGTTCATAATGACCTTTTTCAGCCAAAGTGGTAAAGAATTCTTCACAGGCCTGCAAACACTGGCTCCATAATTCAGCCTTATAACCTCCATACCATACCAAGTTTTGTGTTACAGCCTCTTGAGGAGCTTCTGTGCAATAAGGTTCATTATCATTAAACAACGGACTTGCAGCAAACAGCAAAATTTTACATTTCAATCCCATTGCAGCGGCCTGAGTCATACGTCCCTGCCAGTTGGATTCACCGTCTGCAGTCACATCCCATGGCAACACCTCTTTTGCCTCATCCAGTAAACGAATCATAAATTTTACGGTTTCTTCTACAGTTGCACGAGGCACCTCATATTCATTGGCTGTTGCAAAACTTTGTTCCACAATTGGCAGCCCACCAAAGTGACGGAACATATCAAAATAACGAGAAGCAATAATAACTTTTGCTTCACCTTTCAAACGCTCCTTCTCAGAAGCTTCCATGTCGGGCACACGGTCTACATTTTCAATGAAAATCCAAGCCTGACGTATTGCCTGCCAAGTTTCTTCTTTTGTAAATCCAAAGCGTGTTTCCGAAGTATTATCTTCATTTACAGCCGTATAAGTACCAGAATAATAATGACGGTTCAATCCATCCCATGAATTATGGCTATGGAAACAATCCGACAGACATTCAAACATACCGGTGTTCATTTTCCCGTCCACATCATTCCAGTTAGTAGCCAGCCCGTAATACAATTTACTGTAAGTATTCCACAAAAACCGACGGGCATAATCGGCTTTGCCAAAAATAGAATCCTGTGTAACGGCTACACTAGGCGCCTTTTCCAAGAAACTATCTCCAAATTTTATTTCATCAACACATGACGTGGCTGTTGTAACCCCGACAAATGCCATTATAAACCATTTTTCTAAATGTTTCATAGATTATAAGTTTTTTAGAATCCAACCTTCAAACCAAGATTAACAACACGTGTAAGCGGGTAATTTGGACGATCACTCTGACGAGATTCCGGATCTCCCCACATAAAACTAGTTATAGTAAATAAATTGTATGCACTAACATAAAGTCTGCACTGATTCATCTTCATCTTTTTCATAAACGGTAAATTGAAATTATATCCAACTTCCAAACTCTTTAAACGTAAATAACTAGCATCACACAAATACAAGTCAGCTCCACGATAATTATTTGCTGCGGCCAATTTGGAAATACGAGGGAACTTCGCCGTATAAGTATCCTCTGATGAACGCCAAGTATTCTCATATTGGTAAAGTAGTAAACCCTTATTTTGTGTATCTCCTAAAGGTTGTCTAAATTCCGACAACAAACGGTCAACATTCCATGCACCCGTAAATTGTGCAGAAAAGTCCCATCCTTTCCAGCTAAATCCAATATTTAAACCAGCTGTATACTCTGGTGTATCCGTATAACTTAAGTCACGACTTGAGTCATCTCCATCAATTATACCATCTTTATTCAAGTCGACAAAAACTGCATCACCAGGCTGTAGAGTCAATCCATGATCTGCAATAGGTATTCCAAACTCTGCTTGATATCTAGCCTCTGCCGTTTCATCATAAAATCCCCAGAATTTATAGATTGAACGAGAACCAATAGTACGTCCTGTTTCATACATCCATTCTTCATTCTGTGCGACCTCATTCTTATAAACAATCTTATTGCGTGCAAATGAGATGTTAAAATTAGCCCAATAACGGAATTCATCACCAATCTTATCATTCCATTTCAATTGTACTTCATAACCTTTATTTTCTGTTTTACCAACATTCATAATAGGCAATGTCATACCCAAAATACCTGGCATATAATCAGGTGTGGTAAGAATATCTCTACGATTCTCTTTAAACCAATCAACAGATACTCCTAAACGCTCATTGAAGATAGTAAAGTCAATACCATAATTCTGTTTTACAGCCTTTTCCCATGTCACATCTGCATTTGACTTCGTAGCCTCGTATGCTCCAGGCTGAGCACTTCCTGCATTTGTTCCAAAATAATATCCATCACCACCTAATACATAAGCATCCGGCAGATACAAGAATCGATTGTTTCCGTTGTTATCATTACCTACCATACCGACAGAAGCACGAAGTTTCAAATAACTAACGACTTTCTTCAACGGCTTAAAGAAAGATTCTTCACTGACAATCCATCCGACAGAACCAGCTGGAAAGAAACCATAACGCTTACCTGGAGCAAAATTTTCAGAACCGTTATAACCAGCATTAAATTCAGCCATATATCGTGTTTTCCAATCATAAGTCACACGACCTACAAATCCTACGTATGCAGAAGGGATATCACCATAAGTACCACCCGGATAATAACGTTTAGATTGGTTATACAATAACAAACCAGTTACGTTATGATCACCAAACTTACGATTATAGTTCAAAGCGACTTCCATGTACCAGTCACGTGATTTACCTTCTCCATTAGTATTTCTACTATAAGAAAGCTGAGAGTCAGATCCATTCTTACGATAAGCGATTGATCCGTCCTCTTGTATTACCGGTGTATAAGTAGCTACAGAAGAACTAGCCACTTTCTGTGTCCAATAGCTTGTATTATATGAACCTTTTATTTTAAAAGACAATCCTTTAGTAATAAAGTCCAGTTTCTGATCCAAGGCCAAGTCGACATTCAAGACATTGGTTGTATTTGTACGGAAGCCTTTGCCATAATAAGAATCCAATCCATCCACACCCGTAAAAGGTAAATAATCTGGATTAGAAACAATACGCTTTCCGTCTATAATACCTGCTCCAGCAAATGGAACCGCCCAATATAATTTACGGAACAACTGATTCTGATCTTCACCAGATTCCGGGGTACGCTTGGTCTCAATACGTCCACCAATATTTACAGAAATCAAAGTCGTTTTTGTTGCATCAAAGTCCAAATTTGCACGATAATTATAACGTTTATAATTAAAGTTAAAATCATCAGATGCAGCGAGTTGTTTAAACATACCATCTTGTGTAAACATACCAGCAGAAACGAAATAACGCATTCTATCCGTACCTCCTGAGATATTCACATTATGCTGTGACTGGAAAGAAGCATCGTTCATACAATAATCCAACCAGTTAATATCCGGATATAAAATCGGATCTGTATGATCACGGAATTTAGCAAGCTGTTCATCTGAAAAAGTAGGTACACCTCCGTCATTTACCATCATATCATTATAATAAGAGGCATATTGATAAGAATTTGCAAAAGTAAGCTGTTTCGTCATCAAGTTAACACCTGCAGACGTAGAAAACGAAATCTTAGCCTTTCCTTCTGCACCACGTTTTGTCGTAATCAATATTACACCATTCGCACCACGTACACCAAATACTGCTGTAGCAGAGGCATCCTTCAAAACTGTAATACTTTCTACTTCATTCGGGTCTATCTGCGAGAAATCACGTTCCACACCATCCACCTGAATCAATGGAGCAGCATTATTCCACGTAGCGATACCACGTACATACAAATCTGCTGCATCGGCTCCAGGCTCACCTGAATACTGTACGGAAGAAATACCTGTTACCTGACCAGACAATACATTTGACAATGATGCCGCTGGAGTTTTCAACAAATCTTCTCCTTTCATAGAAGAAATAGCCCCCGTAACAGACACTTTCTTTTGAGAACCATAAGCAACGACTTCCACTTCACCCAACATCTGAGAGTCGTCTTCCAAAACGACTTTCAACTCTTTATTAGAGCTAAAGCGAGTTACAACCTGATCCTTGTACCCTATAAAAGAAATTTTAATTTTTTTTCCTTTAGGAACGGATAAAGAAAAATGCCCATCGAAATCGGTAATCGTACCGATAGAGGTTCCTTCCACAATGACATTTGCACCAATTATGGCCTCTCCAGATGCATCGACAACTACACCATTAATTACCTGATGTTGCTGTACTGCAGAAATACTCTCAACAGAAGTTTCCGCCATTAATGCTATCGGAGAAAACGCCATAAAACCAGTGAATGCTACCCAAGCTTTCCACCTAGAAATGTTTCGTAATGAATCTGATTTCATCGTTTTTCTCTGTTTAAAATTTAAGGATTAAATTATCTCATGCAGGCCATTACTCCGTTTTGTTTTTTTAATGTAAGACTTAAGTAATTAACCTATGGCTGCAAAAGTATAAAATACGTATAATAGAAAACAACAAAAATTAATCATTAGACATATAAAAATTATTCATAATATCCCCTCTACCCTACTGCCCATTTTTTATAACACACTAATATTCAACAATATAAATTTCATTTTTCTTTTCAATTACATAAAAATTCCTGTTATGACAAAAAAATTATTGACTTTAAAGACTATTATTAAAATTAGGGATATTGTATTCTTTAAGCAGAAAAAATGGGGTCCACATACTCATGTATATGAACCCCACAATTCAAATTATCTTATTCTACTTAACTAAAACAAATCCCATGTACGGATTTCATCTTTCCAATGATGGTCCTTCGGGAAAG
>OGEB01000677.1_pt1 | contig 20760 bp, 10 predicted proteins | sample 1570541 | NCBI WGS metagenome assembly OGEB01 (sample SAMEA2581975, study PRJEB24529) | metagenome | biome: Human gut stool | place: China | collected 2011 | reverse complement strand
ACTTCTGGAATGGCTGCCCTCCGGGTTTCCTTCCGGTCTTTTCCCTGCTGTTCGTGATCTTTTTCTTCCGGAGTGTTTTGGAAGAAGGGATAGAGGAATTTTCATAATCACGGTTTATCTGTGCACGGAGTTTCAGATTTTTTCCCTGTTCTTCTTCCAGCCTGACTGCAGTTTCATAAAACTGGTGCTGGAGTTCTTTTACCTTATCCAGTGCATCATCCCTCTGTTTTTCTGCTTTCAGGGCGCGCTTTTCCATCTCCTGGAGCTCCTGTTTCGTTTTCTTCTGCATTTTTTCAAACTCCAGAAGCATATCTTCCAGTACCTGGAACCAGTAATTACGGACACGTATCGTTTCCTTATGGGCATCCGCCGCTTCTTTCTGCAGTTCCAGGATCCTGAATCTCAATCTGCTTGAGATAACCGTCAAGAAGTTCATCACGTTTTCTAAGTTCTTCTCTTAAATCAATGTTCATAAGCCGTCCTCTCTTTCCTGACAAAAGTATAGCAGAAACACAGGAAAAAAGCGAACTGCCGGAAAGGATACTTTCGTCAATCTGACTGTGGATAAGGTACCAGTTTTACAATAAAAAAGCAGACATAATCAAATGATATCCGTTAAAAAATATGCCTGAAAGATAATCTTTTGTGTATAAGCTTTCAGAAAAGGAACAGCAGAAAAAACTATAAACACAGTTTTTTCTGCTGAACATGATTATCCACAATATAAAAAAATAAAAATTCGTCACTTTTTACAATGACTTATGCATACCCTTGAACAGTAACCAGGCGATAAATTTTTCACATTTTCAGGAATCTCTTTCATTGAACTTGTTTGGGATTTATGATAATCTTGTACTTATAGCAATCCTCTGAAGCAATGTACGCTAAGAGAAAACGAAAGTGTTTTTTTTCTGTGGGAAAAGGAAAAGTTGAATTATAGGATAACATCATAATTATACATCAAGGAGAATAACATACATGATGAAGATCAGGCATAAAAAAATAGTGGCATCAGGTACAGCAGTTGCCCTGGCAGGCATCCTGGGGGTTGGAGCCTTGCTTCAGTCCAGCGTCTCTGTACAGGCATCTCCGGCTATGATGCCCGGTATCGAGCAGATTGTAAATGATACAACTGCTGAGAAGCCTTTTAAAATATTAGAAATCGTTGATAATACAAGTGAAGCGGAGATTGGCTATTACGTATCCGGGCAGGAGCCGTATGTGAAGCTTTATCAATACCAATATACTGATGATAAGAATCAGGCGCATACCATCACATTTGATTCGCTGGATGAGGGTCTGTCAAAAATTTCCGATCCTGTGAAGCGCAAAGAATTTGCCATGAATGTAAACCTGAATCAGGATGGCAGTATTGATACAAGTAGCAGTACCGGAATCAAACAGATTCAAAGTGTGTGTTATCAAACAGATGGATCAAGTACAGGACAATCATCAGATTATCCTCTTTCCTATAGTGATTATCAGGAAAAATATTTCCTTACCCAGGAAGAAAAGGACTCAAACTCATGGAAAGAAATCAAACAATTTTTAGATCCGGTCACTGATAAACCTATAACATATACAGTAAAGATAAAGGGAACCTATCAGGAAAATCCAGCCGGAACCGGTGACTATACTAAGAAGGAACAGCAGTATTATCCGATTCGTGAAAAGGCAAATGACGAAGACACAGGGGATGCAGATAATCCAAATGCCAAATACAGAGAAAATATTCAGAATTTTTACTATGCTGACAGTGATGGGGCAAATGCACCTTATTTTCTGGAATTTTCCGAAGTAAATAATACTATGGTAAACAATGCGCTGAAAGATTCTTCTGGACAGGGAAAGGAAACAATTCTTTCAGAATATAATTATGAAAATGGCAGATATGGATATTACGAAAATGTTTACAGCGACCTGACTACTGAAATTGCAAATAATATTTTCAACAAGAATTATACCTTCCCTGGCGAAAACCCTGCCAGCCCAGCTGGAAATAAGCTTCTTATTCAGAATAATACATCTGCTGAAAATGCTTTTTCATCAGGCGGTGAGGAATTTACATCCTTAGATGAAGGAAATGGGACAGAGCAAAGCAACACAGAAGACAATATAACCGGACAAAATCAGCAGGATGTTGTTATGAGTGAACCTCAGATAGATTCAGGAGCAGCAGATGCGGGATTTTCCGATGGTGAATTTTCTTCTGAAGAATTAAACGCAGGAGAAAGTGATGTAAGTTCCACGGACAGCAATGGACAGGATAATAATGTATCTTCTGCTTCGAAAGAGGAAATCGTTACTGATAATGAGGCAACAAAACAGGGAGATACTGATAAAACCGGACAAAACAAAGAACGATTAATCGAATATACACCATTAATAGAAAACGGTATAGCAGTAGCTGTCAGTACGCCTGGAGATCCTCTGGTATATTATGGTATTACTATAGACCAGTATCCGTTTTATCAGTACAAGTTAATCAGTAATCTGAATACGATCAAAACAAAGGCAATTAACGTTGATGCAATTACAGATCCTAATTTCAAACTTGAAGAAAAACTGGAAAAAACCAAAATTGAGACAACTGAGAAAACTCAATACTGTAATATCACGATTCAGGATGGACAGTACTGGTTCTGGTTATGGAACAAGGATGAAAGTGTCAACAATGCTGTTAAATACCCGATATCTATTGTAACCCAGCGTCAGCCTGTAGCATACAGTGATATCCGTCAGCTCCCGGAGGATTTGGGATACAATTACTATTATAAGGTAGATAAAGTCTATTTTTGCTGTAAAAAGGATGAAACTGCGGCAGCAGGAGATTCCCATGCCTATAAATATTATGGCTGGTATTCTCCTTCCTATGCGGATGAGAATAATCCGTATATTCTGGCAGAAAACGGAAAAACAGCAACACATTATATTTCCGATGCAGAGTATAAATTAACTCCGGGCACAGGAAATTACGACTTCGTACCTGATGATACTGCCCCAGAACAGACAGTGGAAGTAGATCATATGTATTATCAGGGGGGATATACAAATCATGACTGGTTTAAGCAGTATGTGTTCCATCTGGAACCGGGTGAAGAGGGAAGTGATGAAAGGAAACAGTTTGATGCTTTTAAAATCGAGGTAACTACCATAACGGCAGATGATTTTAATGCGATATATGGAAGCGCTGAGGAAACGGCATCCGGTGACAGTGAAGCTACGGAAACAACTGGTGACGGCGATAGCACTGATCCCGATCATTCATCAGCAGATGATAGCGCAAACTCAGATGATGTACAGGCAGATAACTCTCAGACAGAAGATAACCAGTTGGATAATGTGCAGACAGACAATACCTCTGATGAGCAAAATACCGACACTCAGGATACAAACGAAGCCCATACAGAAGATCAGGCAGCAGCTCAGAATGAAGGAGATACTTCAGAAGTAGATTCCATGGTCAGCGAAGCCGGAGTTGAGCTGGTGTCTATCGAAAAGGAATTTAGTGACAGTACAGACAATGAGGACAATCAGGAAGAAAGTTTTCAGGATGGCACAGAAAATGAGGTTATGCCGGAGGTGGAAAGTAGTTCTGATGAGTCATTTTCTGCCGGAGATACAGATTCTGATTCCGGGAAAACAAAGCTGGAAGATTATAATCTGATTTATTTAAATGCAACTGGATTAAATGAATCTTCCTACCAAAAGATTCTTGACATAGTTTCCCCTCAGAAATCAAAGAAAAAACCATGTATTATTAATCAGACAAAATTACAGAATAATGAAACTTTTAAGAGTAGTTTTGCATCAATCATGAATGATAGCGATACGGATGGTCATTACGTGAATTGCAATGTATATTTCTTTAAAAATAGTTTCTTATCTGATGATCAGGATTCAGGCAGCCTGTTGAATGTATTATTTGACAAAAATTTTAATCCCGCTTATACGGAAGAGTCTGACAGTTTTTCGGATGGTAATAATAGTCTGATGGAAGGTTTTGAAGAAATTCTGAAGTATATAGAAAAGGAGAATAAATACAGAAAAATAAAAGAAAACTCGACAAATAAAGATAATACAGAAAATCAGGAGAAAAAAAAGGTTACTCTTCTAAGTACCAAAATCAGCCAGGCCAGAGCTATTGAGTACATTATAAATTACAGACTGAAAAGAAATGATCTGCCTACCGGAAAAATCAGGGTACTGGAACTTCAGCCAGCCCGCAGTCAGGGTGAGATTACGAGTTCACAGGTATTAAGATGGCTTGGGCATGAAATGACAGTGATAAGTTGTTGTAATCATACAGGACAACCTGCGGCGAATGTGCTGAACGATGAAGAATCAATATGGCATTCGGCATATACTTCTAGTGATAATAACTATAATCATAAAGGTAAGCATTATCTGGAAATATCCTTTACGAATCTAGAAGACGTTGATGGATTTATTTACAGAGCTAGACCCGATGGTACTAATGGGGCAATATATACATATGATTTGGAATTGTATGATGAAAAGAATAGTAAAATAGATACCATATCAGGAAACTTTGATCGTATAACTATAGATAGAAATAGAACAACAATAAAATTTCAAAAAACATATTCCAATGTGAAAACTATGAAATTAATTTTTACAAGTACATTTGGCTATCCAGCCAATACATATGCCAGTGCCAGAGAATTTCTCCCCATTTTTCATAATAAACAGGCAAATGTAGAAATAACCACTATGACAACATCTGAATTTGTCGGACATATTGATGACTTAAATACAAAGTATGACATGATCTATCTGGGGGATGATGATAAGGATTTGGGTTATGATGGTAATTTCCGACCAGGTGATAAGGTGCTTTATTATCATGTTGGTGGAAATAAATTGGCACGCTATGAATTACAGGGCTTGATGAATCATGACTATGTCACGAATGGAAGTCAAAAGAAAGCCGCTAAGGTGGGAGATAAAGATTCGGCTACAGGCACTACTATTGGCTCTGTTCGTGGTTCTGGAAATGATATTACGAAAGAAATAAAAAATAAACTGGTGAATTTTGCAAAAAGCGGGTATCCGGTAGTAGTTGCAGGAAATATTTATGGTGAGAATAAAAAAACGATATCTACAACTCTGGTAGACAATTCTTCCTATATTTATGATTTCCTTAATGAAGTAAAAGGATTTGATAATGTATACAAAGAGGGAGAGATTACAGCAGATGAGGATATAAATTTCTATGCGGAACTTCCAAAACCAAAGATTGAATTGAGCAGTTACCCTCCTTCTGCAATTGGAACAGGGGATGGCCCATCGAATGAATTTCTTACTGGAGAAAATATGACTTTTCAGTTTCAGATTATTGACGAGGCGCAGGCTTCACCTGCTAATGCAGAATATAATTGTGAATTGTATATTGATCTGAACTGTGATGGTAATTTCTCAAAATCTGAGAAGCTGGATGATATTGCAGTCATGCAAAATGGAAATGTTATAAAAAAGGAGAATGGGATATATCAACTTTCCCTTAATACAACGTATACAGTTTCAAGAAAAATCCCGCAGGAATATATCAAACTAATGCCGTGGAAACTGGTAGTCACCAACAATAATAACAGCGAGATCCGAACGTCTGAGATTGGATATACAAAAAGACAAAATACAACTTCAACCAAAAATACAATTAATGTATTGCAAATTATTCCAAATAATAGTGCCGAATGTACATGGAATTTGGCTACAGATACTACGTTTCAAAATCTGTTTGATAAAGTAAAAGATTTTAATGTTAAGATTAGTACAATTACTGTAGGACAATATGAAACCCAGTATTCTGCAAATGCAACCTATCTGAATCAATATAACATGTTGATCATTGGATTTTGCGATGGTGCTGGTTATGGAAGTAATTATGGAGGAAATAATCCTACAAACTTTTCAGAGAATGGCGCTCAGAGAATCCTGGAATTTGCAAATACAGGAAAGAGTGTGATTTTGGCTCATGATAATACGTCATCCTCTGTGTATGATAGAACTGCGCAGAATGGAGGTATTAGTGGTGATTCTACGTGGAAAGGTTGGGCATACTTTTTTAACCAGACACTTCGCAGAGCTTCAGGTATGGATAGGTATGGCATCACTGCCCCGCAGTCAACTTCTGATATATTAAAACAGGCAAAAGAATTAGATACAAATGCACAGTCTACAGATTGGAATGCTATTTCTAAGAATTCCAGTGATATGGCATATTATCTGAACAAAAACAAAGAAAAAACATATTCAGAAACGCAGGGATTCACCAATGGAAAATTAAGAATTGCAAATACAACACGAGAAACAGGAAGTACGGAAGTAACAACTACAGCATCTCAGGTAAATGAAGGTGCAATAACAGAATATCCATATAAAATTGATAAAAAAATAACCGTTGCCCCCACACATTTCCAATATTACCAATTGGCATTGGAAGAAAATGCAGATGAGGATGATTCAGGTGATCTTGTAGTGTGGTATTGCCTTGGCGATAAAGATAATAAAACCGGAAATGGATATTATGCTCATTCACCCAATGATGTCAGAAATAATTATTATATCTATAGCTATAAAAATATAATTTATACAGGTGTAGGACATAAGCCTGTCACTGATAATGGTAATCTTATGGAAAAGAAGTTGTTTGTCAATACTATCATAGCCGCATATAATGCACAGGCAGTTAATCCGGAATTGATGTTTGTAAAGCAGTCAGACAGAAATGCTGCGCAGGAAAAGACTGTTTATTACACACTCGACAATGTTAATTTCAATGAATCCCAGGAGCTTATTAAAAACAAACCACTTGAGTTCCATTTGAAAGTGACAGATTCCAATCTGGTTGGTACTTCCTTTGCCGGAACAAACACAAAAGACTTAAAACTTCAACTGTACATAGAGTCTGATAACGGTACAAAATTTGAAGGAATTGGAGGAGAAAATACAAATGTGGTGCCGATAGATGTTCCGGTATATGAGGCTGGTAATAAGGATTCATTAACGAAAGATTCCAACGGATGCATCTATGTCAACAGCGGAAAGGTATATAATTTTACTCTAAATGATCTGCCAGACTATGAGAAGTATTTAAAAACAAGTGCAGGGTATAAGGGAAAGGTTACCCTGTATGCTAAAATTTCATGCAAATACATTTACTACGGCACAGAAAAAGAAGCACAATCCGTTGCGCAAATAAACATCTGTCAACGCCAGCTTTTTGATTTGGATTGATGTAAAAACTTTATAACTCCAAATTCTGAAAGCCTCAGACTGGTACAGCACAGCTACCCCGGTCCGGGGCTTTTGGCATCTGACAATTTTTACAAAAATGCCTTGAAACTACTGAAGAAGCATGCTAGTATAAAATCAAAGCATATTTCTCTCAAGTTTCAGGGCATTTTGCCGTCTTATATTCTAAATTCATTTCAGAAATCCATGCTTTTAATTCCAATTCAATTAAAAAAGCAGGGGTTCTGAACAATTTGGAAAAGAGCAGTATGTTCTTACGCTCCTGCTGACACAGGAGGTACTGTCTATGGCAAAAAGAAAGAACAAAAAAGTCACTGCAAACCGTAATTACAAGGATACAGTATTCCGAAAACTGTTTTCTGACAGAAGAAACCTACTTTCTCTGTATAATGCGATCAATGGAACAGCGTATACAGATGAAACGAAGCTGGAGATTGTTACACTGGAAAATGCAATCTATATGGGAATGAAGAATGATCTGGCGTTTATCATTGATACGAATCTTTTTCTGTATGAACACCAGTCAACCTACAATCCCAATATGCCATTGAGGGATTTATTTTATATATCCGGTGAATATCAGAAATTAGTGGACAGGAAATCCCTGTATTCATCCATATTGCTGAAATTACCGGCACCGAATTTTATTGTATTCTATAATGGAAAGCGGAAAATGCCGGACAGATGGACGAACTGTCTGTCAGAATCTTATGAAAATCAGCAGGGAGATCCTAATCTGGAGTTAAAGGTAGTTACGATCAATATCAACAGCGACTGCAACAGGAAATTGATGGAGCAGTGCAGGATTCTTGGAGAATATGCGCAATATGTAGAAAAAGTACGTAAAAATGCGGAGACTATGAGTCTGGATGTTGCTGTAAAAGAAGCAGTGGATGAATGTATTCAGAAAGGAATTCTGGCGGATTTTCTCAGAGTCAACCGCGCGGAGGTTATTGCCATGAGTATATTTGAGTATGACAAAGAGGAAGAAGAACAGAAACTGCAGGCAATTTATGAAAAGCAGGGTGAATTAAGAAAGGCAAAAAGCATAGCCATTTCGCTTGCGCAGGAAGGAGAATCCGTAGAGAGAATAGCAAGAATCCTTGGTGAAACGGAAAAAACAATTAAAGAATGGATGGCTGAAACGTATTAAAATTGGTTCCGTAGTATCATTAACCGAATGTTACTGCGGAACCTTTTTATATCTGTCTGCTGTTTTAACTGGGTAAGTCGAGCCGGTTGGGGTTGCACCCCCTGTCGGGAAAATAAAGAAACGAAATTTGTCTTAAAAGTTCTCTAAAGAAAGTATAAAAATCTAACTGAGTCACAGACTGGCACCCACCCAGTCTGTGGCTTTCTTCATTCCCTGGTTGACACGCCGACCATCATTTGCTACACTGAAATTACATATCTGGGAAAGTTCTAAGGCTGTTCGGTCAATCTGATTCCACATATGAAGCGAAAATAAATATGGTGGAAACAGTACAACGGCACATATAAATTCTGTAGAAACGATGCTGCTTCCTCCATCATAAGGAAAGGAGCATGCAACAGTCAGATTGATTACTCTACTGGTGGCAGACCATCTATTAAGTATACGAAGCATTGAGAAGTATAAAATGAAACAGCTCTGATTTTTTTCGAAAAGTTCAGAGCTGTTTTTTCAGCAGAATATCAGAAGAATTATTCTGCCGGTAATATTGTTATTATGGATTAACAACCGAGATTAAAATATTTGCAGATTGCATTAAATAACTCGGAGCAATTACTGAAATTAAAACACATAGATATTACGTCCTCCTTATTCTTATTATTTGTGTTAGCTAAGCACAAAAGAATAGTAACATTTATGAAACATCTTCTCAATAGGAGGTAGCTGGAAAATCTGGAATTAAGATGAAAATGTTGATGATTTGGAAGTAAAAGTGTGATAAACTGTAAAAAACAAAAGCTGGAGGTTCATTATGTTAGTGTGTGATTATATCGTAGAATCAATTGATGGAGATTATGCGCATCTGCGCAGGACAGATGTTCCTGATGAGGAATTAAAACTTGTTGCGAGGGCGCTTCTTCCTTTTGATATTGTAGAGGGAAGCAAATTACACTATGAAATGATGCAGTATACGATAATCGATTAATTAAGTTAGAAAAATTCACTGTTCCGATTGTAAAAAATAAGCAGTGACAGCGGCCTGGCGGGGTCGCATCCCCTGTCGTAAACCACATTGTAAAAAATCCCATCAAGATTGGAATTAAATTGTTTACAATGATAAGCAGATTTCCAAACCCGGCTCTTCTGAGCAGAAAGGTCCAGACTGCTGTCAGTACATATAACAATCCCCATGCCGCTGCAAGAATATAATTTGTCTTCATGAAGAGAGGGTTTTGATGTGCACTTTCACCACCATAATTGTATTTTACATAAGCAGCGCATAAAGGTTCTTTTGTCAGGCATGAAAACAGCCAGAACAATCCAAACACAAGATATCCTATATTTGTAGGAATATCTCCATTCCCGGTTACACTTGCTGCTGCGGAAAGTACAGCAACGGCTATCATAGAGAGTTGATCCCAGATCACAAATTCATGATTTCTCATAATAAACGGTATGCCTGCCACTACGATAAGAGTTATCAAAGCCCCCACTTTAGGAGCAATAGAAACAGCAATCCAAAAGGCAATCCATGGTATAAGCATTGTCATCATAGAAGGATTTTTCTTCTCAATCATGTTTGGAGATTTTTTCTCAGGATTTTTGACTGTAGATGTGCTTCCAAAGAATTTATCCCAATTGATCATCAAGGAGAAATCACCGGATACCGTATACATCTGTTTCCCCAATGCCTCTGCGCCACCAATTTCTCCACGAGAAATAGCTGACCATACAGAAAAAGGTGTATCAATGCGAGTAGTTGGAGAAAGGCTTCCATTTGTAAAAATCTGGCTTCCGGTCTTGTTAAGTCGAATCTGATACGTATGATCCAAATCGGTAAAATGTATCTCAAGTACGCGTTCTTTTCCGTCATAGGCGTCTTTATTGTAAAGAGCGGCCATTTGCCGGGTAAATACAAGATCCTCAGGTTCTTTCTCTCCGGTCGTTTTGTTAATACCCCAGCTGGCATCTGCCATTTTTTCAAATATATCTCTGGGATATAAAAATGTATGGAGTACAGCATCTGTTTCTTTCGATATTGCTCCTGTCATTGCATATTCAGAGCCTGCACATTTTACTGCAGCAAGATATTCATTTGTTCTCACTGACAATTCCTTTACACGAAACAATTCTCCCTGACCGCAAAAAATGGTCGTATAATTTCCCCTGCCAAGGAAATGGTCAAACATCCGTAATACACTGTCATAATTTTCGTCTGCAGAATAAAAGCCACAGGTAGAGATTAATACGTGTCTCTTGCCTTCCATATCATATCTGGCATCATGACTGCCGCTTCCGTATCCGTCCTGCCTTGAACTCATAAAAGGAAGACTCATAGGAAGCTGACGATCAATCAAATTCTTTAACATACCGGGAACATTAAAATAGTACAGTGGAAAAGACCATAAAATTAGATCAGCACGAATCAGTTTTTTAATGACTGTTTGCATATCATCATTTATACAGCATCTCCCGGGTGTTTTCTGCCAGCATGCAAAGCATCCCTTACACGCACCTATATTCATGGAAGCTATATGCAGTTCATCAACAGATAACTCTTCTTTATTACTCGTACATCCGTTTTCCAAACCCTTAATAAAGCTGTATGCAAGCTTTAATGAATTACTCCTTTTGCCTTTTGGGCTTCCGTTGATCAGAAGTATCTTCATCTCTATGCCCTCCATTCATTTATTTCTGATAATGAAAGTGTACCCTTTCATACATGGATTGTCAACAAAACGCTATACTAGAGGGGTATGAAAAGATTGGCGAAAAACGTGGAATACAGATTGGTGAAAAGCAGGATGAATTGGATTTTACCTGCGTATTCCTGACAGTTCGTCTTCTATCCACTTATCTGTGTTGAAGTTGCTGTCAAAGAACCTGACGATCACGCCGTAAGGTTCTGTATCACTGTTGAATGCGTTGGCTTCATCGGTGTCAACGTGCATTGCCAGGTGATAATTTCTGTGGACTCTGACTACTACATCTGCGTAAATAAGTGCGCGTCCATAGCTTTTAGTCAGGACGAAGACTTCGTCGTTGTCTTTGATATGCAGGGCAAGTGCTTCATCCGGAGTCATGTGGATGTGGCGTTTGGCTACGATGACACCTCTGGGAATTTCAATATCCCCGCATGGACCGGATAAAATACAGCCGGGAGTTCCTTCGATATCACCGGACTGGCGTATCACGCTTGGAATCCCCAGTTTTCTGGTGTCTGTAAGGGACATTTCTACCTGCGTGTCGCTGCGGAAAGGACCGAGAAGTGCCATGTTTTCGAAAGTACCTTTCGGTCCTTTGACAGTCACTCGTTCCTGGCAAAGATATTGTCCGGGCTGGCTTAATTCTTTGATAAAATGTGGTTTGCTTCCTTCTCCGAATAATTTTTCAAAATCTTCCTGCGAGATATGCAGATGTCTGGCAGAAGTTTCTATAGGTATTTTGATGCTCATTTATTACAATACCCTCCCTCAATATGCTACTGTATATGTCTGTCTGACTCCTGTTATCTGATGGAATGCAGAACAGTTATACTTATTGTTTAGTGTATCTCTTTAGCTGAAAAGATGCAATGTTTATCTTGCAAGAAGGACAATTGTTATTGTTCACTTGTCAATGTCATTTAGGTGGCTGTCATTTGGATATCACAGTCAACAGCAGATCACTTATTCTTAAGTGTAGCCCTCAGGAAAAAAGATGCAATATTTATTTGAAAAAATGGTCAGTGAAATAAAAAAATGAGTAACAAAAAAGAGATTAAAAAAAGAGATTTTACAGGTTTACAATCAATAGTGTTCTGGTCTATAATAGAAAAACAGACTGGAAAAATAATTTTAAATCTAACGAAACAGAACCAAACCGAACAAAAAACAGAATAAAACAATAATCTGATATCCGATAAGGGAAAAGAATATCAGAGGAATGACAAGAGAAGGATTATTGAATGAACAAAAAAAGATTTTCTGCATTGCGACTGATTCTTATTGTGCTTGTGATTGTGTTATTAGCAGGTATTGGTGTGACCGGAGAGAGAACTCTGAGAGAGCCAGTGGAGGTAAGAACACTTAGAAAGCAGCAGGTGACACAGTCAGATGAAGGACATCAGGAATATTATTTTGGACTTCTTAACGAGGATGAGCAGAGAGGCTATCGCGAGATTCTGGAGGGTATCAGGAGTTTTGAAGAGAAGTTTTACCTGTCTCTTTCCGGAGATGACGAGATAGACAGAGTGTATCATGCAGTGCTTAAGGATCATCCGGAGGTGTTCTGGGTACATAATCGTGAGAAGGTATATAAAACAACTTATACAGGCAGGGATTACTGCCAGTTTTCTCCGGGATATACTTATACAGAGGATGAGCGGCAGGAGATTTCGCAGGCTATGGAGAATGCATATCAGGAAGTTCTGGCGCAGATTCCAGAAGGTGCAGATGACTATACCAAGGTAATGACGGTTTACACGTATATCATAGACAATACCGATTATGTGGTTTCTGATGATGATCAGAGCATTGCGGGAACTTTCTGGAAAAAGCAGGCAGTGTGTGCAGGTTATGCGGGTGCGGTTCAGTATCTGCTGGAACGGCTGAATGTTCCATGTATTTATGTGGAGGGAGATGCTGCAAACAGTGATCAGGGACATGCATGGAATATTGTTCAGCTGAATGGACAGTATTATTATGTAGATGCTACAAATGGTGACCAGCCGGACTTCCTGGAAGGTGATGCCACAGTACTGGCAGAGCATAGGACGACGATTTATGATTATCTTTGCCCGTTTCCTCAGGAGTACGAGATGAATTATACGGCATCTGATGAGTTTGCAGTTCCGGCGTGTACGGCTACGGATATGAATTTCTATGTGAGAAACGGAGCTTGCTTTGACAGTTATGACTGGGACAGCGTATATGAGTTGTGTAAGTTGCGTATTGACAGTGATGCGGCTGTGGTGCGGTTTAAGTTTAGCGGCCAGGAAGCCTTTGATGAAGCGTATATGGATCTGATTGATAGTAATCGGATTCAGGATATTGCGAGATATTATATGGAAGTACACGGGTTATCACAGATTTCCTATCATTACGGTATAATTGACAATATGAAGACGCTGTATTTTATGTTTTAACCAAATCAAGTAAGTCCCCTGCGGAGGTTGCGAAGAGCAATAAGCAGTGGGTGGGGACTTGTTTGACTGACTAAGAATATGCGAGTGAGAGAAAAAGGAGTGATTAAAGTATGGGTGATATGACAGATGTATTTAATGGGGTTGTGAATATAACCGGAAATCTTCTGGATTCTGATTTTGTGAATCGTTTTACGATGGCGATTTTTGCAGTGATACTTGTATTTGGAATCCTGAATTGCGTGTTTGGATACCGCCTGCTCCGCTTTTGGATGATGATCGGAGGTTTCTTTGTAGGTGCGGGACTGGCGCTTATTGTTGTACATACAATGGGAATGCAGGAGAAATCCACGATGCTGATCGCAGCTTTGGCAACAGGTGTTGTGTTTGCGGTAATCGCATTTTTGATTTATAAGGCGGGTGTGTTTATACTTGCAGCAGGAATAGGCTGGGCTCTTAGTATTTATTTCCTTCATCCGACCAGTTCTGCGTCATTTTTTGCATGTATTCTTATTGGTGTAGCACTTGGTTCTATGGCGGTGAAATATTGCCGGGAGGTTCTGATTGTTGCAACCAGTCTGATCGGAGGTGTAATGTCAGGTGTTTCTCTGGCAAAACTTGGAAATCTGGAGGATATTCCGTATGGACTGGGAATGAGTGTGGGATTTGCAGTTCTGGGAATGCTGATTCAGTTTGCAATTAATAAACCGGTTTCAGATGAAGAGTATGCTGCTCAGGATGAATACAATACACAAGATCAGAGAATGCCACAGAATTCTGATATGCAGGGATATCGGCCGCAAGGCGAAAACAGAACAGAATATTCTGAGAAGATGCGTAACAGAGAGAGAAAATAATACGTTGCTCTGGAACGGAATGAACAGTAATGATGATGTTATCCGGGAGTTGCTGAGAATAGAATGCTCAGCAACATTTATGAAATAGATGAAAGAGAAAAATAATAGTAAAATTGTACGAATGTGAAGAAAGAAGGGGAAAGTGTAGATTTTACAGATTGTAAAATCTCCGCAGAAGTGAGAATGACAAATGTATCAGGAGAAAAAGTGAATAATCGTGCACAGGACTACTATAAGATGCTTTTATTTTTGAACGAATCTACAAATGATACGTTTCTTTTATGGGATATGGAGCGAGATATCGTATACTTTTCCAGACAGCTCACTGTTCTGATCGGACAGGAGTATAAAGATGGAGTTCCGGATGATATTTTTGCATATAAACTGGAGATTATCAAAGATATTGTATACAGGAATGATATGCCAAAAGTTGAGCGGGCGATTCGTCATGTGACAAGAGGTACGGATGAACGGATGGACTTAAACTTCCGGTACGTGGATAAACATGGGAAAAAGTTCTGGGTTAACTGTCGGGGAAATGTTCTCAATGAAGGTGGTAAAGAGCAGCCATTGATGATAGGATGTCTGTCCAGAAGGGTTCTGTCAGAGAAGGTAGATATGCTGACGGGACTTATGAATTATAATAAAATGCTGGAGAATGTCGAAAAGGGGATAGCCAAGGGTAAAAGAGGTCATATGCTCATTCTGGGTATTGATGATTTCCGCGAGATCAATCAGTGTATGGGACGTGATTATGGTAATCAGGTGTTAAAGACGGTTGCTGAGGTTCTGGAAGAAATCAAGAATGAGAAAAGCAGTGTCTACAGAATGGATGGCGATCATTTTGGCGTGGATCTGGCAGGATGCAGTAAGAGAGAAACAGTGGATTTCTTTGAACGTCTTCAGAAACGGACAGAATCCATGTGCGAATTTTCAGGTGGAGCAGTATGCTATCCATATAATGAAAATGAGAAAGATATGAGTGCACTTGTCAGCTATGCTGAGAATGCGCTGATGCAGTCAAAGAAGAATGGAAAAAACAGACTTTCGTTCTTTTCTTCAGATGATTATAAGGAGAATGCGTCCAGAATGGAACTCCTGAAAGAGTTAAGAGAGAGTATCCGTAATAATTTTGAAGGCTTTGAATTATATTATCAGTTGCAGGTGACATCGAATGGATATCGCCTGAAAGGAGCAGAGGCGCTGCTTCGATATCATTCAAAGCAACGTGGCTTCATGTCTCCGGTTGTGTTTATTCCGCTGCTGGAACAGACAGAACTGATTATTCCTGTCGGGAAATGGGTAATGAGGCAGGCGTTTGCACAGTGCGCACTCTGGCGTAAGAAATATGGCGATTTTAATATCAGTATAAATATTTCCTATATTCAGCTGAAAGATAAATCGATTGTCCAGAATGTGATTAATGCAGCAAAAGAGGCAAAGCTTCCGGGAAATGCGATTACTCTGGAAGTTACGGAGAGTATGCAGCTGCAGGACTATAATTATTTCAACAGTATGTTCTACTATTGGAAAGAAAAAGGAATGCAGATTTCTATTGATGACTTTGGAACAGGATATTCTTCGCTGAGTTATCTGAAAGGGCTGGAGGTAGATGAGGTTAAGATTGACCGGTGTTTTGTAAGACAGATACATAAGAGCTCTTATAATTACAGATTACTCAGTAATATGCTGGAACTTACACAGGAAGCACAGATTCGTGTCTGCTGTGAGGGCGTTGAGGAAGAAGAGGAACTGCGTTGTCTGGATACACTTTCTCCGGAACTGATACAGGGATATTTCTTTGGAAAACCGATGTCGGCTGATGAATTTGAAAGTACCTGTCTGGCTACAGAAGGCTCTTATAATAAATTTGTTACGGAACTTCGCAAGCGTTATCATGATCATCCGGTTTCTGCCCGGACACCGGAGTCTGCTTCTACAGAGAGTATCGAATATAAGAATATTCTGGACAGCCTGAAATCTATCATTTATGTGGTGGATAAAGAGAATCTTGAAATTCTCTACATGAACGCAGAGGCAAAGAAGATTACGGGGATTTATAATTATCTCGGATGCAAATGCTTTCAGGTTTTTACCGGACGTGCAGAACAGTGTGAAGAATGTGCGATGAATAATTCAGAAGATGTTGTAAATATTACCAGCAAAATGTTCTATGATCTTTATGGAAGAAAGATGTATGTCAGTGAGAAGAATATTCTATGGCATCAACGAGAGGCAAGGCTAATCACAGCACTGCCTGTAGACGGAAAAGATGGACCGCTTAATCAGAAACTGAATCAGGATCTTTATGTGGCGGAGAAAATCATACAGATGTATGAACTTGTGCAGAGTGGTGAGAAAGACGACGGAATTCTGGAAAAACTGGTGACTTTTACAGGAAAGTATTATCAGGCTGACAGAGCATCCCTTTTCCTTTTGGACGAGAGCCTGGAGTTGTGGGAAGATGTTGCGACTTATCATGATCAGGGTGTAATGGATAAGGAACGCTATCTCGAGGTTACGACTCAGGCGAAGATACAGCCATGGCTTGATTATATCCGGAAAAACAAAGTAATCTATATCAAAGACAGAGAGTCTTTGAAGGAGATTGATGAAACTTTGTATAAAGGTTTCCTTGAACAGGATGCGCAGAGTTGTCTATTATGTGGAATCTGGCATGAAGAGCAACTGTTGGGATTTATAAGTATAGATAATCCGGAAATGGTTGTGGACAGGCTGGCATTACTTTGCAAGACAGCATTTCTGGTTGAACAGGTGTTGCTTCATAATCTGGATAACAATGGCGCAAGAACGATGCTTCATAAACTTGTGGAGAATAAACTGAATCATAATATCTTGTCTGTTTCGGGCGTGGGGCTGTGGCAGATGAAGATTGACAAGGTGACAGGAGATACCACGATCCTTGCAGATGAGAATATGAAGAAACTCCTGGGTGTGGACAAGGACGCGGATCCGGCGAAATGTTACCAGGCGTGGGTCAATAACATAGCGGAAGAGTATCTGGATTATGTAAAGGATGCAAGAGACACGATGATGGTCACAGATAAGACGGCACAGATTGAATATAAAGGATTTTCTCCGCAGCATGGCAAGGTGACGATCCGGTGTGTGGGAACAAAGACTTCTGAGAATGAAGCAGTTGTGACGATTGATGGTTATTACCGTATTTTGGAAGATATGCTTCAGATTCGTAAATAAATAAAAAAATACGACATAGGACAGAAAGGACAGGCGTGATAAGATGTCAAAAGAGGCTAAGACAAATGCAATGAGAATGCTGGACAGACAGAAAGTAAAGTATGAGGCATTTTCTTATGAATGTGATGAATTTATTGATGGAATTCACAGTGCGGATAAGATAGGCGCACCTTATGATCAGTCTTTCAAGACTCTGGTCATGGAAGGAAAGAGCGGCAGTTATTTCGTATTTGTAGTTCCGATTGAGAAAGAAGTAGACCGTAAAGCGGCTGCGAAAGCTGTCGGTGAGAAAACAGTGGATATGATTCATGTGAAGGATATCACAAAGATCACAGGGTATGTGCGAGGCGGCTGCAGCCCGCTGGGAATGAAGAAACCTTACCCGGTAGTATTTGATGCTTCAGCAGGAAACTTTGGGGAAATCTATGTCAGTGGCGGACGCATTGGTCTGACGCTGAAAGTTCCGCTGACAGATCTTCTGAAGGTGACAGGTGGAAAACTTGCTGAGATTACTGCATAGAACAATATGTTGTGAGAATTCAGTATACAAAAACAGACAAGGTATATGAAGCCCCAATAGGCGGACGAATGTACCTTGTCTGTTTTATATTATTAGATAAAGCTATTTATATAAAATATCGAAATTAGTTATCAGAAGCATCTTCCTCATTGATCTCGAATACATGACGTTTCTTAGCCATTTCATCACTTGCCAGGTATTCGTCATAAGTAGTGATCTTGTCAATCATTGTTCCGTTTGGAAGAATTTCCATGATACGGTTAGCTGTTGTCTGAACAAACTGATGGTCATGGGATGTGAAAAGGATAACACCCGGGAATTTGATCAGTCCGTTGTTTAATGCTGTGATGCTCTCCATATCCAGATGATTGGTAGGCTCATCAAGAATCAGGATATTAGCGCCGGAAATCATCATCTTGGAAAGAAGACAGCGAACTTTCTCACCACCGGAAAGTACACGTACACGTTTGATACCGTCTTCACCAGGGAAAAGCATACGTCCGAGGAAACCACGTACATAAGTAGCATCCTTGATCTCGGAATACTGTGTCAGCCAGTCTGTGATTGTAAGGTCGTTATCAAACTCTGCTGTATTGTCTTTCGGGAAATATGCCTGTGATGTTGTAACACCCCATTTGTAATTTCCTTCATCCGGTTCCATCTCTCCGACAAGGATACGGAACAGAGTTGTGATTGCCTGCTCGTTTGCACCAACGAAAGCAACTTTGTCGTCATGTCCGAGTGTAAAGGAAATATTATCCAGAACCTTTACGCCATCAATGGTTTTGGAAAGATTTTCTACCATAAGAACTTCGTTACCGATCTCGCGGTTTGGACGGAAGTCGATGTATGGGTATTTACGGCTGGATGGACGCATGTCATCAAGCTGAATCTTCTCCAGGGCACGCTTACGGGAGGTAGCCTGTTTGGACTTGGAAGCGTTGGCGCTGAATCGGGAAATAAATTCCTGAAGTTCTTTGATCTTTTCTTCTTTCTTCTTGTTGGCTTCTTTCATCTGTTTGATAAGGAGCTGGCTGGACTCAAACCAGAAGTCGTAGTTTCCGGCATAGAGCTGAATCTTACCATAGTCGATATCTGCTGTATGAGTACATACCTTATTTAAGAAGTAACGGTCATGGGATACAACGATAACTGTGTTGTCAAAGTTGATCAGGAATTCTTCAAGCCATTCGATTGCCGGCAGGTCAAGGTGGTTAGTAGGCTCATCGAGAAGAAGAATATCCGGGTTACCAAACAGAGCCTGAGCAAGAAGTACTTTGACCTTCTGGCTACCTGTAAGGTCTGCCATCTGGGAATAATGGAATTCTGTGTCGATTCCGAGACCATTCAGAAGAGTAGCGGCATCGGATTCTGCTTCCCATCCGTTCATCTCTGCAAATTCACCTTCCAGTTCGCTGGCACGGATACCGTCTTCATCTGTGAAGTCTGCTTTTGCATAGATGGCATCTTTCTCTTTCATGATCTCATACAGTCTCTGGTTACCCATGATAACAGTATCCAGAACAGTATATGCATCATATTTGAAGTGGTCCTGCTGCAGGAAAGAAAGACGCTGACCTGGTGTGATGACTACATCACCGTTGGTAGGCTCTAACTGTCCGGAAAGAATTTTAAGGAAGGTAGACTTACCGGCACCATTTGCACCGATGAGACCATAGCAGTTACCTTCTGTAAATTTGATATTTACATCTTCAAAGAGCGCTTTTTTACCTACGCGCAAAGTAATATTGTTTGCTGAAATCATATCATACCTCGTTTTGTAAAATCGTTCTTATTTATACATAACCGCTTATCATTGTACCGTAAACTGAAAAATTTGCAACAGTTTTTTGCTTTTTTGGGTTCTTTTGTTTACAAAAAAAAGAAGCACTGGTATAATAAGAGACAAAATAGGTCTCTTAGTGGCATAAACAAAGAGGCGTTGACAAATGAAATCAGGCATTGCTTGAGAATGGAGAGAATGCCAGTGGCTGACTATCGTATAGTGCAGTGAACTGTGCAGCAAAGTAAGATAATGAAGTAGATAATATGTAAAGAATGAATTTATAGAGAGGTTGCAAGGACTATGTTTATTACGAGAGAGTGTGATTATGCGGTGCGTGTAGTGCGTGCGCTTTGGGGAGAGAGCAGGCTGAGCGTATCAGATATCTGTGAGAAGGAATCAGTGACCGCACCTTTTGCTTATAAGATTCTGAAAAAACTTCAGAAAGCGGAGATCGTTAAAGGGTACAGAGGCGTGCATGGAGGCTATTCCCTGAATGAGGGACTGGATGAACTGACATTGTATGATATCTATTCGGCAATCGATCCGGAGATGTTCATTATCGAATGTCTGGATCCGAAATATAGCTGCATCAGGGACGGGCAGAACGGTATGCCATGTCTGGTACATAAAGAACTGGTGCGAGTACAGGATGAACTGGTGAATCTTCTTAAAAGAAAAACAATACAGCAGATTATGGAGGAGGCATAATGCCTCCTCTTTATATTTTTATAACGTTAATTTCTTTATACATGATTTAGGGATAAGCGTTTGTATTTCTGAAATACATTGTCAATCGGATAAAATCATCCGCTTCCGCTACGTAGC
>OGEB01000650.1_pt1 | contig 21607 bp, 30 predicted proteins | sample 1570541 | NCBI WGS metagenome assembly OGEB01 (sample SAMEA2581975, study PRJEB24529) | metagenome | biome: Human gut stool | place: China | collected 2011 | reverse complement strand
TGTCAAAACTGCTTTTTCGTTTACCCCATCATCGATTCTAACCTAAAGAATTTGTAATTACATTCCATACATATTGGCATTTTTTACAATTACTTTATCGCCTTTTTCTAATTGTTCCTTGGAAATTCCTCGTAACCCAAGTCCAACATGCTCTGTTTTATATCCACAACCATTTGCTTTTCGTTCTTTTGTATGTACATCGACAGTAGTAATTCTGGATTCTAAGATATCTCCATTTGCTTTATAAATACACGCATTTTCCCCTTCTCTGCACATCCCTATTAATATGTTTCCTGTGGCAACTGTTCCAACCCCCATAATTGTAAATGCATCATCAATAATCAATTCAAAATTTTCTTTTAAACACGATGGAACATCTAATTTGCTCATGTATTCTTTTTCTCGTTCTTTTTTGCTTTTACCAAATAATCCCATAGTATTTCTCCTTTAAAACTTCCGATTTCACGATATCATTTCTAATACTAATTTTACCGTATTTTTCAGATTCAGTCCATCTTTTAATCCCAGTCGGTAGAAAAATTCTTCTGTTTCTGCTCCACTGCTAAAAATTGCATTACAGTATTCCGTAATCACTTCTTCCTGTTCTGGTGATAACGTTTCCAGTAATTCCTGGTATTTCTTATCAATCTCACTTACCGCCTCTTTATCCTGATTTAACTTCCATTCTGAATATGCTTTTACCATATGCTCTGTAATTGTCAGATTTACAAATTCTTGCACTTCCTCTGACATGGTACTCGTAGATTCCTGTTTATCTTTCTTTTTATCATTTGATTTTTCAAGTGTCGTGTCATCAATATAACGAATGATTTCTCGAATATTTGACTTCATCGACTGCAGATATCCTTTCATCAGCACAGCTACTTTTCTAGCCTCCGATTTTTCGGTTTCTTTTTCCAGCATATAAAACTCTTCCAGTTCTTTCAGGATATCCATCCCTGATTTTATCTGAAATTCCACCTCAAGCAAATCATCCATCACTTTATATAATTCTTCCATTGTTTATTTCTGCCTTTCCATATAGCATCGCTATATTTTCCACAATCATCCAAAAATAAAATCCTGTAATCCACATTTCACAACTTCAATTACTGCAACTATCCCCATACCGATATGTGGGAGTAGAACAAACACTACTGTCGTAATAATCGCTGATTTCATTGTCCAGTCCGTGTTACAACGCATTTTATTTGATGCCATAATTTGCAGAATTCGGAAAATTAAAACATCCCATTTTTAGCCTTGTTATAACGGTAATAATTTTTTCTATTACTGTTATAACAAGGATTCCAGGGGTTCGGGGATGGAAGATCCCCGTATTATTTCTGCACTATGTATTTTTCTGAAAATGGCATATTATAATGTGCTGATCAACACAGTCCGTACTGATTCCAAACCCAATGCTCAAAACTTCTGTCACAACAGAGATTCCGGCTATCAGATAGCAGAATCCAGCAGATAATCCAACCAGGAACACCAGCACAATATTCACCGCTGCAAGTACCAGCCAAACAGGAGCTGCAATAATTCGAAATGGCAGTTTTATCATAAATCTCAACATAATTCTTCCTCCTACTTTGTGCCCAGTGGACACAAGGTTATTTTAGCATATCTGCCAGATATGACTATCTCTATTTAAACTTCGTGCCCAGTGGGCACAAAGTTCTTACCTGTCCGGAATATCCTTGCCCCAGTACATGTCATGTCGAACTTCAGCATCATAAAACTGATTGATCGTTGCAGGAGCGTTATACAATACCGTCAGCATATACTGCCGGATATTCTTCACTTTGCTTGTACTCCTGTCAAGACTGAAAAACACATACTGGATGTGTTCATACCCGACTTTGAGCAAACGGCTCTTGACCACTTGTGTAGGCACAGCTTCCCCATTGATCTGTTGATATGTCTTTGTCGAACATATTGCATCCAGCATCAGCTCTACCAGCTCTTCTACTCGTCCAGTTCCATAGCTCTGACAAAGGATCTCATATTCGATATTGTCATGAATTAACTGTCGATACTCATTTCTCTCCTGTATCCTATCTTTCCCTTTCCCTTTCTCTTGTTCAGATAGATATTGATAAGATTCATTCTCACTAAATTCAGTATTATTATATTCAGTATTATTACAGTTTGTTTTTGAAACTTCTTGAAGTTTGTTTTTCAAACTCCTTGAAGTTTGTTTTTGAAACTTCTTGAAGTTTGTTTTTCAAACTTCTGTGTATTTACGGGCTTTTCCGGTGTTTCTTCCGAATCAAAGATTGCTGGCTCATCTGGATATTCTGTCAGGCTGAAATTTTTCACGTAAATAACATTTGTTTTTCCAAGTCCGATTCGCCTCTTCTCAATCAATCCAATCCCTTTTTCCTGATCCAGCTCTTTTAGACAATTCACAGCCTTATTCCTGCCACAGTTAAGCATTTCCATAATCTCTTCCACCGAAAAGAAAATATATGCCCTGTCCTCTTCATCAAACCACCGGTTCTTGATGGACAGTGACATCCGGTCTAACATCAGTCCGTACAGCACCTTTGCTTCACAGGAGAGATTTTTAAAATATTCACTTGTAAACAGCAGTTTGGGAATACGATAAAAACTGTACATATCGCATTCCATTCCTTGAAAATAATGGAATGTTGCTCTTATACTCATGACACATCCCTCCCTTCGTACCTATCAATGATTCTGATTGCTCCATTCCTCCAAAAGCTGACATATAACAGTCCGTATCTTCTGTTCATCATATTCTGGTGGAAAATACTTCTTAATTTCATCCTGTTTTAATGTTACCGTTGTTTTCTTTTTACGCTCTCCTATAATCAGGAGCCGCACAATCTCTTTTGTCAGCGTTTTTTCTTCTCGATGTTGTCTTATTTTTTTGCCTGTTCCAGGCTTGGATATTTTCCGGTACTCTCATGCACTTTTTCCACCATCTCCTGTTCTGGAACCGTAAGGTAGGAAAGCTCTACACCTACCTGCAATCCAATCACATCACGGTCTACTGCGTTTAATAAGTCATTCATCAGATACGTGAGCCGTATATAGCGATACACCTGCCTTGCACTGTCATTTGCGTTCCTTCCAATGTCTTTCGCACTGATACCGCCTGATGTTCCCTGATGATTCATTGCTTCCATCTTCATACGGTAAGCAAATGCCTTTTCACTTGGGAGTATATTAGGTCTCTGCAGATTGCTGTCTACCATCGCACGGACAGCTGTATCTTGATCCATATTTCTGATAATAACCGGAACCTCTTTAAGACCAGCAAGTTGTGCCGCATGTCTCCTTCTGTGACCGGCGATGATTTCATATTCACCATCACCCAGCGGTCTGACCAGTAATGCTGTAAGAATTCCCTCTCCTTTCACACTTTCTACCAGTTCCGCCATTGCCTCATCATCATTTACTTGAAATGGATGGTTCTCGAAAGAATGTAAATGCTCAAGTGAAACCTGCTGGATATCGTTCGTTTCTTCTCCTCCGCCAAGTAATTCATCATAAGATGTCAGTTTTATCTTCGATGCACTTCTACCTTTCATCCAAAAGCACCTCCTGTGTCATCTGCCAATATGCAGCCGCTACTTTTCCTTTTGGATCATGCTCAAATATGCTGATTCCTTCTGCACTGATCTCAGCTGCTCGTACTGAAAATGGAATACTCTGTGGGAAAATCTTAATCTGATTTCCATATGTATCAAAAATCAGATCAGATATATCTCTTGCATAGTTCGTTCGATTATCCACCATTGTGATCAATATGCCTCCGATTTTCAGTTGTTTGTTAAGCTGTCTTCGCACCTTTCCAATCGTCCGTATCAACTGTTCCAGACCCTTTACAGGAAGATAAGCCGCCTGCACAGGTATGATTACTGCATCGACACTGGCAAGTGCATTGATCGTCAGCATTCCAAGTGATGGCATACAGTCAATCAATATATAGTTGTATTCATCTCTCATTCTTTCTATATATTGTTTTAAGACAAGTTCCCTGCTCATAATATTTACAAGTGATACTTCCATTCCTGAGAGTTCGATGTTTGCCGGAATCAGATCAATTCCTTCCTGGTGATGTAAAATTCCCAGGGTATTTTCAAATGGCTCATCTTCTACAATCTTTGTCAGAATAGTAGCCAGTGTGATCGGTAATTCATCTGGGTTATGATACCCAAGGCTTGCCGTCATACTTCCCTGCGGATCATTGTCAATCACAAGCACTTTCTTCCCTGCTTTTGCAAGTCCGACTGCCAGATTCACGCAACTTGTTGTCTTGCCAACCCCGCCTTTTTGTGAACACAATGCCAGCACTTTACAATCATTCATTACTTTCTCTTCCATCCTATTTGTCCTCCCATAAATAACTTTAACCTTTCAGCATCCATAATGCTGCTTCCAAAAATGCAAGATACCGTTCTGTCATACTATCCAGAGCTGCTTCTGAAATAACAGGTTTTTCCGACTTCAAATCTTTTGCCACATCTTCCAAAACTAAACTCATTTCCCTCATTTCTGACCGGATAATCTCAATTGTTTCTTTCCAACAACACATACATGATTGTAAATGCATGACCGGACGATATAATCCTGCTTTTTCATTCCGCTTACTTTCACTCGTTCTTCAATCGTTGCTTTTTCATAAGAATTCACACGAAACGAAACAGTTGTTGAATTGTGTTTTCCATGTCTGTCACCAGCCATCGCTTATTCCTCCTCTTCCTCATGTTTCTTATCCAACAAACCTGCTAATTTACTCTGTGTAGACGGATACAGATGTGAATAAGTATTCAACGTGGTTTCCACCTTTTCATGTCCAAGGCGTTCTGCAATCTCCAATGGAGCCACTCCCATATCCACCAGCATACTGGCATGGGAATGACGGAGATCATGCAAACGAATCCTTTTTACACCTGATTTTTCAATTCCAGCCGCCATACAATGCTCCATATGGGATTTTGTGAAGTGAAACAAACGCTCATTTTTCATAATTCCGTACAGATGGCTGCAATACTCTCGGAACTCATTCGTCAGAAAATCTGGCATGGTTATAATCCTGATACTTTTCGGTGTTCTCGGCTGTGTTATCACATCTTTCCCTTTTAATCGCTGATAAGATTTCGTAATGGAGATGGTCTTTTCCTCAAGATTGATGTCGTCATAAGTAAGGGCAAGCAATTCACCGATACGCATTCCGGTCCAGTACAACAGAAGAAACGCCATTCTTGTCTCCGGTTTATCACTTACTGTCTCCAGAAAATCATTGAACTCTTCCTGCATCCAAAAATCCTTCGGTTCTCCTTTGCTCTTGCCTATCGCTCCTGCCTTCCTGCAGGGATTATCCTGCAGGTTATAATATCGGATAGCATAGTTGAAGATTGCAGTCAGCTGACAGTTGATTGTTTTCAAATACGTCTGCGAATAGCCTTTTCCATTCTTATCCTTATACATCAACAACTCATTTTGCCATGCACGTACATCTGCCACCGTAATCTCACTAAGAATCTTTTTCCCAAAATACGGTCTGATCTTCAAGTCAATGATGTAACGTTTTGTATACATGGTGTGTTCCCGAAGTCTGACATCCATATCCTTATAGTAGATTTCCAGGAAGTTCCCGAATTCGATATCCACACCCTGGCTCTGTTGCTGAAGGAAGTCTCGCTCCCACTCTTTTGCTTCACCTTTGGTTCGGAATCCTCGTTTTTGTTTTCTCTTTTGGTTGCCCTGCCAGTCTTTATAATAGACCTGAACTTTCCAGTTCTTTCCTTCTTTGTAAACACCCATTGCTAATCCTCAACCTTCATTCCATAAATCTTTTCTGCCAAAAATTTGGTAGAGATTTTTCCAGCTACTACAATATAGCCTTTTGCTTTCAACTCCTTGTTGTACTCTCGCATCAAATTGTAGGCATACGCTTTAGAAACACCAAGAATTGCACACACATCATCCACATCCATATACATTTTTTCCTGCACTATACTCATACCGCTTTCTCCTCCTTCAAATACTGCTCAACGTGTTCCAGACCATAGATCTTGTCCTCTACATAGCGGGTTGGCACCCGACCGAGAATCACATAATAGTTCTTGCTTGCCAGATCGGCATTCATTCTTTCCACCACCCGGTAAGCAAACGAAACTGATAATCCAAAGAGTTCTGCAATGTCTTCCACTGATAAATACATTTTCCTCTTACGCATGAAACCATTCCTTTCCCTCTTCCTGTGGAATCTCACAAGTATCTTCCACACCGTAGAAACGCTTCACAAAATACTTTGTCGGAACTTTTCCTCTAAGCGTCAGGTAGCCCTGTTCTTCCAGTTCCTTGTTTAGATTTCCGATGATCTCATAAGCCGATGTCTGTTTTACTTCCAGAAGTTCACAAATATCGGCTGCCTTTAAAAATAATTTGTTCTGCATAATCAGTACCTCCTGCATTTTGAATATTTATCTCTTCATATACTCTGTACTGGCAGATGCAAAATCGGACATCATTTTCCGAAATTTAGCAAATTATTTTAATTTCACAGTTTCCATACGTGTTATCGCTGAACCATGGAGTTTATATCATTGAAAAAGGGTATAAAAAAACAGTCTGCCCTGACGGAAAATATTTCCATCAAAACAAACTGTTCTTCATATTCACACTAATTATATTTTCTGAGCATAGTTACTTTTTGCGAAAATCTCAGATAACTCCGGAAAGAAAACAAAGAAAAAAATATTTTTTAACTCCATTTGCACTCCACCGGAACATCCAAACAGCCCGCAAAGCCTTTATTTATGGGCTTTTTCGCAATTTAGTCCGCTACTCAAACTCGGCAAGTCCAAAGATATTCTTAAATATATTTGTTTAAGTTTCATACTTTTTTCGCTGGTATTTTATTTCTGTTGCATATATTATTTTGGCTCGCTGATTTTCTGTTGCCAATTTGTTGCCAGATTCATTATAACTGGTTCAGATAAGTTTGACAACATTCAATTTGAGAACAGTGCATATTTATCTTTGTTTTACAAGATCATATCCACTCGCATCATTCTCACTTTTATCATACGCATTATTGATATATTTTTCCGGATCATCCAAAAATGTTTCTTCTTCAACAAAAGTAATATATGAACCATTTAACCAATCATATGTTTTACATTTATCACAATGCCATTGTTCCGGATTTGAATTAAAATGGTTCTGTGAAATAATGTCGAACACTTTATCTAATTCATATGATACCGTCGAAGAACCATGACAATTTGTTCCACTTTTTTTGAACCACTCATAACTATTATCCACTTTCATAATAACAGCTACAACTCCATTTGTATGTGAAGTTCTATCTTTACGCGTTATATCTTTCAAACAATATTCAATCTCCCAGTCAATCCATTTACTCTCTTTCATGTTGGGTGATAAAATCACAATTGTAACAGAAGTATCATACATCATATCTTTCAAATTCTTTTTAATATTTTCAGTCGATGTATCCGTCAAATCGGGTGATTCACTTGTTTCACCTTTATAGTATGTAGCATCCTCTCCAAGTGCAGTTATGATATCATCACGTAAATCCTGTGCTTCACTCCATTTATATGAAATAAAAGTCTTATGTGCCATATTTCCTTTCCTCCCATTTTATCTTGGACTATATTTTCCATTTTCAAACAATTTAATAAACGAAAGAATGTTAGTTATTAGTTCTGATTTACTAGATTTAGAATTTAATTTTTTAAATGCTTCAATCAATACGTCATCAACATTCGTATAAAAATCTGACATATTTGAGTCCACTTTTTCCCATATTTCTTCCGCCATATATCCCGTACATCCAACAGGCACTATCAAACAATGTCGTTCTAAAGCAATCTTGTATTCTGATTCTACACCGTTAGCCAATACAATTTCTCCATCAACTAATTTGTTACCAAACAAGAAGATTGACACACCAGACCTAGAAATCATATCTTCTCTATACTTTTTCCATAAAATCTGCCGAGTATTATTGTCCTCTATTCCTTGTGGAAATGGACGTAAAAGTAATCTATCCTCATTTATACTTTTTCGTTTCATATATATTTCTTGTAATGCACCAATAATAACAGCACTACCCACACCTAAGCCAAAGCCTGAAATTATATTAAAATCCTGCAAAATTAATTCTTTACTTAATGATTCGATAAATTCTAAAGCCTCTTTTTCACTATACTTGCCATATTCTTGGGCACTACCTGAAATAAAAACATTTTTATGATTCAGTCTTTTATCTATTTCATTTAAAATGTCCGTAATTTCTTTATACTCATCAATAAGGAGAGCACGTATATTATAACGTTTAAGATCTTCAATAAAAAATTCATGTTTACGTTGTGCATACTCATACTCGGCTCGATTATTATAATCTTTTTCATTTACTCTACGCATAATTGCATAATGCTGTCTATTATTTTGCTCTCCATAATCAATTCTAACCCGACTTAATATATAATCAATATTTGGATCTGAAAAACTAAATCCAATAAACAAAAATGTTTTTGAAATCAAATCTCCACTTAATGCCGTAATGAATTGTGCATGTTCTCTATAATATTTTTCATAGTCATCTTTTATTAATATCGCTTCATCAGGGTTGTTCTTATCTCCATGCATTTTATATACAACGGCATCCCGGTGTGGTTTTGTAAGAGAAAGTTGTTTATTATTATACTTTATATCTACAATCCTTTGAGCTTCCTCTAATGCGTCTTCAATCAAGGAGTCATAATTTGTTGTCCAATATGTAAAAATCGGTAACCGTGCGATAATACGATGATTTTCATCAATGCCTTTTTCTTTGTTAAACTCATCAAAAATCAAATCATTAATAATGCTTCTATTTCCATTTTTATTGTAACAATACTGAGCTAAAGAAACTAAATCATACTCCTTATCAATATCCAACTCCAAATCATCTGCTACATCTTTAAGCAGATTTTTCCAATCAACATATCCCGCACTTTTAGAAAACCCTGCTCCGATGAACATTGCAGCACTATTATTTTTAATTTCTTTTACATACCTATCAATAAATGAAGAGATTTCCTTATTCATATTAATCCTCTTTTCTTTCACTGTTTTTATCCCATATATTACATATCATTTCAAAGTAGCCATTACTTTAAATTTTAAATATATTAAAGAGATTTAATAATTTTATATGAAGGTGTACTATCTTTATGTTCAAATGCAATGCTTATATCTGCACTTGCATATTTCAAAAAATCTTCCCATGTAACAACATAAGCATACCCATTATCAATATTACTTTTTAATATTGGAAAAAGGTTATTTTTATCATAATATTTATATGATTCTAATTTATCTGGTAAAACTACAACAAGAAGAGCATTACGATGACTCATTCGGTTATTCCTGGTTGTTTCTTTAACTGAATAACTAATTTCCCACGGAATCCATTGTGAGCGTTGCCATTTACAATCTTCTTTCATATTAGGCGACACCAAAACAATCGTGATTGTGCTATCATAGATTTTTCCTTTTAAATGATTCCAAATTTTCTCTTCGCTCCATGCAGAAATATCTTCATCACTATTTTCACCTTTATAAATATCATCATCTTTTAAAACATTATTCCTAATATAATCAACATAATCACACGGCCATGTTGGTTGTGTTACATTAGGCAATTCTTTCACATCATTATCTTTATATTTATACGAAACAAATACTTTTCTTCCCATTCCAGTCATCCTCATTCATATGTAATCAAACTTTATATTATTTTTTCTCCATTCAACCAATTTCTCAAGGTAATATGATTATCACTCTCCTGATCATAAACCCAAAAGTCTTCTTTTACTTCATTTTCTTCTCGCCCATACCTCAAATATGGATATAAACCTAAATACTCTTGACCTGCGAAATCTCCAGCCTCCATTATTGGCAGTATACAGCACCTCTTTTTTCTTTTTCCGTCAAAATATCCTAGCTCCCATGGACACCATTTGGATTGTGCTGTATTTGACGAAGCAACATATGCTAATCCTTGAGATGAATTCATTCGTTTCTTTAATAGTTGTGCCGTCTTTGGCGTTACCTCTGACCGATCCAACTCTTCATCCTCAATCCAGTCCACATAGACTGCATATCCTGCATTTATAAATAAGTCAACCAAAGACAATATATCTTTTTTATCTAATGAACTATGTGATAAAAATACATCATATTGGGATACTCGTCGCTTTTCATTATTTCTTTTAGCTACTTTTTTATTCTGCATTAAAATAGCGTCTTTTGTTTCACTTGTATTTGTAATATTTTTATTTTTTGCATTAATTGAAAGATATTCTTTGTTTAATATTCTTGTATCAATCTTATAATTCCAAAGATATCCTCTCATAAAATCATCTTGATACTGTTTTGGAACTGTATTTTTTACATCTTCCAATGAAGTTTTATAAATCCACGTCGTATACTGTTTTCCTGTTGGATCAATTTCTTTTCTAAAGCTATGATTTTTCTGCAAATTTCTCACATAGTCTGTCACGCTTGGACGTTTATCCTTGCTCTTTTCAAAGAGTTCTTTTAATGGTTTAGGAAATGACTTGTAATTTCCCTCTACTATTCTTAAACGTCCTTGTATTCCTCTGACCCCTGCTTTTCTATTATCTTCTATGTATACTTTTATAACTTCTTTTTCTTTACACAAAAATCCTAACGTTTCATAATATTCTCGCACATTAGCAAAAACAAGTCTTTTTCCCCAATCAAGTTTCTCCATCATCTTCTCCTATTTTTATACATAATATTTCTCAATACAATTTAACAGTCTATCAAAATCCATCTCTTGAATTTCATAAAATTCCTCTGTCTCCAATCCTATATTCAGTACTGTCTGATACAAATAAAAATCATATATAATTGGAGCTTTATTTTTCCCTATCAAATTATCTCTAATAGTCCCTGTTTTAGAAATCAAACACACATATTGATATGCTCTATCAATATATTGCGTATTATTGTTCGGATGAGCATATGTATAATGTTGTGTTGGCGTCAAGGCAATCAAGTTCTCCAAATAGTCTGCAATTGCAGGATAATCACTTGCCGGAAATATATGATGCATCTGTGTAGCAGGATCCTTGATATGCCTTTCATCATAAACTTCCGTCTTTCCATTTCGATACTGATCATTAAATCTACGCAAATTCTTTTTAGCTCGATTAATGCGATACGTTGTCATGCAGTCTTCACTAGGTTTCGGCAATGTTATTTCATACTCAATTCTCGTCATATCTTTCGGTTTCTCAGATAAAATATCTCTCCAATTTCTCTGATTATACATAATCATGTCTTGAGTAATAATATCTTTTGATATATGGCCTCTTTCCGTTCCACATTTCCGATATTTACAAGCTAATGGATTCAACACTTTAGTAAAAATTCTACCACATTCTGTTGCTCCATTTATCGGCGTATAATTGATTGTAAATTGCGTATATGCATCTTTCAATTCTCTAAAACTGTTTTTATCCTGTAACCTGAAAAAGTATTCAAATATTCTATAAATCCCACTATCCTTAAGAACTTTTTCTATATATAAACATAAAAAATTAAAACTATTTCGTTCTCTGAAGCTTATATACTCTAACAATTCTTGATTCACGATAGAATACGTGTATCCTCTTCCACTTTTTTCACCATGAATTACTCCTGCAGCGTCCAGTAACTTTATTGGCTGCCCAAAGTATTTATCATATTCATTTGATGCTTTCTGAGTAGGATTTGGTTTGCTAAAAATTTGTTGAACATTTTCCACCGTATAATCACTATACCAGATATCATTTACTGTAAATCTTTTATCCTCTCTATTACTGGTATATTCCACAATACAATCAGATACCAGGCATACTACATCCATTGTACATTTTTGATCTATCCAACGCCCATTATGTGTTTTCCTGATATCATAATCATGTTCATCTAAAAATTTTTGTATTGTTGCATTATCCATTACAACACTCCTTTAGTACCCCATAAAAAAATACACTTGTTGCATCCACGTTTAATGAACGTGTTTGATAGTTTCTTGCGATTTGATAAAACTTTCTGTATTCTGCAGAAGAGAAATATTCCATTTGTCTTTCTGATAATGACATCTTTTCTTTAGGAATCAATACTGCAACTGAACCATTTACTACTACATTTCCAGAATTACGCATTACCCTTGGTTTATATGTCATATTCGGAGTTAAATAAACATTCTGATTTCCCACAAATTTATAAGCACTCAAATTTTCTACAGTGTCTTTCTTTATATAAGAGTCATATCCCGGAATATCAATTATTTCCTTTCCATCGTCACTTATATTTCTTGATTTAATAACTCTTAAACAATCTTTACCTTTATCCTGAGTTGTATTGGAATTGGTAATCTGTCTATCTCTAAATACCGTAAATTTATCAAAATCTAGTCTTTGAGAAATGCCATCAAAAAAATCATTTCTATAAATAATCCAGTATGGATATTCCTTATCTGTAATATACTTCTGCTTTTGAACCACGGTTTTTTTCAAAGTCAAGGATTCCACTTTAGTTTCATTTGGCTTTTCGTTTGTATCAACAAATAGGCAAATTGTTTCTACCAATACTCCCTTGAAACCATTTTCCCCATAGTCCTGTATACAATCAATTTTTTTAGTTGCAAGCAGGTCACGAGTTTTTCTGAATTCCGGGGTATTTAATACCGCTTTTGGCGTTATCATAACAACATAATCTGATAGTGTCATTGCCTTTTCTAGAAAGAACTCAAATGTATTAGTTGTTTCTTTATTAATGTTGTTTTTCAGATACTTTGCGGCATCTTTTGATTTCAACTTTGAAAATGGAGGATTTCCAATAACTAAATCATAATGCTTGTTAAAATCATACAACAATGTGTCTGCTTGAATAAAATTCAATTTCATATTAGATGGTATCTTTTGCTTAGCTAACAATAGTCTTAATATTTCCAGGTTACGACCATCAATATCTACCACATCAATATTTATTTCTTTGGTTTCCTCATATTTTTTGAAAATAAAAGGCAAGAAATTCCCTATTCCTACAGATGGTTCCAAAATAGTTATCACATCTTTCTCTATAGATGGCAACTCCTTAAATATTTCATTCAAAATAAACTTGTTCGTATAATATGCAGCATTATTTTCCCTTTTTGAATTTGTTAATTCAGCAATCCTTGCTAATGATGCATTCCCTAAATTGAGCGGATTATTCTGAATAAATTTAATCAAATTATCTGCATCTTCCAACTTATAATTCTCTATCGTTTTATTTATAATTGCAGTTGTAAAATGCTCTTGTTCCATAAAATTTTTTATATTCTCCGCTATTTGGAAAAATACATTTGTCGGAACTGCTTCTCCAATACTTTGTCTTATCTTTATTTCTTCTTTTTTTAACAAAGCTTTTTTATTTTTTTCTGGAAGTGCATTTAATTCTTCCAGAGAAAAATTTACCCATTTAAATTCATCTGGAATAGTCATAATTTTCATAAGTTCACGAACAGAAAATACTCTATCTTCTTTCGGATGAACTGTATTTTGACTTGCCAGCTGATCATTTCTTGTATGAATACATGGTGCAACTTTATCCCAGTATTGACGTGTATACTTATCGCCGTTTTTCTGAATATTAGGTACAATTTTACCATCTACTATTTTATGTGGACGTTTCAGTTCATCTTGATTATCAAAAGCGCACTCGCCTTCTTTCAAATCATGTATCCAACATCTCATTCTCTCTGGATATGTTCTAAATGCATGGTAAAAATCGCTTGAACAAATCTCTCCCCATTCAAGTTCCGGCATATTGCCGATAATACTTCTAAGACTTTTTTCTTCTACATACGCTGGATACAACTCTATTGGAGATACATATTCTGCCATCTCTCTATTTACACCTATAACAACAGTACGTGTTCTAGATGAATTGGAACCATAATTTTTAAAATTCAATATTCTGCTAGCGATAATATACTTTTCTCCTAATTCTTCATATATAACATCGCCTATTGCCTTTACCGAACCATCTGGTGCTGTACATCCAGTTTTCATAAAAGCAGCTACATTTTCAAAAATAAAAAATCTAGGATTTATTTTTTGAACCAAATGTACCGATTCTACCACTAAGCTATTTCTAATAATCTCATTTTCAGCTTTCTTATGGTTAGCAACTGACATACCCTGACAAGGCGGAGTTGCGATTAGAACGTCCACTTTATCGTTGCCCATCTTTTCCCATTTTTTTATTTCTGCAAAAATCTTATTTTTTGTTTCTTCTGTCGTTATATCGTCACAGATATATCCCGAATCGAATTTACATTTATCATTAAACTTTTGAACATTTATTCTTCTTTCAATCAATTCATTTGTTGCTATACACTCGAATCCTGCTTTTTTAAATCCAAAGCAACCAACACCTGCACAACTAAACAAGCTTATATATGTCAATGTTTTATCTTTTAACATTTTGATACACCTCGCTGACCATGATTATTTTTTCTAGCATCTGCAGGCTTTATAGAATCTTGCGGAATAAGCCATGTTTTTCCTTTTTTTATAACTCCATTTATACGATTTTGTTCGCAAAGAACAGCAATTCTCCTTGAAGAAATCCCCCACTCTTTTGACATCTCCATTGTTGTTAAGTAATCCATATTCATCCTCCGTTAGTTCTCCTCATCATTATATTCATTTATCTGAATAATTGCAAGCTTTTTTATCGAACTTATGTTCTTTTCTCGATTTTTTTACATTTCTGTATTTTTATGATAAAGGGCAGCTAAAAATCCGCCCTACACTCTACGCATAGACAATCTTTTTTACTACAATCTCCTCCGCACAAGCCCGGATATTATTCATTCTCCCAACCCATGTCATCTGCTCCTGCATCTTCAATTCTTCTGTCACTCCCTGCTGTTCTTTCATCTGTTCCACCAACCTGTCCATCATTTGATGGCATTCTTCGTCGATCTGGTGCAAATGCTCATTCAGTTTCCCAGCAAGTACCAGTTCCAAATACAATCCTTTCCGATGCTCCTTTAAATACGTCTTTCGCAACATTCCATACTTCCCAATCGGATATTCTGTCTCTTCCGGGAGGTACAGGTCTGGATAATACAGACCGTCCTCTCCTAAAGTATAACTGATTCCATTTTCTCCCATAATGTGTTTCTCCATGATTGTCCTCCTATCTTGCTCCCCGGTCTTTATTCTGACTATGGGTATGCTGTTTATTTTTCTGTTCATTCTGTATTTCTTGTTTCTTTTCTACCAGCTTCGCCCTAATACCATGCACTACTGGCTCTTTTCCCGTTTCTTTCTTCCATTTTTCTATTGCAGTTCGATACTGACTATACTCAGTTTGAGAAGCCTTAAAATCCTTTAAAAATTCCTGTACACTTCTATATCCGATTTTCTGCACAATCCTTGGAAGATAATCTTTCATATCTCTAATCTGGCTTTTCAGTTCATCAATTTCTTTCTGCAATTCTTTTTTCTTTCTTCCTTCAAACCATCCTGTGACTTCTGACAGTTCTTTCTTCTTTGCAGAAAGCTGTTTTTGTTTCTGTTGAATTGCACCGTTTTGATCTTCCAGTTCTTTATTCACTTTAAATAGTTTCGGATACTTTGATGCAAGCCTCGTCATTTTAGGTTGTTCCGGTTCTGCCTTTTCTTCTTTTGTTGTCTTGACTGCTGCCGTGCTATTTTCAGCAACATGCTCTGGGTGTTCAGTTTCCGTTTGCTCTGTCTGTTTTGGCACTTCCCTGGGGTTCTTAAACAGCACACTTGCTATCAAAAACTCCAATGCCTCAACCGCCACTGTTACAACTCTGGAAAATAATCGTGGTCTGTTTCCACGCCGGGCAATGGATTTCTTGATTGGTTCTGTGATTTCTTTTCGCTTCACTTCCATTATCTTCGGTTCCGGCACTCCACTAATCAATGCCATATCAACAGCTCTGTTCCATTCCCGGCGTTTTTGGTTATCCGCTTCTATCTCGTGTGCTTTTGGATTGTTCTTTCCAATTTTCTTCGTTGCAAGATACACTCCACCACGCTCAAATACCTGTAACTTCTGGCTTTCATCCTGCACATAAATATTGATTAAATCTGTATACGAATGCTTTATCTCATCCAGAAATGAATTACTCTTAAATCGTTCATCTTTCGCTGTAAACAGCTCCTTTTCATAGACTTCGCCTTTTTTCACAATGTGGCAACCTTCTCGTATCTCGCCATCTTCTCCCAGTATCTCTTTCTTGGTTCGGACATGTTTTCCATTTTCATCATAAAACATATTTCTACTGGCAGTCTTAATGATTGGTTCATCCAGTAGTTTCCGTTCTGCAAATATCAAATGAATGTGATAATTGGTCTTTCGTTTATTGTGGTGCAAAGCAGCAATACACTCTGTTCCATAATTCTGTTTAAAATGATTTGTAAAAAGTTGCAACAATCTGTCCGGCTGATATTCTGTAAAGCTCTCTGGTAATGCAATGATTAATTCTCTTGCCTCAATACATTTTCCTTCTGTTCCGCTTTTTGTAAATTCTTCCTGATTACATTTTGCAAGTTCCCGCCAGAATTTCCGTTCTGTGGTTTCATAAACTGCATAGAGGTTTTCCTGTTTTGCGTGACTGGATATATAAGTGATCCTGCCTTTTACATTGCTTAGTTTTGTCATTTGAATAAATGAATTTCTTCCGATAGGCACTCCCTCCTTGTCTTCGGCAAAGTAAATTCTGCCATATTATTTGTGAGTGGATGCATTGGCATCCGTTTATGAACTTACTACCGTTTCCGGCTATATTAGCTCCCGGCAGGGCGAAATATCCTGAGTACAAATCTTTGATTTGTGCGATGGGTGTATTTCGCTCTCAAACGCCGAGGGCTTTGCGAGATGCTTCCTACATCTACCACAACTTGGCTTTCGCTTTTCATTTTGGGCGTATCCGCCCTCTTTTTCTGCCCGTATCCGGGCTTATTTTTTCACTAACAACAAACCGACTATTACTCTTCCTGTCTGCTTTATTCCGGTATCCTTGCCCGTACATACTCCAGATCTCCACAATATGGTGTTCCAACCAAATACCATTCTCTCGCCAGATTCATTTCCATTCGTGTCTTTACCCACTGAGCATCAACTAGAACTTCCAGACATTCTCCGCAGTGAAATCCTGGATCAATCCATAAGTCTGATGACAATAATCCATATCTTTTGTTATAACTGTTGTAACCTAATCTTCCTTCTCTCATGGTGTCATTCTCCCTTCATTTATCATTTCCGCAGGGACGCCCTGAATCAGGGCCCCCTTTTGAAAAGTTTTTTCTTCGCCAATCAACTACCGGCTACACCTTACAAACCTTCTCTTTGTCTGCTATTTACAGGTGCGTGGCACGCTCCTGTCATAAGGTCATCAAGCAGAATCTTTACCAACGAAAGTTCTCATGCATTCCACACTTATCCAAATACTCTTGTCTTGCCTTTTCCCGTTCTTCCTCGGTTGGTGCTGTTTTGAATGTTGTATATAACTGACGTTTTACCATACTGTCTAATTTTTCCATCAATGCTTTTTCTATCTCCGGCAGATATTCCTCATTCCCGGCAAGATGGTACTGGAACAATGCCAGTAATAAATCTTTTGGTATCTGCACCTGTGATTTTCTTTCCATGTTTCTCCTTTCCGTGACGATCGTGACGATAGTGACGATATTTTCACTACCGACACGCTATATAAAATACCGTCACAACCGTCACATATCGTCACGCTTGTTTTCCAACAAAGGCTAATCTGATCTTTCTTCCATCATGTCCTCGTTCCGCTTTATACTGGATTCCATACTCCAGAATCAATCGTTCCAGGCTGACATTTAATTTTCGTGATAATGCGTTCGGCTGCATTTCCACCTGCAATACTTCCACAAGCTCTGTCGCTGTTCCTGACCACTCTGGCATAGTTTCTGTTACAAGCTCTTTGATTTTTTCCAACACTGGATCTTCTGGTTCTTTCCAAAGTTCTGTTTCTGTCTTGGTAAGTTCCCAGACACATCTCTCCCGGTTAAAATTCAACCACAGTTTCTGATCCTGCTGGTCACGCCCTGCCACTTCCAGAACTGCCTTATTATCTGTCCGTTTTTCTTTCTGCATGACGAATGCTCCATCCGCAGCTCCAAGCAATCCATTCGTGCCAGAAATCATATCAAAACTATCTGAAGATTCCATTTTCCTTGTATGATGCACAACCAGAAAACAGATACCATATTTATCACTGAATGCTTTCAACTTTGTTACAATCTCGTAATCGCTGGCATAACTGAATTTATCTCCACCGACCTCTCGAACCTTCTGAAGAGTATCAATGATAATCAGCCTTGCATCTTTATGCTCTGTCACAAACGTTACAAGCTGTCTTTCCAGTCCGTCATTGAGCGATTTTGATTTTGTAGCGAAATAAAAATTCTCACTGCCTTCCATTCCAAACATCTGTGATAACCGCTTTTGCAACCTTGCATAATCATCTTCCAATGCCAGATACAGAACCGTTCCCTGTCTGACTGAAAAGCCCCACAACGGAAGTCCCTTACTGATGTGATACCCGATCTGTGCCATAAAGAATGATTTTCCAATTTTCGGCGAACCGACAAACAGGTAAGTTCCGTTATACAGAAGTCCATCTACAATTGGCAGTTTTGGTGGATATGCGGTATCGTATAATTCCATCATAGAAACTGTTTCCAGATCATCTGTATTCTTTTTATTTGCTGATTTTGCTGTATTTTCCGCATTATTTGTGGCTTGCAGATTGCCCTTGCCGGGCAAATCTGCTATACTTTGGTTGGTTAATTTATTACTTGATGGCTGTTCCACATCTGCGCCAACAGATGCAATCGGAGCAGTCATTTTTTCTTTTGCTGTCATTCATTTTCCCCTTTCAATCCATACAATGTCTCTCCGACCAATCTCAGGGTACTCAGCAACTCTTCGTTTTCCTCACTGCATTTTTCCAGATGTTTCAATTCTTCATAAATCTCTGCCATCTGATTTCGCAATGCTTTATACACTCTTGGATTTCCTTGTACCACAATTTGCCGATCAGTTAATCGTTTTGTGATATAGTCCTGCTTGCTAAGTCCTGACAATCGGACACATGCATCAATCTGCTCTGCTTCTTCCGGTGATACCCGGAATGCTACGATTTTGTTTCTCCATCTTCCTTTACTGTCCAGATTTTTCTCCATTTAATTTTTCCATCCTTTCAATATCCAGCTGTTCTGCCATCTGTGTCTGCTCACTTGGAAACAGATGTGCATATCGGTAAGTGATATCAATGCTCTCATGTCCCATTCGATCTGCAATTGCTAATACCGTAAATCCCATATTGATCAATAACGATACATGGGAATGTCTCAAATCATGCACACGGATTCGCTTCACCCCAGACACTTTTGATCCTCTGTTCATTTCATGATGCAGATAAGATTTGGAAATCGTGAAAATCCGTTCGTCCTCTTTCGGCTCATACAGCATTTTCAGATAATCCTGCATCTCATCACACAAAAACTGCGGTATCTTAATGGTTCGATTACTTTTTAATGTCTTTGGTGGTGTAATCACATCTTCCCGGTGCAACCTCTGGTAGGACTTGTTAATCCGTAGTGTATGCGTTTCAAAATTGAAATCTGCCGGTGTAAGTGCTAATAATTCGCCCATGCGAAGCCCACACCAGTAAAGTATTTCAAACGCATAATAGGAAACAGGCTTGTCCATCATGGCATCTGCAAATTTCAAATATTCTTCTTTTGTCCAGAACAGCATTTCCCGGTGTTCCTCTTTTCCCATATTTCCTGCTTTCTGTGCTGGATTAGATGGAAGATGGTAAAAATTAACTGCATGGTTGAAAATAGCACTTAACTGACTGTGAATTTTCTGCAGATAAGAGGCGGAATACGGCTTTCCATTTGGCTGCCGGATCGCAAGCAATTCATTCTGCCATGCAATAATGTCCCTTGGCTCAATTTCTCCTATTTTACGCTTTCCGAAATAAGGAAGAATTTTAGTCCTGGCAATATTTGTTTTCGTTCCCCAGGTATTATCACGAATTCGATTTTGCATATCCTCCACATAAATCTCATAAAAGCTTTCGAAAGTCATATCCAGTTTGGCTTCTTTCTTCAGCAATAGCTCTCGTTCCCACATCTGTGCTTCTCGTTTTGTAGGAAATCCTCTTTTTGATGACTGGTGCGTTTCTCCTGTCCAATCGGTATAACGATAGACTACTCGCCACTTTCCAGTGGCATTATCTTTATGAATACTCATACAAATTCTCCTCTCTTTCTCTTACATTTCGCTGTAACATACTTTTTTGCGGAAATAATTGGTGTTTACTCTGCCAGCTACCGTAAGATAACCCAGCTTCTGTAATTCTTCATTTAGCTGTTTGACAATCTTATAAGCATAAGACTTGGAAACACCCAGTTCCGCTGCAACTTCTTCTACTGTCATAAAAGTTCTGTTCGTCACATCGCATCTCTCCTTTCTATCTTAACGTATTTTGTTTAGGTTGTTACATTTGCATGATACTAAACATTTTAGTTTAAGTCAAGAGATTTTATGAGAATATTAAATTTTTTTGTTTAAGTTCTTCTTGCTATCCGAAATTGCTCATGCTATACTGAACCTAAACAGAATTGTTTTATTTTCTATCACAATTAATTACGGCAACACAAATGACCACTATAAGGAGGCAAACAAGAATGGCAATCGGACAACGTATCAAATATTTTCGTAACCGCATCGGCATGACACAAAAGCAACTCGGAGAACAACTGGGATTCATGGGAAAAACCTCAGATGTCCGCATGGCTCAGTATGAATCTGAAGCCAGAGTTCCTAAGATTGATCTTGTAAAACAAATGTCTCAGATCTTTGATATCAATACTCATGCCTTAACAGTTCCAGATATTGATACTCACATAGGTCTGATGCATACACTATTTGCACTGGAAGATATGTATGGTCTAAAGGTAAAAAATGTAGATGGGCAGCCTCATCTCTGCCTTGACTCTTCCATATCTACTCCCGGCTCCTCTGTCGATGAAATGCTTCGTTCATGGATGGAACAGGCTGACAAACTGAAAAACGGTGAAATCAGCAAGGAAGAATATGATGAATGGAGATATAAGTACCCGGAACTGGATACTTACCAGAAACGTGCCAAGGTACCATCTCAGGAATTGAGCGACTACCTTGTACAGGGATTACTTGATAAGAAAAAGAAATAATAGAAAAGAAAAACCTTACTGATATTCAGTTTTTTATTTCTGAAAATCAGTAAGGTTTCTTTATATACGTTATGAAATAAAATTTTTATCTCTTGAATAACCACAAAATGTTGCCATTTTGTTGCCAATTACTAAACAAATTTGTTTGCAACCCGCATAAATACTGAGTTCTTATGATTGTGTGGATTACTCAAACTCTACAAAGACTAACGCTTTTTGTTTAGGAATTATTCTCTGTAATGTTTCTCGTT
>OGEB01000641.1_pt1 | contig 21774 bp, 16 predicted proteins | sample 1570541 | NCBI WGS metagenome assembly OGEB01 (sample SAMEA2581975, study PRJEB24529) | metagenome | biome: Human gut stool | place: China | collected 2011 | reverse complement strand
TTGGTGATTTTGAACTTTTGCTTTGCCACGGAACGGTCTGCGTTGTCGGGAAGATGCGTGATCTGATCCTTCAACTCAGCAAAAGTTCGATTTATTCAACAAAGCCTTTTTTTATATACGATCTGACGAATTCAGCAGAAGGAAACTCATCATTCGTGACGAAATAAAAATTAGTTTCCCCATTAATATAGAAATGAGTGTTTACTCACAGAAAGAAAATCAGGAGTAATTATTCTGAAGACAGATAATACAGAAGTCGTACAGCGCATTTAACTCACTTCTCAGGAGGTTAATCACTCTCTATTTGTGGACAACCGACATGTCTTAAGGCTCTGGAATAACGTGTTGATATTTCGATGCGTAGCATGCAGCGGAATATTACCGGATCAATAAAGCAGGAAGAGGCGTTTTAATTCTTTCCGCAGGATGATAGTAGGGTGACTGCCATGTCTGATTATAATGAAAAAAGTGCGATCTCCGCACTTCTCGCAGGTCATTGTTCCGATCCATTTTCCGTGCTTGGCATGCACTCAACCGATGCGGGTCTGGAAGTGCGCGCATTATTACCCGATGCCACCGATGTATGGGTGATTGAACCGAAAACCGGGCGCAAAGTCGGTAAACTCGAATGCCTCGACACACGCGGGTTCTTTAGCGGCGTTCTGCCGCGCCGGAAAAATCCTTTTCGTTACCAGCTGGCCGTCACCTGGCACGGTCAGCAAAACCTGATTGACGACCCCTATCGCTTTGGCCCGCTGCTGCAGGAGCTTGATGCCTGGCTGCTCGCTGAAGGGACTCATCTGCGGCCCTACGAGACGCTGGGAGCCCATGCCGACACCATGGACGGCGTCACCGGGACGCGTTTTTCCGTCTGGGCGCCGAACGCCCGTCGTGTGTCGGTGGTCGGACAGTTCAACTACTGGGACGGCCGCCGCCACCCGATGCGTCTGCGCAAAGAGTCCGGCATCTGGGAGCTGTTTGTCCCCGGCGCGCATAACGGCCAGCTGTATAAGTTCGAGCTGATTGACGCCCACGGCCACCTGCGGGTGAAATCCGACCCGTATGCCTTTGAGGCACAGATGCGCCCGGAAAGCGCGTCGCTTATCTGCGGCATGCCGGAAAAGGTCGAACAGCCACAGTCCCGTCAGCAGGCCAACCAGTTTGATGCACCGATTTCGATTTATGAAGTGCACCTTGGCTCGTGGCGCCGCCACGCCGATAACCATTTCTGGCTCAGCTACCGCGAGCTGGCGGACCAGCTGGTGCCTTACGCGAAGTGGATGGGCTTCACCCATCTGGAGCTGCTGCCGGTAAACGAACATCCGTTCGACGGCAGCTGGGGCTATCAGCCCACCGGGCTGTACGCGCCGACCCGCCGTTTTGGTACCCGTGAAGACTTCCGCTACTTCCTGAATGCTGCCCATGCCGCGGGTCTGAACGTGATCCTCGACTGGGTGCCGGGCCACTTCCCGTCGGATGACTTTGCGCTGGCATCGTTCGACGGCACCGCGTTGTATGAACACAGCGACCCGCGAGAAGGTTATCACCAGGACTGGAATACGCTGATCTACAACTACGGTCGCCGTGAAGTCAGCAACTTTCTGGTCGGGAACGCGCTGTACTGGATTGAACGCTTCGGGATCGACGCCCTGCGCGTGGATGCGGTTGCGTCAATGATCTACCGCGACTACAGCCGCAAAGAGGGGGAGTGGGTGCCCAATGAGTACGGCGGCCGGGAAAACCTCGAAGCGATTGAATTTCTGCGCAATACCAACCGTGTGCTCGGTGAGCAGACGCCGGGAGCGGTCACGATGGCGGAGGAGTCCACCGACTTCGCCGGGGTTACACGACCGTCTTCTACGGGCGGTCTTGGCTTCTGGTTCAAATGGAACCTCGGCTGGATGCATGACACCCTCGACTATATGCAGCTCGATCCCATCTATCGTCGTTATCATCACGACAAGATGACCTTCGGGATGCTCTACAACTACACCGAAAACTTCGTGTTGCCGCTGTCACACGATGAAGTGGTTCACGGCAAAAAATCGATTCTTGACCGGATGCCTGGCGATGCCTGGCAGAAGTTCGCCAACCTGCGCGCCTACTACGGCTGGCTGTTTGCCTTCCCCGGTAAAAAGCTGCTGTTTATGGGCAACGAGTTTGCCCAGGGGCGGGAGTGGAACCACGACGCCAGCCTCGACTGGCATCTGCTGGAAGGGGGCGACAACTGGCATCACGGGGTGCAGCGTCTGGTGCGCGATCTGAACCATACCTATCGCCACCATAAGGCACTGCACGAACTGGATTTTGACCCCTACGGCTTTGAATGGCTTGTTGTGGATGACCACGAACGGTCGGTGTTTATCTTTGTCCGTCGCGATAAAGCCGGGAACGAGATAATCGTGGCGAGCAACTTCACGCCAGTACCGCGTCACGGCTATCGCTTCGGGATTAACCAGCCGGGGCGCTGGCGTGAAGAGCTGAACACCGACTCGATGCACTACCACGGGAGCAACACCGGCAACGGCGGCTGCGTGGCAAGCGAGGCGATCGCCAGCCACGGTCGGGAGCATTCGCTGTCGGTGACTCTGCCGCCGCTGGCGACAATCTGGCTGGTACGGGAATCTGCAGGGCAATAAAACGCGCAGCTGATTTATTGCAGCTGACTTATTACCGGAGGTGATCACTTCTGAATTATTTTGCAGAAGAGTGAGGCTTTTTCTTCATTATTTTCTTTTATGGCTTTTATTTAATGGCAGGACATTATTATGAGTAAACTTGAATATACTGACAACTTAATGCTGTCGCGCCAGTTACCGCTTAAATCCGTGGCCCTGATCCTCGCCGGCGGACGTGGCACACGATTAAAAGACCTGACCACTATTCGCGCAAAACCTGCGGTGCATTTCGGCGGTAAATTCAGAATTATTGATTTTGCTTTATCGAATTGTATTAACTCCGGAATAAGACGTATCGGGGTCATTACACAATATCAGTCCCATTCACTGGTGCAGCATATTCAACGCGGCTGGGCATTCTTTAACGAAGAAATGAATGAGTTCGTGGATTTATTACCGGCGCAGCAGCGGGTGCATGGTGAGAACTGGTATCGGGGGACGGCGGATGCCGTGACCCAGAATCTGGATATTATCCGCCGCTATGATGCGGAATATGTCGTTATTCTGGCCGGGGACCATATCTATAAACAAGATTATTCGCGGATGCTGCTCGATCACGTTGAAAAAGGGGCGCGCTGTACCGTGGCCTGCCTGCCGGTCCCGGTTGAAGAGGCAAGCGCTTTTGGCGTCATGGCCGTGGATGAGAATGACAAAATCATTGAATTTGTTGAAAAACCGGCTAATCCGCCCACCATTCCTGGCGATGAAACCCGCTCGCTTGCCAGTATGGGCATTTATGTGTTTGATGCGGAATATCTCTACCAGCTGCTGGAAGACGACGATCGGGATGAACACTCCACCCATGATTTTGGCAAAGATATTATTCCCAGGATAACGGCGGCAGGTGAAGCGTATGCGCATCCGTTCCCGCGCTCCTGCGTTCAGTCGGATAATAATGCCGAGCCATACTGGCGCGATGTCGGAACCCTGGAGGCGTACTGGAAAGCGAATCTGGATTTAGCCTCAGTAGTGCCAGAGCTGGACGTTTATGACCGTAACTGGCCTATCCGTACCTATGTCGAATCGCTGCCCAGCGCCAAATTTGTTCAGGACCGTTCCGGCAGTCATGGCATGACCATGAATTCTCTGGTCTCCGGCGGCTGTATTATTTCTGGCTCGGTGGTGGTGCAGTCGGTTCTATTTTCCAGAGTTCGGATTAACTCGTTCTGTAATATTGATTCGTCGGTTTTATTACCGGGCGTCTGGGTCGGTCGCTCCTGCAGGATAAGACGCTGCGTGATCGACCGGGGATGCGTTATTCCGGAGGGGACGGTGATTTGCGAAAATTCCCTTACATATGCGCGACACTTTTATCCTTCGGAATAAGTCATCGTTCTGGTTACCAAAGAAATGCTGGACAAACTTGAGGTATGAGCCCATTTGCGGAAAAAGCGTGTCCGGCGGCAGAGAAAATATTGCCCTGTCGCGGGTCGTCTCTGTGGCTGAATAATAAGGAGCATACATGCAAGTTTTACATGTAGGAGCAGAGATGTTCCCGCTGTTAAAAACGGGCGGACTGGCCGACGTCACCGGCGCGCTCCCGGCGGCGCAAATTGCCGAGGGGCTGGATACCCGCGTGCTGCTGCCTGGGTTTCCGGCGATCCGCAACGGGGTTCAGGATCCGCAGGTGGTGGCCAGCAGGGAGACATTCGCCGGGCGGATGACGCTGCTGTTTGGCCATTTTAACGGTGTGGGCATCTATCTGATTGATGCCCCGCATCTCTATGACCGGACGGGTAATCCTTATCATAACCAGCAGATGCAGGATTATCCTGATAACGTCCTGCGTTTCGCGTTGCTGAGCTGGGTCGGGGCCGAGCTTGCCGGTGGTCTTGACCCGTTCTGGCGTCCTGAAATCGTCCACGCCCATGACTGGCACGCGGGTCTCACCCCGGCTTATCTGGCCACCCGCGGCAACCCGGCCAAATCGGTGTTTACGGTGCACAACATTGCCTATCAGGGGTTGTTTCAGGCCCGGCATATGGCGGAGATCGCGTTACCGTGGTCGTTCTTCCAGATGCACGGGGTGGAGTTTAATGGGCAAATCTCCTTCCTTAAGGCGGGTCTCTATTTCGCTGACCATATCACCACCGTCAGCCCGACATATGCCCGTGAAATTACCGAACCACAGTACGCGTTTGGTCTGGAAGAGCTGCTGCGGCAACGTCAGCGGGAAGGGCGACTGTCGGGGATCCTGAACGGGGTTGACAAAAATATCTGGGATCCGCGCCGCGATCCGCTGCTGGCAGCGCCTTACGACCAGAATTCACTGGCGGAGAAAGCGAAGAACAAGCAGCAGCTGCAGACGTCGCTGGGGCTGAAGGCGGACGATCGGGCGCTGCTGTTCACCGTTGTGAGCCGGCTGACCAGCCAGAAGGGGCTGGATCTTCTGTTTGGCGCGCTGCCGGGAATTATATCTAAGGGAGGGCAGCTGGCGCTGCTGGGATCCGGGGACCCGGATTTGCAGGCCCGTTTTCTGACCGCCGAGGCGCAATACCCCGGGCAGGTGAGTATCCGGATCGGCTACGACGAGGCGCTGTCGCATCAGATGATTGGCGGCGCCGACGTCATCCTGGTGCCCAGCCGTTTTGAACCCTGCGGTCTGACCCAGCTTTATGGTCTGCGCTACGGCACATTACCGCTGGTTCGCCGTACCGGCGGACTGGCGGATACCGTCGCCGACTGTTCGCTCGAAAACCTTGTTGACGGGCTCGCGACCGGATTTGTGTTTACCGACAGCGAGACGGAATCGTTATTACATGCTATCCACCGGGCCAGTGTCCTGTGGTCGCGTCCCTCGCTGTGGCGTTACGTGCAGCGGCAGGCGATGAGCATGGATTTTAGCTGGCAAAGTGCCGCAAAGTCTTTCCACCTGTTGTATCAGCGTATTATTTAATTGCTACGGATAAGAAAAATGGAACCACGCATAAGTTATATTTCACCCAGGCTGAATGAAGAAGCGCTGCAGCATGCTATCGCTTATAAGCTCATGTTTATTCTCGGTAAAGACCCTTCACTTGCCAATAAGCATGAATGGCTCAATGCTACGCTGTTCGCCGTGCGCGATCGGCTGGTTGAGCGCTGGTTGCGGGCGCATCGGGCGCGGATCTCGCAGCAGGCGCGCCAGGTATATTATCTGTCGATGGAGTTTCTCATCGGCCGTACCCTCTCGAATGCCTTACTGTCGCTGGGCATCTATGAGGATGTGAAAACAGCGCTGGCCGGGATGGGTCTGGATCTGGAAGAGCTGATTGACGAAGAGAATGACCCGGGCCTGGGCAACGGCGGTCTCGGTCGTCTGGCAGCCTGTTTTCTCGACTCCCTGGCCACGCTGGGGCTGCCAGGACGCGGTTACGGCATCCGCTACGACTACGGCATGTTCAAGCAAAACATCATCGACGGCCGGCAGATGGAGTCACCGGACTACTGGCTGGAGTACGGTAACCCCTGGGAATTCGAGCGCCATAAAACCCGCTATACCGTGCGCTTTGGCGGGCGCATTCAGCATGAGGGGAAAAACTCGCGCTGGCTGGAAACCGAAGAGATCATCGCGGTGGCCTACGATCAGATTATCCCGGGTTATGAAACCGATGCCACCAACACCCTGCGCTTGTGGAGCGCCCAGGCCAGCAGCGAGATTAACCTCGGTAAATTTAATCAGGGAGATTACTTCGCGGCGGTAGAAGATAAAAACCATTCCGAAAACGTCTCCCGGGTACTGTATCCGGACGACTCGACCTACTCCGGGCGCGAGCTGCGCCTGCGTCAGGAATATTTCCTCGTTTCGGCGACGGTGCAGGATATTCTTTTTCGCCATTACCAGTTGTATCAAACCTATGACAACCTGGCAGATAAAATTGCTATCCACCTCAACGACACCCATCCGGTGCTGTCGATCCCGGAGCTGATGCGTCTGCTGATTGACGAACACCGCTTCAGCTGGGATGACGCTTTCGGGGTGACCTGTCAGGTCTTCTCCTACACCAACCATACCCTGATGAGCGAGGCGCTGGAGACCTGGCCGGTCGAGATGCTGGGGAAAATCCTGCCGCGCCATTTGCAGATTATTTTCGAGATTAATGACTATTTTCTGAAAACCATGCAGGAGCACTATCCCGATGATATTGCGTTGCTGAGCCGGACCTCGATTATCGATGAATCCAACGACCGTCGCGTACGGATGGCCTGGCTGGCGGTGGTGGTCAGTCACAAGGTGAACGGCGTGTCGGAACTGCACTCCCGGCTGATGGTGGAGTCGCTGTTTGCCGATTTCGCCAGAATCTTTCCGCGCCGCTTCACCAACGTGACTAACGGCGTCACGCCGCGCCGCTGGCTGGCTGCCGCTAACCCGTCCCTTGCCGCGGTTCTGGACCGCCATATCGGCCAGACCTGGCGAACGGATTTAAGCCAGCTGAGCGAAATGGGGGAATATCAGGATTATCCGCTGGTTAACCAGGCCGTCAGCGCCGCCAAACTGGCGAATAAACAGCGTCTGGCCGATTATATCGCCCGTCAGCTGGGCGTGGTGGTGAACCCGAACGCGCTGTTTGATGTGCAAATTAAACGGATCCACGAATATAAACGCCAGCTGATGAATGTGCTGCATGTGATCACCCGCTACAACCGTATCAAGGCGGACCCGCAGGCCGAATGGGTGCCGCGAGTGGTGATTTTCGCCGGCAAAGCCGCGTCCGCTTACCACACGGCAAAACAGATCATCCATCTGATAAACGACGTCGCCAAAGTCATCAACAGCGATCCGCAGATTGGCGACAGACTAAAGGTGGTGTTCATTCCCAACTACAGCGTCAGTCTGGCGCAGATGATCATTCCGGCCGCGGACCTTTCTGAGCAGATTTCGCTGGCAGGGACTGAAGCCTCCGGGACCAGTAATATGAAGTTCGCCCTCAACGGTGCGCTGACCATTGGCACGCTGGACGGCGCCAACGTTGAGATGTTGGAGCACGTGGGTGAGGACAATATCTTTATCTTCGGTAATACCGCTGCAGAGGTCGAGGCGCTGCGCAGCAACGGTTATCAGCCGCGTGATTACTACGACCAGGATCAAGAGCTGCGCCAGGCGCTGACCCAGATGGGGACCGGGGTGTTCAGCCCACAGGAGCCGGGCCGCTATCGCGGTCTGCTGGATTCGCTGATCAACTTTGGCGACCACTATCAGGTGCTGGCCGATTACCGCAGCTATGTTGACTGTCAGGACAAGGTGGATGCGCTCTACCGAACCCCGGAAGAGTGGACCGCCAAAGCGATGCTCAACATAACCCACATGGGCTATTTTTCATCGGACCGTACGGTGCGGGAGTATGCGCAAAAGATCTGGTATATCGACAAAACGCAACTCTGAGCGCGTACTGACAACCAGGAAACGCCGGGGCGGGTGGCAGGAGACCGGCCCCGTCGATGAGCGACCCGGCAGCAACACATAAATAAGCCTGACGGATATGACAGGAGAGAAAAATGACGGACAGTAAACGCGCAGGGGAGCCTGCACAACAGAGTGATTTGATTAACGTCGCTCAGCTGACCGCGCAGTACTACGTACTGAGGCCGGAAGCGGGCAACGCGGAGCATGCGGTGAAGTTTGGTACCTCTGGCCATCGTGGCAGTGCAGGGCGCCATAACTTCAATGAGCAGCATATTCTGGCGATCGCGCAGGCGATTGCGGAAGACCGCGCCAGGAACGGGATTACCGGTCCCTGCTACGTGGGTAAAGATACCCACGCGCTCTCCGAACCGGCCTTTATTTCCGTACTGGAAGTGCTGGCGGCCAACGGCGTTGATGTTATCGTGCAGGAACACAACGGTTTCACCCCGACGCCGGCCATTTCCAATGCCATCCTGGTGCACAACAAAAAAGGTGGTCCGCTGGCAGACGGCATCGTGATCACGCCGTCTCATAACCCGCCGGAAGATGGCGGTATTAAGTACAACCCGCCGAACGGCGGCCCGGCGGATACCAACGTCACCAAAGTGGTAGAGAATCGCGCTAACGAACTGCTGGCCTCGGGTCTGCAGGGCGTCAGGCGCATCTCCCTCGATGCGGCACTGGCATCCGGTCATGTTAAAAAGCAGGATCTGGTACAGCCGTTTATCGAAGGGCTGGCGGATATCGTCGACATGGCGGCAATTCAGAAAGCCGGCCTCAAGCTCGGGATCGATCCGCTGGGCGGGTCCGGTATCGAATACTGGAAACGTATTGCCGGGCACTACAAGCTCGACCTGACTATCGTCAACGATCACGTCGATCAAACCTTCCGCTTTATGCATCTGGATAAAGACGGCGCCATTCGCATGGACTGCTCATCTGAGTGCGCAATGGCGGGCCTGCTGGCGCTGCGCGATAAGTTCGATCTGGCGTTTGCTAACGATCCGGATTACGACCGCCACGGGATTGTCACCCCAGCCGGGCTGATGAACCCGAACCACTACCTGGCGGTAGCGATCAACTACCTGTTCCAGCATCGTCCGCAGTGGGGCAAAGAGGTGGCGGTGGGTAAAACGCTGGTCTCCTCAGCGATGATTGACCGCGTGGTGAACGATCTGGGCCGCAAGCTGGTGGAAGTGCCGGTGGGCTTTAAATGGTTTGTTGACGGCCTGTTCGACGGCAGCTTCGGCTTCGGCGGAGAAGAGAGCGCGGGCGCCTCGTTCCTGCGTTTTGACGGAACGCCGTGGTCGACCGACAAAGACGGGATCATCATGTGCCTGCTGGCGGCGGAAATCACCGCCGTCACCGGTAAAAACCCGCAGGAGCACTACGACGAACTGGCCGCCCGCTTCGGCGCGCCGAGCTATAACCGGCTGCAGGCTTCGGCCACTTCCGCACAGAAAGCGGTGCTGTCGAAGCTGTCGCCGGAAATGGTCAGGGCCAGTCAGCTGGCGGGTGACCCGATCACTGCGCGTCTGACCGCCGCGCCGGGCAACGGCGCATCGATTGGTGGCCTGAAAGTGATGACCGACAACGGCTGGTTCGCCGCCCGACCGTCAGGTACGGAAGACGCTTACAAGATCTACTGCGAGAGCTTCCTCGGGGAAGCACATCGCAAGCAGATCGAGAAAGAAGCGGTGGAAATCGTGAATAGCGTGCTAGCGGCGCACCAGTAGAGCAGTTGACGTACTCCGCTGAGCCGGAGTACGTCATAGTTACCCGGCGACACCAATACAGGCACCACTTTGTCAGAACATAAGGAACGGGACGCTTCGCAAAAGGTATTGCTGCGGGGACTATATGAATATCTATGTTATTACCAATAATAATTTCATGCTTGTAGGTCTGAAATGTATGTTCAGCGACAACAGCCTCTCCGTCAACAGGGTTGTGTTTTCACGGGTCAGCGATATTGCCTTCAGCAACAGCGATGTGGTGATTGTGGAGTCAGAGCTGAACACCGGCGATGCCGAACGTCTCAAGTACCTACACATTTCACCGGTCAATCTTATCTTTTTATTAAAACCGGCGTCAGGAATGAGCGGGACAGGGCGTGAAGCGGTATGCATTGACACTGAATTAAGCGGTAATGAATATCTCATGATGAGGCAGGCGTTTAAAAAAATGGGGATCAATCTGAAGAGGGACAAGTTGTCATTTACCAAAAGAGAAACACATGTTATCAATATGATTTTAAATGGTTATTCGATAGATGAAATTTCCCGTAGCCTGCTGATCTCCAAAAAAACGGTTCAGTCTTTTGTCGGTATTGTTTTGCATAAACTGAATACCACCAAAATAAGTGGAATATACCGCAAAAAAAATCTCATCATCGACAGTTTTGCCAGGAGGAGCCTGCATCGTTAGGATGCCCTATAAACTAATGATCTGCTTATGGAAAGTCACTATTTCATATATTAAGTTTCAACTAAATTTGTTATAAATTATTTTATGTTGTTATGTTGAACGGGGTTTGATTATTGGTATGCTTCAGAAAAAATAAACATACATCATGGGTGCTAACATGATGAAAATATATGAAACTATAGTCATCAAATGATTTAAGCATACAATAAATAATATAGGATTATATCCTCTATCTGTGAATGGTGGGCGGCAGAGGAAAAACGGGATATATATTTATGCATTTCATCTTTTTATTATAAAAAACTGTTATGTAAATTCTGTAGCGGGAGGGGGTATGTTTAGTGAAGACGCACACTATGAATTTCTAAAAAGATATTACAGAGCGGAGTTTTTTGAAGGAAGAAATGGTTCCATTTGGGGAATAAATTATTCTTACAATTTGGCAAGGGTGGGTATGAATATGCTTGAAAGATATGGCTATGGGATAATATTAAAGCATGAATCTATCACTGGTGAAACCATTTACTATGATCGTAGTCTGACGATACTATTTGGTGACAGAATTACACAGGCCCTGGGAGGTCAGTATTGCAACAGAGAAATGAGAGAATAATGATTTAATATATTTTTTAATCGCTCGTTAAACATTGGAACTTTTCTCAGAACGTGACTGCAATGTCTTCAACGCATCTAACATGTCGTCGCCGTTCAGTGAGCGCTGCGATTATTTCTCTGTTGGTTTTCTGCGCCGCCGCAAAGAGCCATCACCGGCAGGGATCGCCTGTGAACGGTTGTTATCGCGTTTATCCTGAACATCAATCTAAATTGAAATGTCCGCATGTAGGTTATGTTTCAGCCTTTGCCGAAGATGTCTTTACTCCGGGTCTGAAGTTGCTGCAGGGCTTCCAGCATGTCGTTATGGTCCAGACTTCGTTGTGATTTCTTGCCGGGTTGTTTCTTTCTGCGTGAGGTCTGGCCGTCCAGTGATGGCAGGGCCTGTGAGCGGGTGTTGTCCCGTTTGTCCTGAACCAGCTTTATCATTTCCAGGGCACGTCCCAGACGCTTGTTGTCGATGATGGCGCCCTGGTCCAGTTCTCCCAGTCGGTCGTAAGTGGTAAAGGGCAGGGAAGTGCCGCTGGCCCGGAGCTCAATGTCACCATCCGGGTATTGCCATACCTCGATGTACTTCCCCTGAAAACGCCGGTTTTCTTCATTATCTTCAAGCAGATAAAGCTTTTTATCATACTGTAATGTCAGGTTTTTCGAGACCTTACGCTGCTCGCGCCAGGTGAATGTCGCCTGCAGGTTTTCGCCATTATCCAGCTGGCGATGTACGTCAAAATCGTGACGTGGCGGCTTTGCAAACCGACGGTTGTAATCTTCCATGAACTCATCAGCAAAGGCGTTTGCAGCCTCAGGTGTGCTGATACCGCGGAGCCGCAGTTCCTTGACCAGGCGGTCCTGTAATGTCAGATGAGCCCGTTCAACACGCCCCTTGGCTGAACTGGTGTTGGCACAGATACCAGTGATATTCAGCTCGTTCATGGCACGACCAAACTGAGTCTGGATATTGCCAATGGCTCTGCCGCATGGCGTCTGCCCGAAGACACTAGCTTTGTCGCTGTAGAATGCCAGAGGCTTACCGTAGCGCTCCAGATATCCCCGGGTGGCTTCAAAATAGGTGAACGTGGACTCCGAACTGACGAACAGAAGCTGCATCAACCGACTTGTTGCATCATCAACGTAAACGAGCAGCGTGCAGGCCGGACCACGGTCCTCGAACCAGCGATGTTCACTGCCATCAATCTGGATGAGTTCGCCGGTGCAGGCCCGACGTGGGCGTGGCTGATGCACACGAGGTGGCCGTAACTTACGAGGGATCCATAAACCATCCCGGGTCATAAGCTTACGTACAGTCTCTTTAGCAAGATAAAGGTCATGAATCTCAGCAAGCTTCTCGCAGGCCAATGTCGGGCCAAAGTCGGCGTAACGTTCGCGAATGATGCGCAGCGCACGCTCAGCGAGGCCAGGCATCAACTGTCGGTTACTAGGCTGACCACGTCGGCGGTTAACCCGCGATAGCGGTCCGTGTTCACGATAGCGCTCGAGTAGCCGGCGGCAGTGCCTGTCAGAGATCTCAAGTCGGGTTGCTGCAAGACGCGTGGTAAGACGCCGGTCGATAACGTCCTGCAGGATCCTGAGTCGGTTTACATCGTTCATCGAGAAAAACTCCGTTCCGTATGCCGTCATGAGTCTCATCCTTTGAAAGCAGCGATCGCGGTGGCGAGACTGTAGCGCGGACATGTCTATTTGGTCAGAGACGGACATCTCAATTTAGCTGTTACACTGTATGTCTAGCCAATGTTGAAATGTCGTGCTGAAAACAAAGCTGACCTGACGTCAGTGGAGAGTCTGGACAATGCCTTTTTAAGGTTGAGTCAGGCTTTGGAGGAAGAACGTGGTTGCCAGGTTTTCTCGGCTATCATCAGTTTACGTACGGTCTCTTTTGAAATCCGGACACCGTATTCTGTGGTCAGAATTCGCCAGATGGCTGACGGATTCATACCCCGGCCGCGTGAGCGAATAAGCTGCAGTGCCTGATCTCTGATGGTGGTGTTTAACTGATGATTGCCGGGCTTTCCACGGCGCCGGCTGACCAGACCGGCTGGCCCCAGCTCGCGATAGCGCTTAATCAGGCGGGAGCACTGACGACGGGTGAGCTCCATGGACTCTGCCACTTCTGCCAGCGTGATTTCCCGCGCCATATAGGCTTCAATCAAATCCAGGCGTAGCGCTTCGTGAAGTGTCAGGAGCACTGGTTTGTTGTCGTCCATTTTTCTCTCATCTGTCGGCCATATCAGATCCACAGGTGAGGGAAGGGCTCATCGCTTCAGGCTGGGGATAAAATCCTGCGGACTGGCCAGCACCGGGTTGATCGCCCTGAGCTCTTCCAGTGCACGCTCCTGAGCGCGCCTGCGGGGCATTTTTGTACTGCGCATTCGCTTTCCTTCAGCCTCCAGCTCGTCCTGTTTCTGCTGTGCCAGCCTCAGAACGGCACCCAGTCGTTTGTTATCAACAACCGCCCCCTGATCAACGCAGGTCAGTTTATCGAAAATCTTATAACCCAGTGGCCGGTGCTGATGCCGGAAAGTAATGCTTCCGTCAGGGTAATCATAAACGGTAATTTTTTCACCTGCTATGCGCGTATTTTGTTCGGTGGGTTCAATGATATACATGACTTTATCATACTGAAAAGTCAGTGCTTTCGATAAGGTCCGTAGCTCCTGCCAGGCGAAGATATCATTCAGCTCCAGTGGACTCTGTGTGACCGCACGGTGCAGATCTTTAGGGTATTTTGCCGGCCGGGAGAAACGACGGTTAAAATCAGACATGAAATGTTCAATCCACTGATTGGCTTCAGCAACCGAGCTGATGTTCTGCAGGCGCATCTCTTTAATCAGTCGATCCTGGAGCGTTTTATTTACCCGTTCCACGCGACCTTTTGCCTGGCTGCTGTTGGCACAAATCAATTCGATCGCCAGTTCCCGGAGAGCCCGTCCGAACTGGGTTGTGCCGGTACGTCGGCTCTCGGGTCCGCTGACCCTGAACACCGCATGCTTGTCGCTGTAAAATGCGACAGGTTTACCATGTTTATCAATGTATTGCCGGGTAGCCATCATGTAGTCAAACGCGTTTTCTGAATCACAGAATCGCAGGTGCATCAGGCGACCTGTGGCGTCATCCATGAAGACCAGAAGACAGCATTTTGGGGCTCTTCCTTCGAACCAGTCATGGTGAGAGCCATCGATCTGAACCAGTTCGCCGAAACAGTCGCGACGATAGCGCGGCTGGTAAACCCGGGTTCGCCGGCGGGAATGAGGACGCCAGAGACCGTCGGCTGTCATCCAGTTACGGATGGTTTCAACGGAGAGATATATATGATGGCGTTCAGCCAGTTTTTCGGTTGCGAGCGTTGGGCCAAAATCTGAATAGTGGCACCGGATCAAATCCAGGGCTTTACAGCGTGTTTCTTCATCGATCCGGTTGTTTGCAGGACGTCCACGGCGGGAAGATGCAAATGCGGTTGCGCCATCTGTCCGGTACAGACGCACAAGACGCTGCACCTGACGAACACTGAGCTTAAGTATGTCTGCTGCGTCGCGCTGAAGCAAAGCCCGGTCAAATACTCGCTGAATGATGCCAAGCCGGTAAAGTTCTTTGTCTGTCATAGTCACCAACATAAGATCGCGGTCCTGTGCTGAGCAAAATGAAGGCTTAGCGTACACGACGCGTGTGAATTGTGCTGAGACGACAATAACGCTTTGTGCTGACAATCTTGGTGCGCATAACAAAGATTATGTTAAATCACCTACAGTGACAAATAAGTTCATAAGCCTCTCCCACTAACTGATAAATCAATACGTTAGAATTTCGGATCGCCATCTCGTTTCTTGCATTAGGTACAGAGTACATTCTCTTCATGTCCATGGTAATTGTGAGGTAAATGTCGTGTATTCAGTAAACCAGTTGGTTATCTCGGGCTGCAAACGGCAATGGATCCTGATGGACACGGAAACCTCTATGCCGTTGCTGTATCCCCTTAGGTACCATATTGACCATTTAGCTTTCCGCTCATTGTCCACGCAGTCAGCTTCACTGCAATCTGTGAAGTTTTTTTACGAATTCTGGAATCAAAAGTATGGTGTCTCGTTTTGCTACAGCTTCTATTCATCTGGCCACAATCCAGACATCGCCGTCAGCGAAATGCCCGCATTTTGGCTGTATCTGGAAAATGGCCACAACGTCCAGTCAAATGTGTTGTCTTTAACAAGAGCCACCAAAGCCAGTAGCTTAACTCACGCAGCCAGAGTTCGTGCCGTGATTCATTTTCTTTCTTTTTTGATTAACACTTACATATCACCCGCATACCGGGACGACACGCCCAAAGCATTAACCCTTTTGGCCTCGCGTCTACACACCCGTTTGCAGCTTTGTCGGGATAATTATCGAACGCTTACACCAAACAAATTTTCGCTACGTAGTCACAACAGCCAGGGGTTTCAGAGTCTGTCTGGTGCAATGGTGCTCAGCCTGTATGGGATAATAGCCCCCTCTTCTGCCCAAAAGCATAATCCACTAAACCCTTTCCCTTCCGGACATCTTCAGTTCCGCAATTTTTTAATTATTCGCCTGTTATTAAATTATGGTTTACGAATAGGTGAGCTATTGTTGTTAGAGTGCAGTTCAATCAAACCAAATTTAAGAGGTGATAAATTCAGTTTGATTGTGACAACTGTCGATGGGGGGTACGAACCAAGAAAAAATGCGCCGTCTCTCAAAAATGCATGGGCTAACCGTGTATTAGAACTCGACAAGCAAGATTATATTTATTTAAGTATTTATATAGAAAAAATCCGGCCCAAAACACATAAGCACGATTTCATCTTTATATCGAGTCAACAGTCAAGAAAACCATTGTCCTATACATCAGTTCATTCTATTTTTTCGAAAGTCGATAAGGTCTTTACTGATCAACACCCAGAGTACAAATCGCCCTTGTACTCTGATTCGTTGCAACGATTGACACCACATACAACCCGACATACTTGGGCCTTTTTGACATTGCAAAGAATATGGCATTCAAAATATTTGAGAAATCAGCTAAACAAAACACACTTTGTTGCTGGAGTCCCTTCCCTCACAGGAGTAATGGAAGAAGCAAAAGATGAGCTACGGCTGATTGGAGGATGGAGCCCGACTAGTCAAATGCCTGATCTATATGCAAAACGCTTCCTTTCTGAGCAGGCTAATACTGCCAATATCCAACGTATTATTCAAGATAATGCTGCGCTGCAGAATACGTTAAATACAATAATGGATAAATATAACGATGAGTTCATTTGAACATACACTAAAATTTGATGAAGAGAGTTCAATTTACCCTGCTGATTTAGCTCAGGCAATCATTGAACTTAAGGTTCCTGAGCGGATTTATCTAAAGACGGCTGTGGGGTTTGATGATAAATACATAATTAATAAAGGGAGCAAATGGACTTTTGATTACTCTGGTAGTCGGCGATACCTTGTTTTTAATCAAGATAACATCTCAAATAAGCTAAACAAATATATTTGTTTCAAATATGCATCGACAAGATTCCCAACCAGGCTTCCAGCGTTGCATCTTGACTGGAGAAAAGCCATCACATATTGCCGGGAATATGGCGGATTTTCGTTTAGTACGCTCCGACTATTTATAGAAAGAGATAACATTGACAATGCTGTTTTTTATTCTGTGTTGTTCGGGTTAAAAATACTTTGTTCTGAAGCATTCCCGGGTTTCAGTCTTGAAGATTATGATGATCTGGAGTTCGTCCCTCGACCGCATCTCGATCGTTGGGGAGTTTATCAGGAAATCGATAATGTTCTTGATCCTCTCGAAAAAAATATGATTTGTAATGGGCTGTTTGAAATGACTTCGTTGTTACGCAATGGCAAAAATTTCAGTCAGAGTGAGGTGCGAAATGCCGCTATCCTTGGCCTGACTTATGTAACGGGAGCGCGCCCTGTACAACTCGCCAGGCTGGCGGTCAAAGATGTTCGTATCGATACGCGAAATCAGGAATCTGGCCTGATTAGATACAGCGTTTTTTTGCCATACGCTAAACAAAGACGCGTGACGATGGAACGATTATTTCTGGCAATTCCCCCAGAAATTGGGGAGTTGATTATGCACTATACCGCGAAATTCAAGAAACAACCTGAGGAAAAAATGTTCGATTTCAGCGTCTCAGCTCCGCATTATGTATCCCGGGCTATTAATCAGGCAATTCTAAATTTCAGCCCTCCTGAGTATCAAGCCGCTGTAGCTTGTGGTGAAGCTGCATTGCCTACCATTACACCCACTGATTTACGCCATAATGTTGGACACTCACTGGCTATGCAAGGTGCCAGTGCCGAAGAGATAGCTCATGTGCTGGGGCACACCTCTCTTGGTGTCGCTAAATACTACATTTTGGCTACTCCCGCATTGGCCTTGATCCGTGCTAAAGCGCTGGGATCGAATCCCGTTTGGCAAAATATGGTAGCTATGATGCTTACCGGCGAACTGGTCGACTCGACGCAGTGGAAAGGCCATCCTGTCGTGGGACTGGTTGGCGACGAGTTGCATGACAAAATTGGTGGCTGCTCCAGGAGCAGTAGTAAATGCCCGTTCAGCGAAGTGCGTTGTTGTTATGGTTGTCTGTATTATCGCCCTTTTACGGATGGTGACCATCAGGCTGTACTTGAGTGCGTCAAAAAAGAAGTTGATGAACTTATCGCCATTTCAGACGGTGTAGGTAATTCCCGAAATCCCCTCATTTTAATCCATGAGACTACACAGTTTGAAATTGAATCTGTCATCGCCCGCTGCCGCTTTCATCAGGAACAGGTTAAGTCTAATGAAAAATCACTTTGAGCATTTTCAGGCCTTTATTGAAGAGCAAAAAAAATGGTTCGAACAGAACCTGTCTGTTGATTTTGCCCAAACATGGAATGATCATATCTGGGTCAGTGGTAACCAGGGAAGTGGATGGTTGCGAGGTAACGGCAGGAATACATTACGTTTTGATGAGATGACCAGATTTAAAGGCATTGAAGGACATCTGCCCATCGACCAAGAATACAGTCAGTTTATGAAAGCTATGCTGGTATTGGTTTACCGAAAGGGGAACAGGAGTATATCGCCAGCGGTGGCAAAGGCAACGTTAATGATTCTCAAGCGTTGGTACCATGCGATGGTTTATGAGACGGGACAGACCCATCCATCTTACCTGAGCACCGTTGTTATTCAACGAGCGATGGATCTTCTCAGTAGCGTTTCATCTCCAGGTGACCCCAATACGGCTAATTATAAAGGACGGTGCGTAAGTCTTCAAAAATTAGTGAATTACTTCACATTTACACTGGTTAAACTGCAATACAACTCTGATGTGAAATATATCAACAAAACCAACCTGACCCGTAAAGCCCGTGAAACAATGGAACTGAAACGTCAGGAGCGACTTGAAGATAGTACGCCCAACGATAAAGCGCCACTGATCACCATTCGTGGCTTTCTAAATATTGTTTCATTGATCCAGCGTGTAGAGAGTGACTCAGAAAAAATTGCGTTAAATTGCCTGTTACTTCTGATTGTTACCGGTTTTCGTTCCATAGAGGTTTTTAATCTTAGGCATGATGCATTGGTCAAACGTCAGATTGATGATCCAACGCTCCGTAAACGTTTCCAGGACAAAGGATTACCAGATTACTTTCTTGGTATCCACTATGTGGGTGTCAAAGGCGCTGGTGAACGGACTCACTGGGTAGAGCCACTGGCTGTTCCACTGGTTGAGAAAATTTTCAGCACAGTAAAAAAACTAACGGCTTCAATGCGAAATCATTTAACCGATTTACGGGAAAAATCATTCAAAAATTACCTTCCGAAGGCAATCGATGCCCTGCCCGGCGAGTTGGTTGAACTGGATTATGTTGTAGCGCATATCACTCAAACTACTTCAACTCTACGGGGCCGGGCTGGGCAGCGAGACAAAACAGCTAAGGCACTGACTAAAAGAGGCGTTTTACCTGTCCACGAAGTACCAGGCCCGAGGAATAGTAAGTCTGTTTATTATTCAAAATCCGGGCTCAGTGATTACGTAAAAAATGAGTTTGAAATTACGGAAACCCACGAGCCGTGCACTCATGCCTGGACAGAAAATGGTAAACAGTACAACATAAACCACGAAGATCTTTTGTTTCTTCACGCAAAAGGATCATTGTCATTAAGGCGTACTCTGGAGCTCAAAGCAGTACCTGTGCCATTCCTTAATCCTTTAATGAACAAATTTTTAGGGAATGTTGAAACTCACTGTTCAGTTTTTAGTAAATACCAACTGCTTGAAGATGACAGTACTCCCACGCAGATGCGCACACATATTCCTCGGCATAACATCAATACTTTTCTTGCGATTGCTGAAATCTCTGATCACTTACAGGCGATGCTAATGGGGCGAGTAGATATTACACAAAATCACCATTATCAGCATTTAGCTCTGGCCGAACGTAGAAAATCAGCGTCTCTGGTTCAGATGCAACCAACATCAGCCGGCCAGGTCAGTGCGCGCCCTCCTCTTTCCACAACCACACCGCTGAATGTAGTCAGACAGACTGGTTTTATGGTTATCCCAAAGAATATGACGCTGGAGAATGCTATCAGGACCAATTTGCACACTTTTGATGAAAGAAGCGATATCGCAGGATTTATCGAGGATGCATTCGCTGAGGGATTATTTGAGGATATTGCCAACGCTTTCGAAGAAATACGTGATACTGAAGGTCCGGAGCAGGCATCAGCAATGGTGGAAAGGCATGCAGTATTGTATCCGCTAAAATTTGGTTCCTGCATGCGGGAAGTTAATCTTTGGGGGTGCCCGTATCGTCTTAAATGCCAGAGTATAGCGTTTTGTGAGCACTTCACGCTGACTGGAAGGATAGATGAGCTTCCCAATATAGAGGCCAAAATTTATGCAACAGAAAAAGCACATTTGAAGTTGTCCAGCGTTATAGATAAGGCCCCTTGTTATAATGCGCAGCTTACTGAAATTGTAGAAAAATTAGAGCGACTAAAAATAATGCAGAAGGAATGGTTACATCATGCAAATTCTAAGCGAGTGACTGCCTTTGCGGATATTTTATCGGGTGATATAAAAATAGAGGGCAATATCAGGACACTTACCCAATTATTTGCTCTTGAGTACCAAAAAAGTAAAACGGGAGAAATCTGATGCGCGGTAAAGGGCTGGACACAATAATTGAACACGAGCTTCAGTTGATGCTTGTTGAAGGCTTTGACAAGTCTCCGATTTCAGCGAAAGCGTTACATCTCAGACTTAAACAAAAGGGTGTTGTTAACGGCAGTTTAAGCACACTTAGCAATCCTGTCCGTAAACGCCTGATTGAAGTTTACGTTGATCAGCAGTTGCATCCGCTAAACCTGCAACCTAAAGAAAAACAGTTATACGTTAACAGAAAAACAAGACAAGCATTGTTAGATAAAAATAAACAGCTACATGTAGAAATTGAGGGGCTAAGAACGCAACTGATCCAAAATACTCTTTCGGTAATTGAAATCGTGAAAGCGGTTAAAGTTAACACTGTTATTCCGGTAGAACATTTTCTGGCCCCACATCTGATTATGGAGTTACATGACCAGAAAAAAAATCAATGAACTTATACAGGGATGTGTTTATGCAAAAAAACTCTGCTGACTTAAGAATAAACGCCGTGCTCTATACGCAAAATAAGTGTGGCAACCATCCTTGCCCCCTCTTCTGAGTCAATGATTTCAAAGGGAGACTTCCAGTGTAACGCCCGGTTTGGTCTGCTACACCAGTTAGTGCGGCGTTTACATTGCCTTCGAAAAGCGCTGTAGCCAGGCGAATCACTTCATTTTTTGTCTGCATGGTTAATCCCTGATGACAACTTGAGTGCTTCGACAAGATGACTTCGCTCTTCATCTGTCATCCGGGATATGATCAATGCAAGCTCTGCCGTCGTCTGATCATCACAGAAAAAGTAGTTCAATGGCACGTTTAACTCCGCAGCTATCCGTCGTAGCGTATCGATATCCGGGACATGACGTCCTCAGAAAAGCCACTATCTTCGGCATATGCCACATACCCAGCAGGTATACCATCAAAGAACACTTCACAAGAGTTAACTATCATGATTCAACCTTAAATTTTTTGCGGTTTGCGAGCAAAGTTTTAACATTACCCTGAGCTGTTTTTTTTGATTTTAAAGATCCACTTACTCTGTAATGTTTTGAGTTTTCCGAAAAAACATCTAATGGTCGAAGTGTTGGCTCAGGCACCAGAGCATCAAATCCTTCAAGAAAATTCAGCTGTCGAATCACAGCGATAAAAGTGCCAAAGCTACAAGTCCCCTTTTCTAGCCTTGCATAGGTGGGCCTGCTTATCCCGAGACTATCCACAAGAGCTTCTTGAGACATACCTATCGTCTTGCGGTGTACTTCAAGGCGGTTAAATAACTCTTTACTGATCGCAAGATCAGTCATTGTTTTGGTTATCTTCATGAGTACCTCTTCGTAACGTATACGTGCCATATTAGCCTTGAAATGTCACTTTTGTAACGTATACGATGCCAAAATACATTGGTGGGGTTACCCGCTATTGTTGACATACGCCGTCAACAATTTACTTATGATTCTGGCTGAACTGGCTGAACTGGCTGAACTGGCTGAAC
>OGEB01000613.1_pt1 | contig 22824 bp, 16 predicted proteins | sample 1570541 | NCBI WGS metagenome assembly OGEB01 (sample SAMEA2581975, study PRJEB24529) | metagenome | biome: Human gut stool | place: China | collected 2011 | reverse complement strand
TGCTGGTCTGCCCGAACAGCAACTGTATCAGCCATGCCGAACCGGTTTCTTCCAGCTTTGCCGTGCGAAAACGCGCCAATGACATCGCGCTCAAATGCAAATACTGTGAAAAAGAGTTTTCCCATAATGTGGTGCTGGCCAATTAATTGCGGTTGGTAATAAAAGTCTGGCTCCCTATAATGAGCCAGACTTTTTACCGCTGTAATAAAGGAGAAATCATGAGCAAAACTATCGCGACGGAAAATGCACCGGCAGCTATCGGTCCTTACGTACAGGGCGTTGATCTGGGCAATATGATCATCACCTCCGGTCAGATCCCGGTAAATCCGAAAACGGGTGAAGTACCGGCAGACGTCGCTGCACAGGCACGTCAGTCGCTGGATAACGTAAAAGCGATCGTCGAAGCCGCAGGCCTGAAAGTGGGCGACATCGTTAAAACCACCGTGTTTGTGAAAGATCTGAACGACTTCGCAACCGTTAATGCTACCTACGAAGCCTTCTTCACCGAACACAACGCCACCTTCCCGGCACGTTCTTGCGTTGAAGTTGCCCGTCTGCCGAAAGACGTGAAGATTGAGATCGAAGCGATCGCTGTTCGTCGCTAATCTCTTTCAAAAAGATAATCCAGGTTTCGCGCCTGGATTATCTGATTCAACCACGGAGGGTTGAAGATGGCTAAATCCCGTTTCACAGATAAGCAAATTGCTGAAATTTTACAGCGGTCAAAAGAGGGGGCATCTAATAAGGAGCTTTGTGAACACTATCAATTTAGCGTTAACACGCTGCGGCGCTGGCAAGAACAGCACGCTGACGGCATCAGAAGCGAATTAAAAAAAATAGAATCTAAAGCACAGATCGTCTTTCTGCTTTTCATTGCTATCGTCATTATACTCACGCTTATATTTGGTAAACCTACAGGTGGATGGGCAATACCGCCTTTATTACTCTATTGTGTTTATTATATCCGCCTGTATCGCAACATCTCCGCCAGACATATAAAAAAAGAAGACATTTTTCTCTCTCGTTCTGTTAATAACAGCTATAGCGCCCTTTATAATTTGAGCTGGACGTTTATTTGTTTTTTTATTTTTGCAGTAATCTATTTTTTTATTCAGGTGTTTTCGTAACAGACTGACCTGAAAGAGTATTTCAGGCCAGCTTCATCACTTGCTTACTGCCAACCGTAACGACGGCTATAGAACCCTTTCACCAACTGGGTTAACGTCATATACCCTGCCAGAATCGCAACCAGCCACGGGAAATAGCTTAACGGCAGCGCCTGCAGCTGCAGATAACTGGCCAGCGGTGAAAACGGCAATGCGATCCCGACAATCATCACGATCACGGTCATGATCATTAACGGCCACGATGCACAGCTCTGAATAAACGGCACACGGCGGGTACGGATCATATGCACAATCAGCGTTTGCGACAGTAAGCCCACCACAAACCATCCCGACTGGAACAGCGTTTGCGTTTCCGGCGTGTTGGCATGGAATACCCACCACATCAGGCAAAACGTCAGAATGTCGAAGATCGAGCTGATCGGTCCGAAGAAGATCATAAAGCGCCCCAGATCCGCCGGATTCCAACGCTGCGGCTTTTGAATTTGCTCGTCGTCGACGTTATCAAACGGGATCGCCACCTGTGACACATCGTACAGCAGGTTCTGAATAAGCAAGTGTAACGGCAACATCGGCAGGAAGGGCAAGAAAGCACTCGCCACCAGCACGCTGAACACATTACCGAAGTTAGAGCTCGCCGTCATTTTGATGTATTTCAGCATGTTGGCGAAAGTGCGACGTCCCTCAATAACCCCCTCTTCCAGCACCATCAGGCTTTTTTCCAGCAGGATGATATCAGCCGCTTCACGGGCAATATCTACCGCGCCGTCCACAGAAATGCCGATATCCGCAGCGCGTAAGGCGGGCGCATCATTAATACCATCGCCCATAAAGCCAACCACATGCCCTTCGCGCTTCAGCAACGTTACGATGCGTTCTTTATGCATCGGCGTCAGACGAGCAAACAGCGTGGTGCGCTGTGCGAGATTTGCCAGTTCGTCGTCAGATAGCGTTTCAATATCACTACCAATGACCACCTCTCCCGCGTCCAGCCCCACTTCATGGCACACTTTCGCTGCAACTAACTCACTGTCGCCAGTAAGGATTTTTACGGTAATGCCACTCGCTTTTAATGCCTTCAGTGCCGGAGCAGTTGTCTCTTTTGGCGGATCAAGGAAAGCAATATATCCTTCGAGGATCAGGTCGGATTCATCCGCCCGCTGGTAATCTCCTTCACGCGCTGGCAGGTATTTCGTCGCCACCGCAACCACGCGCAGCCCCTGACGATTCAGCGTATCAGTAACCCGCTTAATCTTACGCAGCATGATGTCATCGAGCGGCACAATCTCGCCATTGTGACGCACCTGCGAACACACATTGAGGATTTCCTGCAATGCACCTTTGCAAACCAGCTGATGGTGCTCGGTATTTTCTGCCACTACCACCGACATCCGGCGACGCTCGAAATCAAACGGAATCTCATCGATTTTTTGCCAACGACTGGCCAGCGAGCGCGCTGACTCTTCATCCGTACCTTCGAGCACCGCTGTATCGAGCAGGTTTTTAAGTCCGGTCTGATAATGACTGTTCAACCACGCGCTATGCAGCACGCGTTCGCTGGTTTTACCGGAGATATCGGTATGATTCTCCAGCACAATTTTGTCCTGTGTCAGGGTGCCAGTTTTATCAGTGCACAGAATATCCATTGCGCCAAAGTTCTGAATAGCATCCAGATGTTTGACGATCACTTTCTGTTTCGACAGCTTTACTGCGCCGCGCGCCAGCGTCGAGGTAACAATCATCGGCAACATTTCCGGCGTTAAGCCTACCGCGACCGAAAGCGCAAACAGTGCCGCTTCCCACCAGTCGCCTTTGGTGTAACCATTGATTAACAGCACCACCGGAGCCATCACCAGCATAAAGCGAATCAGCAGCATACTGACGCGGCTGATCCCTTGCTGAAAGGCATTCGGCTCGCTTTCCTGCTCACTAACACGCCCCGCCAGTTGACCAAACCAGGTATTGGCACCTGTAGCAATCACCATTGCTTGTGCCGTGCCGCTCACCACGGTGGTGCCCATAAAACACAGGGTGTCGCACTCCAGCGGATTGCTGTGCTCCGGCTGGCGAGTGGTAGCTGCTTTTTCTACGGGCAGAGACTCACCGGTTAACGACGCCTGAGCGACGAACAGATCCCGCGCCTGCAAGATACGTAAATCTGCCGGGATCATATCCCCCGCCGCCAGTTTTATAATATCGCCGGGCACCAGCTGGTCGATCGGGATCTCCAGCCAGCCATTTTCGCCTTTGTCGTTAATTACGCGCAGCACCGTCGCAGTATTGCTGACCATCGCTTTCAGGGCATCTGCCGCTTTAGTGGAACGTGCTTCCTGAATAAAGTTCAGCAACGTAGAAATGGCGACCATTAGCGCGATAACGCCCGCGGCAAATAAATCTTCCGTGGCGTAAGAAATAGCGCCGAGAATGGTGAGTAAAATATTAAAGGGGTTGCGATAGCAGACCCATAAATGTACCCACCACGGCGACGGTTGTTGTGCGGGTAATTTATTTTCACCATGTTGTTCGCGGGCAGATTCCACTTCCGCCTGATTTAACCCTTCCGGATGGGTGTCGAACGTTTTCCACAATTCTTCTTCGGGCATCACCGCCATTTTCAGGCAATGCGCACTTAAGGACGGCGGGACCACCGTATTCACTGTCTGCTGCGCGCCAGGCAATGGATCACGATGAACCAGACGGGAAGGTAAATGGCGAATGAGCCGGGTAAAAATTTCTTTAAACATAAGGAGTCCCTCCGCACTGTCTGAAACAGTACAGAAATGTCTTCAGGCGTGGCGAAGCCTTACCTGAAGGTAATAAAGCTGAGCAGGGACGTTAAAACGTCACGGCCTTACGCATCCGGTAACGCCGTGAAAAGACGGGCTTACCGGAAAAGTTTTAATCTCCGTCGAGGGAGAGGCGTGGGATCAGGTTCCATATAACCTCCGGTAAGTGAAAAAAGCGCCGCAAATAATAAGGAGAATCCAATAATATTCGTAGCATCTATGGCGATATAATACCTGCTGGCAACTAAACCAACGATAAACCAGACTTTACCCATTGCTGAATGCACGGGTAAAGTTAGCCTCAAATAATTAAACAACACGTTACGGGACAACAGGATGCAAAATCGGCTGACCATCAAAGACATCGCGCGCTTAAGCGGCGTGGGGAAATCTACGGTTTCCCGGGTGCTGAATAACGAAAGCGGCGTGAGCCAGCGCACGCGCGAGCGCGTGGAAGCAGTGATGAATCAGCATGGATTTTCCCCTTCCCGCTCTGCGCGCGCTATGCGTGGGCAAAGCGATAAAGTGGTCGCCATCATTGTTACCCGCCTGGATTCGTTGTCAGAAAATCTCGCCGTTCAAACCATGCTGCCAGCGTTCTATGAACAAGGTTACGACCCAATCATGATGGAAAGTCAGTTTTCCCCGCAATTAGTTGCCGAACATTTGGGGATCCTAAAACGGCGTAATATCGACGGCGTAGTGCTGTTCGGTTTTACCGGCATAACAGAAGAAATGTTAGCCCACTGGCAGTCATCGCTGGTTCTGCTGGCGCGTGACGCAAAAGGCTTTGCTTCGGTCTGTTATGACGACGAAGGGGCAATCAAGATCCTGATGCAACGGCTCTATGACCAGGGGCATCGTAATATCAGTTATCTCGGCGTGCCGCACAGTGACGTGACGACCGGTAAGCGACGTCACGAAGCCTACCTGGCGTTCTGCAAAGCGCATAAACTGCATCCCGTTGCCGCTCTGCCAGGGCTTGCTATGAAGCAAGGCTATGAGAACGTAGCAAAAGTGATTACGCCTGAAACTACCGCCTTACTGTGCGCAACCGACACGCTGGCACTTGGCGCAAGTAAATACCTGCAAGAGCAACGCATCGACACCTTGCAACTGGCGAGCGTCGGTAATACGCCGTTAATGAAATTCCTTCATCCGGAGATCGTCACCGTAGATCCTGGTTACGCCGAAGCTGGACGCCAGGCGGCCTGCCAATTGATCGCACAGGTAACCGGGCGCAGCGAACCGCAACAAATCATCATCCCCGCCACCCTGTCCTGATCGTTTCCTGAACGATAAATTGTGATCTTCGCTGCGTTTCGGGAACGTTCCCGTTTTTAAATTTTTCCGCGCAATATATTCTGCAGCCAACCAAAAATGTCATCTGCCATGGGGCTTTATGATGAGCAAAATAAACCAAACGGATATCGATCGGTTGATTGAACTGGTCGGCGGGCGCGGCAATATTGCGACGGTGAGCCACTGTATTACTCGCCTGCGCTTTGTCCTCAACCAACCGGCCAATGCCAGACCGAAAGAAATTGAGCAACTCCCCATGGTGAAAGGCTGTTTCACCAATGCCGGGCAATTTCAGGTGGTGATTGGCACCAATGTGGGTGATTACTATCAAGCACTGATTGCGTCAACCGGACAGGCGCAGGTTGATAAAGAGCAGGTAAAAAAAGCCGCCCGGCAGAATATGAAATGGCATGAGCAGTTGATCTCTCATTTCGCGGAGATCTTCTTCCCGTTGCTGCCCGCGTTGATTAGCGGCGGTTTGATCCTCGGTTTTCGCAATGTGATCGGCGATTTGCCCATGAGCAACGGTCAAACGCTGGCGCAAATGTACCCTTCCCTGCAAACGATCTACGATTTTCTGTGGTTGATCGGTGAAGCGATCTTCTTCTACCTGCCGGTCGGGATTTGCTGGTCAGCGGTGAAAAAAATGGGCGGCACGCCGATCCTTGGTATCGTACTTGGCGTAACGCTGGTTTCTCCACAGCTGATGAACGCTTATCTGCTCGGGCAGCAGCTGCCGGAAGTGTGGGACTTTGGCATGTTCAGCATCGCCAAAGTAGGCTATCAGGCGCAGGTGATCCCGGCACTGTTAGCCGGGCTGGCGCTGGGCGTTATTGAAACTCGCCTTAAACGCATCGTGCCGGATTACCTCTATCTGGTGGTGGTGCCCGTCTGTTCGCTGATCCTCGCGGTGTTCCTCGCCCATGCGCTGATTGGTCCGTTTGGACGCATGATTGGCGATGGCGTTGCCTTTGCGGTACGTCACCTGATGACCGGCAGCTTTGCACCTATTGGCGCAGCATTGTTTGGCTTCCTGTACGCCCCGCTGGTGATCACCGGTGTACACCAGACCACGCTTGCTATTGATTTGCAGATGATTCAAAGCATGGGTGGTACGCCAGTGTGGCCGCTGATTGCGCTGTCGAATATCGCTCAGGGCTCCGCCGTGATAGGCATTATCATTTCCAGCCGCAAGCACAATGAACGCGAGATCTCCGTGCCTGCCGCTATCTCCGCCTGGCTTGGGGTCACTGAGCCTGCAATGTACGGCATCAACCTGAAATATCGCTTCCCGATGCTGTGCGCGATGATTGGTTCTGGTCTGGCAGGATTGCTATGCGGCCTGAACGGCGTTATGGCGAATGGCATCGGCGTAGGCGGCCTGCCGGGAATTCTCTCGATTCAACCGAGCTACTGGCAGGTGTTTGCGCTGGCAATGGCTATCGCCATCATCATCCCGATTGTACTCACCTCGTTTATCTATCAGCGGAAATACCGCCTGGGCACGCTGGACATTGTTTAATTTTCTTCGGGGCGCAATTGCGCCCCCTCGCATTCGCAGGAATAACGTAATGACTAATCTTCCCCACTGGTGGCAAAACGGCGTTATCTACCAGATTTATCCAAAGAGTTTTCAGGACACCACGGGTAGCGGTACCGGCGATTTACGTGGCGTTATCCAACGCCTGGACTATCTGCATAAACTGGGCGTTGATGCCATCTGGCTAACCCCCTTTTATGTCTCTCCCCAGGTCGATAACGGTTACGACGTAGCGAATTATACGGCGATTGATCCCACCTATGGCACGCTGGACGATTTTGACGAACTGGTGACACAGGCAAAATCGCGTGGGATTCGTATCATTCTCGATATGGTGTTTAACCATACCTCTACCCAACATGCCTGGTTTCGCGAGGCGCTGAACAAAGAAAGCCCTTACCGCCAGTTTTATATCTGGCGCGATGGAGAACCAGAAACGCCACCGAACAACTGGCGTTCAAAATTCGGTGGTAGTGCGTGGCGCTGGCATGCGGAAAGCGAACAGTACTATTTGCATCTCTTTGCACCAGAACAGGCGGATCTCAACTGGGAGAATCCAGCGGTACGCGCAGAGCTGAAAAAAGTCTGTGAATTCTGGGCCGATCGTGGGGTCGATGGGTTGCGCCTGGATGTGGTGAATCTGATCTCCAAAGACCCGCGTTTCCCTGAAGACCTGGATGGCGACGGGCGTCGCTTCTACACCGACGGGCCACGAGCACACGAGTTTTTGCACGAGATGAACCGCGATGTGTTTACGCCACGCGGGTTAATGACCGTAGGTGAAATGTCCTCCACCAGCCTTGAGCATTGCCAGCGATACGCGGCACTGGCAGGCAGTGAATTATCGATGACCTTTAATTTTCATCACCTGAAGGTCGATTATCCCGGTGGTGAAAAATGGACGCTGGCTAAACCTGACTTTGTGGCGTTGAAAACATTGTTCCGCCACTGGCAACAAGGAATGCACAACGTAGCATGGAATGCCTTGTTCTGGTGTAACCACGATCAGCCGCGCATTGTTTCTCGCTTTGGTGATGAAGGTGAATACCGCGTGCCTGCGGCAAAAATGCTAGCGATGGTGCTGCATGGCATGCAGGGAACGCCGTATATCTACCAGGGCGAAGAGATTGGCATGACCAACCCGCATTTCACGCGCATTACTGACTATCGCGACGTGGAGAGCCTCAATATGTTTGCCGAGCTGCGCAACGATGGGCGTGATGCCGACGAGTTATTGGCAATCCTCGCCAGTAAATCCCGTGACAACAGCCGCACGCCCATGCAATGGAGCAACGGCGATAATGCCGGGTTTACGGCTGGCGAACCGTGGATTGGCCTGGGCGATAACTATCAACAAATCAACGTAGAAGCCGCGCTGGCCGATGATTCCTCGGTGTTTTACACCTACCAAAAGTTAATCGCACTGCGTAAGCAGGAAGCCATCCTGACATGGGGCAATTACCAGGATCTGCTGCCAAACAGCCCTGTATTGTGGTGCTATCGCCGTGAATGGAAGGGGCAAACCTTGCTGGTCATTGCCAACCTTAGCCGTGAGATCCAACCCTGGCAGCCAGGGCAAATGCGCGGCAACTGGCAGCTTGTGATGCATAACTACGAAGAAGCCTCACCACAACCCTGTGCCATGAATTTACGGCCTTTTGAGGCTGTCTGGTGGTTACAGAAGTAAATCTTCCCTAAGCCCCGGTAATGCCGGTCATTCCGGGGTTTTGTCTGTCAGCATGTTGTTTTTGTTGATTTTTCAACCAGCAAATTCATTAAAAAATTTACATAACGCTGTAGCGCCCGTCATCCGTACGCTCTGCTTTTTACTTTGAGCTACATCAAAAAAAGTTCAAACATCCTTGATGCAAAGCACTATATATAGACTTTAAAATGCGTCCCAACCCAATATGTTGTATTAATCGACTATAATTGCTACTACAGCTCCCCACGAAAAAGGTGCGGCGTTGTGGATAAGCGGATGGCGATTGCGGAAAGCACCGGAAAACGAAACGAAAAAACCGGAAAACGCCTTTCCCAATTTCTGTGGATAACCTGTTCTTAAAAATATGGAGCGATCATGACACCGCATGTGATGAAACGAGACGGCTGCAAAGTGCCGTTTAAATCAGAGCGCATCAAAGAAGCGATTCTGCGTGCAGCTAAAGCAGCGGAAGTCGATGATGCCGATTATTGCGCCACTGTTGCCGCGGTTGTCAGCGAGCAGATGCAGGGCCGCAACCAGGTGGATATCAATGAGATCCAGACCGCAGTTGAAAACCAGCTGATGTCGGGTCCATACAAACAACTGGCTCGTGCTTACATCGAGTACCGTCACGATCGCGACATTGAACGTGAAAAACGCGGTCGCCTGAACCAGGAGATCCGTGGTCTGGTCGAGCAGACCAACGCCTCGTTACTCAACGAAAACGCCAACAAAGACAGCAAGGTGATTCCAACCCAGCGCGACCTGCTGGCCGGGATCGTGGCTAAACACTATGCACGCCAGCACCTGCTGCCGCGTGACGTGGTGCAGGCACATGAGCGTGGCGATATTCACTATCACGATCTCGATTACTCACCGTTTTTCCCGATGTTCAACTGCATGTTGATCGACCTGAAAGGCATGCTGACCCAGGGCTTTAAAATGGGGAACGCCGAGATTGAACCGCCGAAGTCGATCTCAACGGCAACCGCGGTAACTGCGCAGATTATTGCTCAGGTTGCCAGCCATATTTATGGCGGCACCACCATTAACCGTATCGATGAAGTGCTGGCACCGTTTGTCACCGCCAGCTACAACAAACATCGCAAGACCGCAGAAGAGTGGAGCATCCCGGACGCAGAAGGCTACGCTAACTCTCGTACCATTAAAGAGTGCTACGATGCCTTCCAGTCGCTGGAGTACGAAGTAAACACCCTGCATACCGCCAACGGTCAAACGCCGTTTGTAACTTTTGGTTTTGGTCTGGGCACCAGCTGGGAATCGCGCCTGATTCAGGAATCTATCCTGCGTAATCGTATCGCAGGCCTCGGTAAAAACCGTAAAACTGCGGTGTTCCCGAAACTGGTGTTTGCGATTCGCGATGGTCTGAACCATAAAAAAGGCGATCCGAACTACGACATCAAACAGCTGGCGCTGGAGTGCGCAAGCAAGCGCATGTATCCGGATATCCTGAACTACGATCAGGTAGTGAAAGTCACCGGTTCGTTTAAAACCCCGATGGGCTGCCGCAGCTTCCTCGGCGTGTGGGAAAATGAAAACGGCGAGCAGATCCACGATGGTCGTAACAACCTCGGCGTGATCAGCCTGAACCTGCCGCGTATTGCTCTGGAAGCAAAAGGCGATGAAGCCACCTTCTGGAAGCTGCTGGATGAACGTCTGGTGCTGGCACGTAAGGCGCTGATGACCCGTATCGCTCGTCTCGAAGGCGTGAAAGCGCGCGTGGCCCCGATCCTCTATATGGAAGGTGCTTGTGGCGTGCGTCTCAATGCTGACGATGATGTTTCTGAAATCTTCAAAAACGGTCGTGCGTCTATTTCGCTGGGTTACATCGGCATCCACGAAACCATTAACGCGCTGTTCGGCGGCGAGCATGTTTACGACAACGAGCAGCTTCGCGCGAAAGGTATCGCCATTGTTGAACGTCTGCGTCAGGCAGTGGATCAGTGGAAAGAAGAAACGGGTTATGGTTTCAGTCTCTACAGCACGCCGAGTGAAAACCTGTGCGACCGCTTCTGCCGTCTCGATACTGCTGAGTTTGGCGTGGTGCCGGGCGTGACCGATAAAGGTTACTACACCAACAGTTTCCACCTCGATGTGGAGAAGAAGGTGAACCCGTACGACAAGATCGACTTTGAAGCGCCTTACCCGCCGCTGGCGAACGGTGGTTTCATTTGCTACGGCGAGTATCCAAACATTCAGCACAACCTGAAGGCGCTGGAAGATGTCTGGGATTACAGCTATCAGCATGTACCGTATTACGGCACCAATACACCGATTGATGAGTGCTACGAGTGTGGCTTTACCGGTGAGTTCGAGTGCACCAGCAAAGGCTTCACTTGCCCGAAATGTGGTAACCATGACGCCTCCCGTGTGTCGGTGACTCGCCGCGTGTGCGGATATTTAGGTAGCCCGGATGCACGTCCATTTAACGCCGGTAAGCAGGAAGAAGTTAAGCGCCGCGTTAAACATTTGGGAAATGGGCAGATAGGTTAATCTTCACTCTACGTTAAGCAAATGCCGGATGCGGCGTAAACGCCTTATCCGGCCTACATTTGGCAACTGCTCCAGGCCTGATAAGACGCGACAGCGTCGCATCAGGCATTGATTACCGGATGCAGCCTACACGCGGACTGATAAGCCAGGCGAAATAATGAATTATCATCAGTACTATCCTGTCGACATCGTCAACGGCCCCGGCACTCGCTGCACCCTGTTTGTCTCCGGGTGTGTTCATGAATGCCCCGGTTGCTATAACAAAAGCACATGGCGGGTAAATTCTGGTCAGCCATTTACCAAAGCAATGGAAGACCAGATCATTAACGATCTGAATGACACTCGTATCAAACGCCAGGGGATTTCCCTCTCCGGCGGCGATCCGCTGCATCCGCAAAACGTGCCGGATATTCTGAAACTGGTAAAACGCATCCGCGCCGAGTGTCCGGATAAAGACATCTGGGTGTGGACAGGCTATAAACTCGACGATCTCAACGCTGCGCAAATGCAGGTTGTTGATTTGATTAACGTACTGGTCGACGGCAAATTTGTGCAGGATTTAAAAGACCCTTCCCTGATCTGGCGCGGCAGCAGCAATCAGGTGGTGCATCATTTGCGATGATAAGTTCCCTGTTACCTGAGTGCAGGCAACAGGGAAATGAGGAATTAACGATACTTCTGGTGATAGGCGTTGCGGGTCGTTTTCAGTTGCTCTGCGGCAGCCTGCGCTTCTTTTACTTTACCTTCATTTGCCAGCTTCAGCGCGTCGTCAATCTGACCAACCAGAATATCGAAACCGTGACGGAAGTCTTTCATTTCCGGGCTGTCCGGTGGTTTATCTTCGAGCTTCGGCGGCGTTGCTTTTTGCGCATCCAGCGCTGCGGCGCGCATCTTCGTTAACGCGTCTTTGACTTGCGCCGCGTTATCGGCTTTTTCGACCACTTTTAAAGTGTCGTTGAGGGTTTCCATATTGTCTTCAAGATCAGCGGCAAACGACGCCGAACTGAATACCAACGAGGAGACTGCAAGAATAGCTAACAGGCTTTTACGCATTGCTCACTTCCTTTTTTATTTACACTTCATCCTTCACACTGCCTCATCGACGGCTACGCTCATTCGCCCGGGTCACGTACTGCGAGTACGCTCCCCGGCCCTCATTCACTTTCCGTCTCGATGCAGTGCGAATGATTTTGTGTAATTTTTTAGTTTATAGCGCGGCAGGTCGCGCCAGTTTTTTACTGCCCGGCGATTTTCATCTCCGGCAACAGCACAGAACCACACTGTATATTACTGCGTGTTTCAATATCGTTACCGACGGTGACAATATTGCGCCACATATCTTTTAAATTACCTGCGATGGTGATTTCGCTAACCGGATACTGAATTTCGCCATTCTCTACCCAGAAGCCCGCTGCACCACGGGAATAATCACCGGTAATGGCACTCACGCCCTGGCCCATCAGCTCCGTCACCACCAGCCCGGTACCCATCTCTTTGAGCATTTGTTCGAAGCTTAGCCCTTGTCCGGCAATCCGCCAGTTGTGAATACCGCCCGCATGTCCGGTGCTTTTCAGCCCCAGTTTCCGCGCCGAGTAGCTGGTCAGCAGCCACTGAGTCAGGATGCCATCTTTAATAATATCGCGACGCTCGGTGCGCACACCTTCGCTGTCAAATGGCGTCGATGCCAGCCCTTTCAGCAGATGCGGATGCTCTTCAATGGTCAGCCAGTCCGGCAGAATTTGTTTACCCAGCGAATCCAGCAGGAAGGTGGATTTACGGTAAACCGATCCACCCGCTATCGCCCCCACCAGATGGCCAAAAAGCCCGGTTGCCACTTCATTGGCAAAAATGACCGGCGCTTTCATGGTGGAGAGTTTACGCGGTGACAGGCGCGATAAAGTACGGCGAGCACAGTCGGCCCCAACCCACTCTGGCGTTTGCAGATCGCTCATCGCACGACCAATGGTGTAGGCGTAATCACGCTCCATATCGCCATTTTCTTCGGCAATTACACAGCTGGAGAGCGAATGACGCGTTGAGCAGTAACCCTGCAACATGCCGTGGCTGTTGCCAAAAACTTTGACACCGTAGTGGCTGTTAAAGCTGCCACCTTCGGTATTGGTGATGCGTTTGTCCGCCTGCAATGCCGCCTGTTCTGCGCGGGCCGCCAGTTCAATGGCTTCATCCGGGGAAACTTCCGCAGGGTGGAACAAGTCGAGATCTGGTGCGTCAAAGGCCAGCAGCTCTTTGTCTGCCACGCCGGCACAGGGATCTGGCGAGGTATAACGGGCAATATCCAGCGCCGCCTGTACAGTACGGGCAATGGCCTGCGGGCTTAAATCGGTGGATGATGCGCTACCTTTGCGGTTCTGGTGATAAACAGTGATCCCCAGCGCGCCATCGCTATTGAATTCAACATTCTCCACTTCACCATAACGCGTGCTTACGCTAATGCCGGTGGTCTTGCTGACGGCAACTTCCGCACCGTCCGATTTGCCTGAGGCCAACTCCAGCGCAGTCGAAACTGCTTCTTCCAGAATCTTGCGCTGCGCTTCAACTTGAGAGATTACTTTCATTGCAAGTGCCATAATGTAGAGAGTTTCTCTGAAGTCTAACAGAGAACCGTTTTTCAGTGCGCATCTTAACTGGTAACATTAGCCTCTTTTTTTTAAGGAGCCTGAGATGACTAAGCAGCCCGAAGACTGGCTCGACGACGTTCCCGGTGATGACATCGAAGACGAAGACGATGAAATTATCTGGGTCAGTAAAAGTGAAATTAAACGTGATGCCGAGGAGCTAAAACGCCTTGGCGCGGAAATTGTTGATCTGGGGAAAAACGCGCTGGATAAGATCCCGTTAGATGCGGATCTGCGCGCGGCTATTGAGCTCGCCCAGCGTATTAAGATGGAAGGTCGCCGCCGCCAGTTGCAGCTCATCGGTAAGATGCTGCGCCAGCGCGACGTAGAGCCTATTCGTCAGGCGCTGGATAAGCTGAAAAACCGTCACAACCAGCAGGTGGTGCTGTTCCATAAACTGGAAAACCTGCGCGATCGTCTGATCGATCAAGGTGATGACGCCATCGCTGAGGTATTAAATCTGTGGCCCGATGCCGATCGTCAGCAACTGCGTACTCTGATCCGCAACGCGAAGAAAGAGAAAGAAGGGAATAAGCCGCCGAAATCCGCACGCCAGATTTTCCAGTATCTGCGCGAACTGGCGGAGAATGAAGGGTAATTTTCGTTGTTGATGTGAGTATGGTTTGCCGGATGCGGTGCACCTGTAGGCCTGATAAGACGCATCAAGCGTCGCATCAGGCACTATGCTCAAATGCCGGATGCGGCGTGAACGCCTTATCCGGCCTACGCACACTATATCAGGCTAAGGCCGAATTACTGCGCGGCTTCCGCCTTCTTCGCCAGACCATCCAGCAGTTTCTGATGGATCCCACCAAAACCGCCGTTGCTCATCACCAGAATATGGTCGCCAGGCTGAGCGGTTTTCACCACCATATCTGCCAGCGTATCCACATCGCCGCTCCAGTGTGCAGGCTGAACGCAGGCTTCTGCCACTTCTGCCACCTGCCACGGAATATGCGCCGGTTGCAGCAGGAAGACTTCATCGGCACGACCTAATGAAGGTGCCAGATCGTCTTTGCAGATCCCCATTTTCATGGTATTCGAGCGCGGTTCCAGCACGGCAATAATGCGCGCCGTACCGCCAACTTTGCCACGCAGCGCCGCAAGCGTTGCCAGAATCGCCGTTGGGTGATGGGCAAAATCGTCATATACCGTGACGCCATTCGCTTCACCACGCAACTCCAGGCGGCGACGAGCGTTAATAAACGAACCCAGCGCGTTAGCGGCATCTGCCGGCGCTACACCAACATGGCGAGCCGCCGCAATCGCCATCAGGCCATTGTGCATATTATGTTCGCCTACCAGCGACCATTTCACTTCGCCCACTTTTTCGCCATCCAGCAAAACTTCCCATTCGGAAGCATCGGTGGTCAGCTTTTTCGCCTGCCAGTGCCCCTGCTCACCCACCAGCTCCTGCTCGCTCCAGCAGCCCATCGCCATGGTCTGTTTCAGGTTGATGTCGTTTTCTGGCCAGATAATACGGCCCTGCCCCGGAACGATACGCACCAGATGGTGGAACTGTTTCTGGATCGCTTTCAGGTCGTCAAAGATATCGGCGTGATCGAACTCAAGGTTGTTGAGGATCAGCGTACGCGGGCAGTAATGGACAAATTTAGAGCGTTTGTCGAAGAAGGCGCAGTCGTACTCATCCGCTTCGATAACAAAGAAGTCGCTTTCGCCCAGACGCGCCGAAACCTCAAAGTTCCCCGGCACACCGCCGATCACAAATCCCGGTTTGTAACCGCACTGTTCCAGAATCCAGGTCGCCATTCCCGCCGTGGTGGTTTTGCCGTGTGTACCGGCAACGGCCAGCACCCAGCGGTCGCGCAGCACAAAATCGTGCAGCCACTGCGGACCTGACATATAAGGGATGTTTTTTTCCAGTACCGCTTCCACACACGGATTTCCACGGGTCATGGCGTTGCCAATAATCACCAGATCCGGCTGCGGATCGAGCTGGCTGGCATCGTAACCCTGAATCAGTTCAATGCCTTGCTTCTCAAGTAAGGTGCTCATCGGCGGATACACATTGGCGTCCGAACCCGTTACTTCATGGCCTAACTGGCGCGCCAGCATCGCCAGACCGCCCATAAACGTGCCACAAATTCCTAAAATATGAATGCGCATACGTCACTATCCTTTTTTAATCTGCCGCTCATTTTACGCATATGTCGGGCAAGTGAGAAACGCATTTCAGGATAATCCGCAATTTGCTGGCGCGATTCACCTGAGCGCAACATTGAGATTATTTGTTAAGATTGTTGCGGTCGCTTTACTCCATAAACATTGCAGGGAAAGTTTTATGAAAACGTTAGGTGAATTTATTGTCGAAAAGCAGCACGAGTTTTCTCATGCTACCGGTGAGCTCACTGCTTTGCTGTCGGCAATAAAACTGGGCGCCAAGATTATCCATCGCGATATCAACAAAGCAGGACTGGTTGATATCCTGGGTGCCAGCGGTGCTGAGAACGTGCAGGGCGAGGTTCAGCAGAAACTCGACTTGTTCGCTAATGAAAAACTGAAAGCCGCACTGAAAGCACGCGATATCGTTGCGGGCATTGCCTCTGAAGAAGAAGATGAGATTGTCGTCTTTGAAGGCTGTGAACACGCAAAATACGTGGTGCTGATGGACCCACTGGATGGCTCGTCCAACATCGATGTTAACGTCTCTGTCGGTACCATTTTCTCCATCTACCGCCGCGTTACGCCTGTTGGCACGCCGGTAACGGAAGAAGATTTCCTCCAGCCTGGTAACAAACAGGTTGCGGCAGGTTACGTGGTATACGGCTCCTCTACCATGCTGGTTTACACCACCGGATGCGGTGTTCACGCCTTTACTTACGATCCTTCGCTGGGCGTTTTCTGTCTGTGCCAGGAACGGATGCGCTTCCCGGAGAAAGGCAAAACCTACTCCATCAACGAAGGAAACTACATTAAGTTTCCGAACGGGGTGAAGAAGTACATTAAATTCTGCCAGGAAGAAGATAAGTCCACCAATCGCCCGTATACCTCACGTTATATCGGCTCACTGGTCGCGGATTTCCACCGTAACCTGCTGAAAGGCGGTATTTATCTCTACCCAAGCACCGCCAGCCACCCGGACGGCAAACTGCGTTTGCTGTATGAGTGCAACCCGATGGCATTCCTGGCGGAACAAGCGGGCGGTAAAGCGAGCGATGGCAAAGAGCGTATTCTGGATATCATCCCGGAAACTCTGCACCAGCGCCGTTCGTTCTTTGTCGGCAACGACCATATGGTTGAAGATGTCGAACGCTTTATCCGTGAGTTCCCGGACGCGTAATCTCCTGCGCCTCTCCACACGGAGAGGCGTTTTTATCGCTGCGCAATGTTGACTCTTGTCACAGGCGAACTCTGACGATTCTCCCACAGCACCGTTAATCCACGCTGTAATGCTATAAAAATAAATAACAAAATACCGATGGCGATTTTCGTCCACCATGAGCTCAGCGTGCCATCAAAGTTGATATAAGTCTGTATTAGCCCCTGAATCGCCACGCCAAAAAGCGTCCCTAATACCGTTCCAACGCCACCGCTCAGAAGCGTACCGCCAATTACCACTGAGGCGATAGCATCCAGTTCCACACCTACGCCCGCCAGCGCATATCCGGCCTGGGTATAAATCGAGAAGACAATCCCCGCCAGCGTTGCCAGTCCGGTGGAGAGCATATAAATGCGAATAGTGGTGCTGCGAGTGGAAATCCCCATCAGGTTCGCCGACGTTGCGTTGCCGCCAATGGCGTATACCTGATTACCAAAACGGGTACGATGCGCGAGGAAAATACCGATAACCACCACCGCCAACATCAGCAGTCCCATCGCACTTAAGCGACCGCCGCCAGGGATTTTCCACGCAAGGCTTGAGAGCGTGTCATAAATGGGATGGTTTATCGGAATCGACTCTTCCGAAACGAGATAGCTGACACCGCGCAAAAAGAACATCCCCGCCAGGGTAATGATAAATGCCGGGATCTTCAGGGCGTCGATCAAAAGCCCCATAAATGCGCCGAAGGCACAGCCCATCACCAGCACTAGCGGAAACGCCAGTAGCGGCGAGAGGCCGAAATCGCCAATCACTTTTGCCAGAAACACGCCAGTAAAGGCGATCACCGAACCGACGGAGAGATCGATCCCACCGGAGAGGATCACAAAGGTCATGCCAACGGCAATGATCCCAAGAAAGGCGTTATCGGTCAGGATATTGCAGATCACTCTTGTGGAAGCAAAACCGGGAAACTGGGTCAGGCAGTAAAGATAACCCAACACAAAGACGCCGATGGTGATCATCAGTGGCAAATTACGTTTTATCACGGCTACGTACTCCTTTAATCAGACTGATAAAGCGTTGCGACTGGACAATCAGCACGCAAAGAACCACCACCGCTTTTACAACCTGGTTCATCTCTGGCGGAAAGCCCGAAAGCAAAATTCCGGTGTTCATCCCCTGAATAATCAGCGCCCCCACCACCGAAAGCAGTAGGTTAAAACGTCCGCCCATCAGCGATCCGCCGCCAATAACCACCGCGAGAATGGCGTCCAGCTCCAGCCATAACCCGGCGTTATTGGCATCGGCACCGCGAATATCCGCCGCCACGATAATGCCCGCAATCGCCGCACATAGCCCGCTCAACACGTAGGTGAGCATGACGATGATTCGCGTGTTTACCCCGGCATTTTTTGCCGCCCGAATGTTGATACCAACGGCTTCGATAAACATCCCCAGCGCCGTTTTGCGGGTCAACAGCCAGAACAGGATAAGCGTCAGCACCGCGATAATGACCGGCGTTGGCAGGAACAACAGCGATCCACTGCCAAACCATGAGAGATCCGGCGAGTTAAACGTGACGATCTGTCCGGAGGTGATCAGTTGCGCCACGCCGCGCCCGGCGACCATCAGGATCAGGGTGGCAACAAACGGCTGAATTTTGAGGATCGCTACCAGTATGCCGTTCCACAATCCCGCCAGGATGCCAGTGCCCAGGGCGCTTAACAAAACAATCGGCAGGCTGAATCCCGCGACCGTCATCGCAGCCGTTGTGGCTCCGGCGATAGCCATCACCGCCCCCACGGAGAGATCAATCCCACCTGTTGCGATCACCAGCGTCATTCCGATAGCCAACAGCGCAACGGGGGCCGCACGGTTAAGAATGTCTATGGGGCTACCGAATAAACGCCCATCCTGGAGCACCACCTGCCAGAAATGCGGGGCCACCAGGCTATCGACCAGCAGCACCAGCAACAGTGCCGCCAGCTGCGGCATTCCCGTTGGCCAGCGAAAGCGCCTTTTCGGCGGCGTAGTGTCCGGGAGAGATTGAGGCATCACACTGTTCTCCTTACGCCGCAATGGCGTTCATGATCGCCGGAACGGAAAGCTCTGCCAGCGGGATCTCCGCCACCTGTTTGCGATCGCGCATGATAATCACCCGATCGGCATAGCCCACCAGTTCTTCCAGTTCGGAGGAGATCACCAGCAGCGCCAGTCCATCGGCGCACAGCGTTTCAATCAGGCGGATGATCTCGGCATGCGCACCAACGTCAATGCCGCGGGTTGGCTCATCGAGGATCAGAAATTGCGGTCGGGTCAGTAGCCAACGTGAAAGCAACACTTTTTGCTGATTGCCGCCAGAGAGAAATTCAATCGGTTGTTCAGTTGAAGGTGTGCGAATGCCAAGCTGGCGGATAAAGCGTTGGGCAATCTCTTGCTGTTCTTTGCGGGAAATCGGTCGTAGCCAGCCGCGCTGGGCCTGGAGAGCAAGGATGATATTTTCCCGCACCGAGGCGGCAGCGATGATGCCATCGGTTTTCCTGTCTTCCGGGCAGAAGCCAATGCCCAGTACCGAAGCCTGATGTGGCGATCGCAGGTTTTGCGGTTTGCCTTTGATCAACGCCGTGCCGCTGTCAGCAGGTTTGATACCGAAGATCACTTCGGCGGTTTCGGTACGTCCTGATCCCAGCAATCCAGCCAGACCGACGATCTCGCCGGGGCGTACTTCGAGATCAAACGGTGCGATCGTTCCTTTTTTGCCGTAATTTTTGAACGCGGCAACGGGTTTGTCGCTCAACAATGTTCGCCCGGCACGCTGTAGCGCGTGGGTATCCAGCTCGCGCCCCAGCATCATTTTTACCAGTTCGATCTGCGGTAGCTCGCACGTTTCCCGACAGCCTACGAAACTGCCGTTGCGTAAGACGGTGATCCGATCGCTGACCTGATAGACCTGATCGAGAAAGTGAGTGACAAAAATCAGGCTGACGCCGCGATCGCGCAACTGACGCATCAGGTCAAACAGTAACTCCACTTCCTGGGTGTCGAGACTGGCGGTGGGTTCATCGAGGATCAGCACTTTGGCAGAGAGATCGATAGCCCGGCAAATAGCGACGATTTGCTGCATCGCGACTGAAAAGCGGTTGAGCGGTTCGCGCACGTCGAGGGAGAAACCGTAAGATGCCATCAGTTCGGTGGCGCGCTTTTCCATCTCTTTACGGCGTAGAAGGCCGAAACGTTTGGGTTCGCGACCTATGAATAGATTATCAGCGACCGACATATTGGGTAGCAGGTTGACTTCCTGATAGACGGTGCCGATGCCGAGTTGTTGTGCGTGGGCGGTATTTTTCGGTGAGATAGTCTGGCCTTCCAGCCAGATGGTGCCACGATCGGCGTGGTAGACACCGGTTAAGGCTTTGATTAGCGTTGATTTTCCCGCCCCGTTTTCACCGAGCAGCGCCATGATTTCACCACGGCGCAGGCTGAAATCAACGTTGTCTAACGCTTTGACGCCGGGGAAAAATTTACTTAATCCTTCGGTGCGGAGGATTTCCTGGTGTTGGTTAGTATTCATAGTTTCCCCCGTTGTAAAGCGTGCGCCAGATAAGACACAACTGCGTCGCATCAGGCATCTCGCACAACCGCCGGATGCGGCGTGAATGCCTTATCCGGCGGCCCACAAGTCGGCATCAGGCATTGATGCCCCTCAATACCCCATGTTTTTCTTCTTCTCTAACTCTTCTTTTGCGGTATCAGGCAGGTAAAGGGTGGACTTGGTCAGCGTCAGCTTTTCAGGCATGGTGCCGTCTTTTTTGTATTTCTCCAGCGCGTCAAAAGCAGGGCCTGCCATATTCGGCGTTAGTTCAACGCTGGCGTTCGCTTCGCCATCAATCATCGCTTTGTAGATATCCGGTACGCCGTCGATAGAACCTGTCAGAATATCTTTGCCTGGTTTCAGGCCCGCTTCTTTAATTGCCTGAATTGCACCAATCACCATGTCGTCGTTATGGGCGTAAACCATGCAGATGTTTTTGCCGTTGTTTTCCGCTTTGATAAAGCTCTCCATGACTTCTTTGCCTTTACTGCGGGTGAAGTCACCTGACTGCGAGCGGATAATTTTGATATTTGGCGCATTCTTAATGGCTTCGGCAAAGCCTTTCTTACGGTCAATGGCGACGCTGGCCCCAACAGTGCCCTGCAGCTCCACCACGTTGCATGGTTTGCCATTCACTTCTTTTACCAGCCAGTCACCGATCAATTTGCCTTCGAGAATGTTGTCGGCAGTGACGGTGGTCATATAGAGAGATTTGTCTTTCACATCAATAGAACGATCGAGCAAGAAGACCGGGATTTCGGCATCTTTCGCCTCTTTTAATACCGGCTCCCAACCGGTCGCTACCACCGGAGCGATAAAGATCGCATCCACCCCTTGCGCGACGAAGGAACGTACCGCTTTAATCTGGTTTTCCTGCTTTTGCTGACCATCGGCAATTTTCAACGTAATTCCGCGCTTTTCGGCTTCACTTTTCGCCACATTGGTTTCTGCGGCGCGCCAGCCAGATTCCGATCCGACCTGCGAAAATCCTACGGTTAATGGAGCGGCCAACGCCATAGACGACATGGCTGCCGAGACTGCAGAGACTACAAGTAAGCGTTTCCACATAGGGTTGTCCTCGTCGGGGTAATTATTATTGGTGAAAAGATGTTCGCGAAAAAACTATAGACAATTCGTTATGTAACGGATTGCGTTACATCACACTTCAAAGAAGTAAATAAAACGTTAATCACAAGTTTGTAATCGCTTTCATCTCACTATGAAAAATGCGGCTACGGTTATGGATTTTCCTGCTCTGTATACCGTCTTAAAATTGGCGAAAAAGGAAAATGAAGACGAAAACAAGCGAAGACATTCGGCGCGAGTTGGCTATAATACTCGGCACTTGTTTGCCACATATTTTTAAAGGAAACAGACATGAGCTTACTCAACGTCCCTGCGGGTAAAGATCTGCCGGAAGACATCTACGTTGTTATTGAGATCCCGGCTAACGCAGATCCGATCAAATACGAAATCGACAAAGAGAGCGGCGCACTGTTCGTTGACCGCTTCATGTCCACCGCGATGTTCTATCCGTGCAACTACGGTTACATCAACCACACCCTGTCTCTGGACGGTGACCCGGTTGACGTACTGGTCCCGACTCCGTACCCGCTGCAGCCGGGTTCTGTGATCCGTTGCCGTCCGGTTGGCGTTCTGAAAATGACCGACGAAGCCGGTGAAGATGCGAAACTGATTGCTGTTCCGCACACAAAGCTGAGCAAAGAATACGATCACATTAAAGACGTTAACGATCTGCCAGAGCTGCTGAAAGCGCAGATCGCTCACTTCTTCGAGCACTACAAAGACCTCGAAAAAGGCAAGTGGGTGAAAGTTGAAGGTTGGGAAAACGCAGAAGCCGCTAAAGCTGAAATCGTTGCTTCCTTCGAGCGCGCAAAGAATAAATAAGTTCTTCTAGCGCAATAACCCTGAACGCCGGGCTTCGGTTAGTAAGGGTTTTTTTATGCCCGCGATAAATAAACTCTCTATTCCACCATCATTATTCTCAGCGGTTGCAAGGCTTGAACGGTAAGAACAAGCAAACCCGACCACCATTTTGCTGTTCATAGCCACTTGCTGGAAGTTAGCCGACCTCACTCATACTCACCGTTCAAAGCGTGCCCCCGTTTTACCCCTGCACATTTGTGAACGCCAGCAGAGTTTTTTATGCGATTGCAGATATGGAAAGCGGCTCGGAGAGAAAAGCAAAAGATGGAAAAGTTACAAAAAAAAATCGCGAGATACATCGCATAAAACAACGCCACCCGAAGGTGGCGTGCTTTTATTATTACTTATCCCTGTCTAACCAGTCGCCGCTTTCAATTAGCTTTAATCCATCGACG
>OGEB01000610.1_pt1 | contig 23148 bp, 21 predicted proteins | sample 1570541 | NCBI WGS metagenome assembly OGEB01 (sample SAMEA2581975, study PRJEB24529) | metagenome | biome: Human gut stool | place: China | collected 2011 | reverse complement strand
GCTTTCCTATCCGGTGTCCCAGTCCGTTGTACTGATACCTTGCCTGTTTTCCTGCCGCATCCACTGCTTCTTCCAGACGGTTGATGGCACCATAGACATACTGTTTTTTCCATGCCCCATTTTCTTGGATGCCGGTTAGGTTTCCTCTCTTATCGTAGCCGTACTCTTTCCAGACTTCTCTATGCTTTTCGCTCACCATCTGGTTGAGGATATTGTACTGGTACGAAGTCCTTTCGCCATTTTCTTCTTTCCATGTACGGTTTCCAAAGGCATCATATCCATACGCTGTCTGTATCTGTCCGTCCTTTTGGATTTCTGACAGTCTGCCCAATGCATCATACCCATAGCTGATGATCCGGCCTCCCTCTTTTAGTTCGAAAAGTCGTATCTGCTCATCATAGCCATAGTGCACGGTTTTTCCATCTGTATACAATTACATTCCTTCAGGATATATGATATTTTTCCCTTCTTTTTCCATTCGTTTCATAAAGTTAGAAAAATGCTCACACATTCCATCTACAAAAAAGGCTTTTTTCTTTCCCCCTTCCACATATATTTTCATTCCTCCTCTAGTCACTTTCCCATAACTAATATCAGAAAATTTCCAATGACGTTTAAAAATAAATGCTTTCACCACAGTAATATCATCACCATCTACAATGATATCCCATACCCCTTTTATAGGAGCTACCATGAGTAAAAAACCCGGAATTATTACAACTAATATAAAAATCACCATAATTGGTAATGGGATGTCCTGATTTTCTACTTGAGCAAAAACCAAGGCACCAATGACTATTATCATTACTATAGTTCCCAATCCTGCAAAATCTAGTGGAGCTCGTACGACAAATTTTTTCAATGCTCCTGTTTTTTTCCTACTTTTTTTTGCTAATAAGTCCATTATTCCCGTTACAATAAATGCTACAATAAGAATTCTTAAAAAAAGCATACTCTTTCCTCCTACTATTCTAGGCATAATACAGCTTCTAGTTCCTCGTTTGTAATAGTTTTTAGCATTTTATCTAAAATTTGGTTGGTATAATTTTTTATTTCATTTGTTTCCGTTACCCATTCCTCCCCTTGATTATAAATATCATTTAATATACGTTTAAGTTCCTCTTTTATATTTATTCCTGGCATATAACTTGATTGTAAATCTGTAACTTTATCAATTACTTCCATTCCAGATACTCCTATAAATCCATTCATATATGTACTAAATCTTGGTTTAACAATCTTGTTATTTTTCCAAGCATTTCTAGCACGTGTAATTTGACTTCTATAGTACCTATCAGATTTAAAAATTTTATTTCCCCACTTAGTACCTTTTATTTTCCCAAAATTTCCCTCTATTTCTTTGATACCGTCTGTCGTTTTTTCATTTAACCATTTTTTTGCCAATTGACGCTGTAATAAGTACCTGACACCTCATCTCTTTGGTAGCCCGTATAACCAAACGGCTGTATCTTCCCCTGGTTCTGGTACAAAAATGGTATTATTTTCTATTCTTTTTTAATTGATTGACATAATATGATTTTACTGGTATTTTTCGCCTTTCTATATCATCCATAAATTCGCTTTTATCAACGCCTCCATCAATAGTAAATAACTTTTCTCCATTTACATAAACCCGAATAGAACTTTTCTTTCTCTCACAATATGTAATATCTCCAAACTGAAAATTTTTCTTATTTCCAAAAGTTGAACGCCATATAATTTCATCTCCATTGACTTCTAATTTCCATACCATCATATTTACTGTACCAACTATGCCAACTAAAAAAAAGAAGCCAAATACACATACAACAAATGTATCTTCTTGTTGTGCTATTCCCATAGCCATACAACAAGCAAAGAATATTGTACCTACAACAAACATTATTGCGAGTATTTTTTCGGTCTTTACAACATAATGTGTTTTTATAATCCCTTTTTTTTGTTCTTCTTCTCGTTCTTTCGCCTTCTTTTCTTGAAGTTTTATGATATATCCCAATACAACAAAAACAACAAGATATGGACCTACTTGTATAAACATTCTCAAAAACATGCGTATAAATTCATTCATCTCCATTATACCTCCTACGCTTCACATCGTTCAACATTATTTATTCCTTGTATAGTTCCCAATTCTAACATCAATACTTTTCCCATCATTTTCTTTCCAAAACTTTCATTTATGTCTTTGGCAGACTCCACCAATTTTTGCTTTAACCATTTTTTTCCTAGTTCATCTTGTAATATCTCAAGTTCCTTTACTTTTCTTGTTGCACGTTGATAACTTTGGCCTTTCATTCGCTTCTTTCCATATCCTGCCAAATGTAATTTTGCCTTATGCACATCATCATTAGTTTTTCTCAATTGTTCTTGGACAGTAGGTCCTTTCCCTTTAATTTTATATTTTCCAGCACCATAAGTTAAAGCATCAATACCTCCATCTATTACCACTGATCCCCAATTAACCTCACTCAATTTTTTATCGTCTGCATAAATTTGAGTTGCAACACTTGTCGCCGCTCCTGTAGCTCCTGTGGCAAGTACACCACCAACTATTCCTATTCCACTTCCTGCAATCCCACCTTTTATAGCCCCACCTATGGCATTTACAGCAACCTCTTTTAGATTTAACTTTCTATCCAAAATTATTTGTGTTGCAAGTGAAAATATTCCTGCTGTAGCAGCTCCAATAAAAGCTCCTGCAATAATTGTTGGAAATTCCCCATTGTAATCTGCATATATTAAAGAATTATTCCAACAATAACTATATCTATTAAGTGTTTCTGGATACTCAACAAAACCAACAATCAAATCCTGCTCTGCAAACCTTCCGTTCTCTGCGAGATATTCTCTCGCCTGGGCATAGTAGGTTCCTGACACACTGTCTCTTTGGTAGCCTGTATAACCAAACGGCTGCATCTTCCCCTGATTCTGATACAGGTCTTCCCCAAAGGCTCCATATCCATAGCTCTCTTTGATTGTTCCGGCACTGTCCTCAATCCGAAGCGGACTTCCCAGCTCATCCTGAAGGTAATAGTTCCTTTCCCCATTCTCCTCATACGCTGCCACGTTCCCATCCCAAAAGTATCTCTGGCTTTGGCTTTCTTCTGTCCGCTCCAGAAGGTTATAGTACTGTCTGGTCAGATCCAGGGTATAAGTAATCTGACGGCTGTTTCCAATCTCCATGCCGACTCTTCTCTGCGGGTCCAGCTTCTCCAGTTTTTCTTTTGGAAGGACACCCTCCTGCTTTCCTACCCGGTGTCCCAGTCCGTTATACTGATACCTTGCCTGTTTGCCTGCCGCATCCACCGCTTCTTCCAGACGGTTCATTGCTCCATAGACATACTGCTTCTTCCATGCCCCGTTTTCAAGGATACGGGTTAAGTTGCCTCTCTTATCATAACCGTACTCTTTGCGGATTTCCCCCTGTCTTTCGCTTACCATCTGGTTCAAGGCATTATACTGATAAGAGGTTTGTTCCCCGCTTTCTTCTTTCCATGTACGGTTTCCAAAGGCATCATAACCATACCGTGTCTGGATCTCTCCGTCCTTTTGGATTTCTGACAGCCTGCCAAGGGCATCATACCCATAACGGTACTGTCCGCTCTCACGCTCCAGCCCTCTTCTTTCCTTGGTGATTCCGGTCTTATTTCCCAAAAGATCATACAGATAGGTGTAGCGGTCAAGAATACCCTCCTGGTCTTGATGCACCAGTTCTGTCAGCTGGTCCTTTCTGTCATAACGGTAGGTAGTCTTTGTTCCATTCGGGAACTGCTTTTCACACAGTCTTCCCACCGGATCATATCCATAGGTGATGACGCTGTCCCCTTCCTTTAATTCTGAAAGACGGAGCTGCTCATCATAGCCATAGAATACTGTCTTTCCATCCGGATAGGTAATGCTTCTTCTCTCTCCTGCTTTTCCATAGGTATAGGATACTTCCCTTCCGTCCGGGTACTGCACCTTTTCTGCCCTGCCCAGTGCATCTATCGTTTCTGTGACCTGTCCCTGCTGGTCTCTGGTATAACGGGTGATCTGGAGCTTTCGGTTTCTTCCATTCTGTCTCTCCGCTTCCAAAAGCTCTGCATACTATAACAACTCCCACAATAATTTTTACAATAAAGTTTTTATTAAAATATATATTCCACTTATTCCTATAATGCAAGTTATAATAAAATTAAAACTCATACATATTTTTTTTTGTCGTCTTGAAAATTTATGAAATTTATCAGAATCATAATCTCTAATAAATTTTTTTGTTTTCATTGCATAAACTGTATATCCAATTGCTATAATAGATGAAATAATGGTTATCCCATCAAAAATCATTTTATCACTAATATTCATTATTCTTCACACCTCTGACTAATTCCTTCTGAAAATATATTGGTCGCAACACCACCTAAATACTCTAAGTTATCTATAATGACATCTAAAATTTTATCTTTTATATTATAGTACTCTGTTATTGCTCGATATTTTCCAGCTATTAAAAAACCACCTGCAGATTGTATTAATCCCTCTTTTAGCATTTCATCTAAACTAATAGACGGTATATCATTTTCAAATATTTTTGCATTAACATTTCCAATCATTCCACCCAAAAAATTTCCAATATACATATTAGTAACTCCGCTAATACCAGCAGAAATACTACCATTAATGGCACCTAAGCAGATACCATCCAAAACATCCCCACCCATTAAATATGAAGATGTACCACCTGCAATTGCGCCTATAGCAGAAGGTACCAAAACTGTTGCTGCTGCGCCACCAGTTGCAACTATACAGGAAGTAGTTATCGCAACTATTCCCACCGTCGTTATTATTTTTCCTATATCTGACTGCACAAATTTTTCTGTTACGTCTACTAATTTATTGATTCCCTTATTGATACCTTTTCTAATGTCGTTCCAACTCGGCCATGCACCACCCAAATCCACCAGTAGCATCGGTGTATTAAAGCAATAACTGTAACGGTTCATACTAAATGGCATATCCAGAAAACCCGCAATCAAATCCTGTCCTGCAAACCTGCCACTCTCTGCCAGATATTCTCTCGCCTGGGCATAGTAGGTTCCTGAAACCTCATCCCTCTGGTAGCCCGTATAACCAAACGGCTGTATCTTCCCCTGGTTCTGATACAGGTCTTCCCCAAAGACTCCATATTCATAGTTCTCTTTGATTGTTCCAAAACTATCCTCAAGCCTCAGCGGGCTTCCCAGCTCATCCTGAAGGTAATAGTTCCTTTCCCCATTCTCTTCATATGCTGCCACGTTCCCGTCCCAGAAGTACCTCTGGCTTTGACTTTCTTCTGTCCGCTCCAAAAGGTTATAGTACTGTCTGGTCAGATCCAGGGTATAGGTAATCTGGCGGCTGTTCCCGATCTCCATGCCGACTCTTCTCTGCGGGTCCAGCTTCTCCAGTTTTTCTTTTGGAAGGACACCCTCCTGCTTTCCTACCCGGTGTCCCAGTCCGTTATACTGATACCTTGCCTGTTTGCCTGCCGCATCCACCGCTTCTTCCAGACGGTTCATTGCTCCATAGACATACTGCTTCTTCCATGCCCCGTTTTCAAGGATACGGGTTAAGTTGCCTCTCTTATCATAACCGTACTCTTTGCGGATTTCCCCCTGTCTTTCGCTTACCATCTGGTTCAAGGCATTATACTGATAAGAGGTTTGTTCCCCGCTTTCTTCTTTCCATGTACGGTTTCCAAAGGCATCATAACCATACCGTGTCTGGATCTCTCCGTCCTTTTGGATTTCTGACAGCCTGCCAAGGGCATCATACCCATAACGGTACTGTCCGCTCTCACGCTCCAGCCCTCTTCTTTCCTTGGTGATTCCGGTCTTATTTCCCAAAAGATCATACAGATAGGTGTAGCGGTCAAGAATACCCTCCTGGTCTTGATGCACCAGTTCTGTCAGCTGGTCCTTTCTGTCATAACGGTAGGTAGTCTTTGTTCCATTCGGGAACTGCTTTTCACACAGTCTTCCCACCGGATCATATCCATAGGTGATGACGCTGTCCCCTTCCTTTAATTCTGAAAGACGGAGCTGCTCATCATAGCCATAGAATACTGTCTTTCCATCCGGATAGGTAATGCTTCTTCTCTCTCCTGCTTTTCCATAGGTATAGGATACTTCCCTTCCGTCCGGGTACTGCACCTTTTCTGCCCTGCCCAGTGCATCCGGGGTGATCCTTGTGTTTCCCAGCCAGTCCTGTATCTCAATCAGCTGCCGGAGCGGATTATAGGACAGCTTCACTTCCTTTCCATCTGCATACTGGATACCGGATAAGTCTCCCTGTTTTGTATAAGCATACTTGGTCAGATACCCTTCCTTATCCAGTTTTCCAAGGAGCTGTCCTTTTTTATCATAGGTGTAGGTTTCCTTCTGTCCCAGTGCATCGACAGTTTCTGTGACCTGTCCCCGCAGGTCTCTAGTATAACGGGTGATCTGGCACAACCGTTTCCTTCCATTCTGTCTCTCTGCTTCCAAAAACTCTGCATCCATACCGGATACTTCTGTATCTCCCTTCAGGCTTCCCTCTGCACCATACTGGCGGATCTCAATGAGCCGGTCACAGACATCGTACCGATATTCCGTTTCATTTCCAAGGGCATCCGTCACCTTCGCAAGCTGCCCGCTTAAGGTATAAGCATACTGTTTGAAATAATCAATATCAATCATAAGCAGAGACAATGGCTTACCTGCCAGTTTCTTTTTATTTTTTTTCATATACCCTGTCAAATACTCACGGTTATACAATCTGCTCATGTGATCGGTGTAGCTCTTTTTTCGCCATTTTATCAGCAAAAATACAATATCAGCTAATATAATAATTCCTATGACACTTATAACTGTAATGATGATTTTTCTGATTTGATGCTGTTCCGTCAAAGAATAATATTGATGAATTTTTTCCGAATATTCTATATAATCAGTACTTAACTGCTGATTTTTAAGTTCAATCACTTTCACATATTGTTCACGGGTTGCGATATATGCATCCGTATTATTTTCCTGCATATAAATATCTGCCATATCAGAATAAGCATTTTTTTCGAGTCCAAGCCCCGCATCTGCTGAACATCTGACAATCTGCTGATACAACTCTAATGCTTCATCAAATCTTCCCTGTTCCTTATACCATCTTGCATAGGAATAATCTAAATACACATCCTTATTCAAAGAATATTCCACATCATCTGTGTTCAGCAACTCCTTTGCAGTTTCCAGTTCATACTCTGCCTGTTCAAGATTGCCCTCATCTATATACAGCTGTGCTCTTAGATTTCCCCACAGAATTTGGATATCATCTTTCTGTGCTTCTGGTAATTTAGGTATCAATTCATCTAGCTCCTCCAGCACAGAAAGCACTTTTTTATGCTGTCCCAGCTCAAGATATGCGGTTCCTTCATTGACCAAAGCAAGACTGGCATCTGCCACCAGGTGATCATCCTCTCTTTTTCGGAAAATCTCCAAAGATTGCTCATAATATTCGATTGCTGCTTGATACTGTTCCAATCCATAAGCATTATCTCCAAGCACTGCAAAAAATTTTGACATGTATTTGGAATGATTCGGAATCAGAGGAGAGGATTCCAAGAACTCAAGGCCACGCCAACAATATTGTAAAGCAGCGGAATAATCCCCTGCTATCGAATATAATTGCCCAATGTTTCCATACAGCCTAACCTTACTTTCAGCTTTCAGTCCCTTCACATTTATCACATACTCTTCTAAAAGTCTGGCACCTTGCTTGTTATCCTCCTGGTTTTCCAAAAATATGGATGCGATTCTCCAGCATAGATCAACGTTATTTCTATACTCTTTTGATTGTGCCATATAATGTAACGCTTTTCGACTGTTTTCTGCGAAATCTTCTATTTCTCCTTCATCATATTGAAGCGATTCATTCAGTAGAACGTATGTATAGATTTTGATAAAATCATCGTCTTGTTCTTGAATTTTTCCGCCGCTGAAGTAAACTCTTTCACCGCCGTCCGATAATCCTCCTTTGCATAAGCAGTTACACCTGCCAGAAAATCATGCTGACTGTTTTTTTCTGAAGACTGGAGATATGTTTTTATCTCGCTATATTGCTTTGTTTCTATCTCCTCTCCTTCTACGATAGCCTTTGCATAAGACAAAAGGGATTCCGCTTCACTTTCACGTGGTTTACTGATAAGCAGAACAATTGCCAACAACATTACTATTCCTACTATCAAAAATCTAATTTTCTTTATCATTCGTATCTCCTGACAATTTTTTCATTCATTTTTATCTCCCTCTATCTTCGGATGGAAACGGCCATACGGTGATAGGTATGGCGGATTCCACGGATAACCTTTCCGTATTCCAAAATATTTTCAGGCAAAGCCATTCCGCCATATCCCGCATCTCCAAGATGATGCAGATCTGTTCCTGTCATTTTACACATTAACGCAATTTCTTTTATCGTATCTGTGTCCGCTCCCTCCTGAGAGGTTCCGATTGCTGTCAGTGTCATCTTTCCAAGACTGTGCGCGCACACTACTAAACTCCTCACATATTCCATCGTAATCCCCGGCACTGTTCCAGGCGCCGGAAGCAAGATAATATCAGCTCCTGCCTCTGCGAAAGCACGTACATCTGCTTCCGTTAAAATATGTTCTCCACACTCAGATAAAATTCCGGACGCATGCATTTTTCCGGCAATCAGCACCACCTGTTCTCCCAAATGCTCTCTGTAAAGCTTCAAGGTATCCGTAATCGCCGCATTTGTGACCCCAATTCCCGGATTTCCGGTTAGCACAATGAAATCCACGCCCATTTCCACTGCTGTTTTTGCATTTTCAAGTGTCGCTACACGTCCGCCGGAAAGTTTCCACATCTCATTTGTCTCAACACTGCTTTCTTTTCCTTGTTCCAATGGCTCCAAATTAATTCCGACAGGTCTTCCCGTCAATTGTTTTATTTTTCGAATAACTTCTCTATCCTCTGTCTTAGGCAATCCCTGAATCACTGGATGATTGACATCAAACATATTCAAAAGAATCATATCTGCTCCCATCGACGCCACAAATTCTGCGTTTGTCACATCCCCCAGCATCGGTTGTAATATCCCGATTGTCTCACACACAAGAACTCTTCCCTCACTTGCGGAAATTGCCTCAAGAAGTTCTTTCTTCTTCATATTCTCAAAATCTGATGCCGTACAATCTAAAAATCGTTTCATAATCTTCACCATTCCTCTCGTTTTAATTCATAGTCTATAATTATTGCATTTCACCAGCCCACTCAAATCCTTTTTTAGCTGCAATTACAGCGATGATTTCATTGATTACCGCCGCTGCCGCAATTGTTCCCTGAATAATTTTCGCACAGTCCGGTGCCAGTCCTGCTAATACAGACACTGCAATTCCAGTAAACATAAGCGATACTCCTGAATGCGGCAAAAGAGTAAGTCCAAGCTATTTTTTGACACTTTCAGGTGATTTTGTAACACTCGCTCCAAAATATGCCCCAAAATATTTACCTGCAGCACGGGCAATGATATAAATTGCAGTAAACATACCTGCCCCTAAAATCAAATGATAATCCAACGGAGCTCCAAGATTCAATATCACAATAATCATTGCGATTCCTAAAATCGGGTTGAATCCCTGCATAATCTGCTCCAGTCTCTCCTCTGTAACCATATTGGAAAATGCCGCTGAAAAAGCCATTCCCATCAACATAAAGTTCAAAACCGGACTTGGCATCACGAAATGCTTAAACACAAATCCAACAGCCGATGTCACTAAAATCATCCCGATTAAGGTAGCCATCGTTGCAAATGCATTCTGTTCTCTTTTCAATAGCATTCCTGCAAAAAATCCTATCACCGCTCCTATTATTAACGGAAGGATCACAACCAAGGCAATCATATACGCCGGAAGTTCACCTGACGACGGATTCCCCACAACGATTGCAATTGTCGTAAAGAACACAATACATCCTACAATATCATCCAGCGCAGCCATCGGAATCAGTGTTCCGGTAACCGGTCCTTTTGTGTTAAACTCTCTGACGATCGATAATGCCAGTGCCGGCGCAGTCGCCAACGCGATTCCTCCAAAAATAAACGCCAGATAGACCGGAATATCCGATAAATAGAATACCACGCCGAATACCAACGAGACAACAAAAAATGTTCCCAGTGACTGCGTAAGTGTTGTGATGACAATCGATTTTCCGGAACGTTTGATTTTGTTCCAGACAAGTTCCGTTCCTATCATAAGACCGACTGCACATTCCAATACATGTACGACAATCTGATACCAGCCTGCATCCAAAGTTTCCTGATTCATCACTGCAAACGCATGCGGTCCGAAAACCATCCCCGTAATCAGCCATCCCAAAATGGACGGCAATTTTAATTTGGAAACCAGCTTTCCGATGCCCAACGCAAGAATTACCATAATCAATAAACGTAATATTTGTACTAACATTTTGTATCCACTCCTCCTGTCTCTTTTGCGATTCCATATAACATAATGTTCAGCATTTGTTCTAATTTTGATTCATGATTTTCTATAACCGATTTTATTTCATTGTCTTTATCCGATTTCTCGCGGAAATATCTGTTAAACATTTCTTGAAACATAATAAAATATTCTAGCGCAAAATCTTCTGAAATTCCTTCTCTCAGTTCCAGACGCCCGAGCAGATTTCGATACCGTTTTGCAAGATACATGTCATATCCCTTTTTCAACTGCCGGATATCCCCTTGGAGATGCTTCGGAGGCTGCAGGATACTGTCAAAGAATATATTGCAGCAATACGGATTCTCTGCGAAAAATACTTGTCTGGAATGTAATATTTCCTGCAATTCACTTTGTACGTCCGTAAAATCGTCCTCTGTCCTTTGTAAATATTCCGTCATCTGTGCATAACACTGCCCGACACATTGCAAATACAGCTGATCTTTATTCTTAAAGTTGTGATAAATCAAACCTTTTGAAATCTGATTTTCAATGCACATCGTATTGAGCGATGCCGCATCATAGCTTTTTGTTCCAAATTCTTCCATTGCAGCCGCCATAATTTTTTCTTTTGTTCGTTTTGTTTTTTCACTTTGTTTCAAAATAATCCCTCCAATAAAATAAACCATATAGTCTATTATGCAAATAATAGACTATATGGTCAATATATTGTCAACTATTTTGTCACTACTCCATCACAAAACTTCCAAGATCGTATACCTCTATCTCGCCATCTGTTTCAGACTGTAAAAATCTTACTTTCTGGTTCAATTTCTCACTGTATACTCTTGTCGTCATCACTTCCTCACCATCATTAATAAAAATCTCAATGGCAGAAGTATCTGAATACACAGTCATATTCTTAAGACTGTCCAGCTTCACTGTGCGCTGTTTTCTTCCATGCCCGCTTTTTCCAAGTTCCAGCTTCAGAATGTGATCCTTGTAAGTCAAAGTCACATCGTCCCTGAGACCGAGTATCATCGCAGCATTCTCATCGTCTCTCTTTACAGACAACTCAAAACAGCAGTCTGTCGTCGTCCACTCACCAAAAGATGTAATACTTGTGACCATTTTATTTTTTCTCAGACTTTTTAATTCTTCTAATGGCTTCTGTATTAGCTTTCCATCTTGATATGTTAAAACTCTCGGCATTGTCAGTGCATGGATCCAATCATATTCCACTGTTGCATCATTGTCATAATCCGCATCAGGAATTCCCATCCAGCCAATCAGAATTCTTCTGCCGTTTTCATCAAGAAACGTCTGTGTGGCATAGATGTCAAACCCTTTATCCAATTCATGAAATTCCCCAAGTTTATATTTCTTATTTTCAAAATCCATCTCAATCGGGAAATATCCGCATTGATACACATTCTGATAATCATGTCCGCTCTTTGGAACCCCCTGCGGGCATGCAATCAAAATTTCCTGTCCATCTACTTCAAATAAATCCGGACATTCCCACATATAGCCGAATTTTTCTTCTGGCGCAATCCGGTCAAAATACTTCCATGTCATCAAATCTTCTGATTCAAACAGAAGCACACAGCCTTTTGACTCACAATCCCTTGCTCCCTGAACCATATAATATCTGCCGTTCTTCGCAAATATTTTCGGGTCTCTCACATGCTTTGACATATCTGCCGGATAGTCTGAATTCGTCATCACAAGTTGTTTTTCACCTGCATGCACGCCATCCTCACTTACCAGATGAATCGTATTCTGCTCTCTTCCTTCTAATATATAATCGTAGTCCTTGTCTTGCAATTTTACATTTCCGGTGTAAAAATAATGGATTTTGTCTCCGTCCACAAATGCCGACCCACTGTATACACCGTCTCTGTCCCAGTCACAATCCGGAAACAGGAACGGCTCGCACTCCTGAAAATGAATCCAGTCTGTTGTCGTATAATGTCCCCATAGTTTCGTTCCCCAGCCTGCCAAAAACGGGGTGTATTGGAAGTAAATATGATTGATGCCCTGAAACTCACACAAGCCATTTGGATCGTTCATCCAACCGGTCGGCGGCATCAGGTGAAAATGTAAGCGGTTCTCATCTTTCTTCACCGTCTCTCTCATATATTGATAATCCGGTATTTGCTTTACATAATCTTCTCTGTTCATCATAATATATAACCTTCTATTCCTTCTACTTTTATCTTATTTGTGACTCTTTTTCCATGCTATTTTTCCAAAACAGATTGTGCAGATCGCTCCGATCGCCAATGCGATCAAATGTGCGATAATATAGTTCAGATATCCGTGATTTGCCGGGTTTGCAATCGCAATTCCCGGAACAGCAGTTGTCCCGAATCCAAATGCCGTCAATTTTGAGAAATACACATACGCACCTGCCGCAGCACCGCCGATACATCCTCCAATCAAAGGATAACGATATCTTAAGTTTACCCCAAAGATTGCCGGCTCACTGATTCCAAATAACGTAGAAAGGAAACTTGGAATACACAATTCTCTGGCTTTTAAATTTTTCCAGTTTACTGCCAGATATCCAAGCACAGCTCCACCTTGTCCCATCAGGGCAACTGACATCAGTGGATTGATAAAGTTCGTTCCCGTACTTGCAATGAGCTGCGCTTCCACGGCGCCGATAATATGATGCAGTCCCGTAATAACTACCAGCTGCTGAATTCCTGCAAACAGTGCATAACCGAATACTCCAAGGTTGTTCGTTCCCCATACCATTGCATCTGTAATTCCATTAGAAAGAATTCTTCCCACCGGTCCGATAACTGTAAATAACAGAACGGTAGAAATAAACACCGTCAGCAATGGCGCAACTAAAAGTTTGATCACATCCGGTATCTTTTTGTTGAAAAAGACATCAAGCTTTGCAACCACATATCCCATCATAAGCGCGATAATAATTCCGCCCTGGAATCCCACCAATTCAATCTTGAATCCAAACAAACTGATGATTTCCGGCTGCGCCAATCCCTGTGCTGCCTGATATGCATTTGCCAAAGATCCATCTAACATAATCGCTCCTACAACCATACCAAGCACCGGATTTCCGCCGAATCGCTTGGTCGCTGAATAGCAGACTGCCATCGGTAAAATAGAGAAAATTCCGTTGGATGCGAGACTCACCAGTTTATTGATCGCATATAGTGTATCGTATTTTTGAACAACTTCCAGACCTCCAAGCACACCTGTCAGTCCCATAAGAAGCGCTGCCGCCAACAGCGCCGGCATAATTCCGATAAATACATCCGACAATGCCTTTACCACTGCCTGAACCGGGTTTTGTTTCTTTGCACTTTCTTCTTTTAATTCCCCAAGAGACATATTTTCTGTATGCGTATATTTTGCAAACACTTCATAGACATCGTTTACCGTTCCTGCACCGAAAATAAGCTGCAGCTGGTTTCCTGCCACAAATGCCCCTTTTACTTTATTGATATTTTCTAATTTTTCCATATCCGCTTTATCATTGTCCTTCAAGACAATTCTAAGTCTTGTTGCACAGTGTGCAGAGCCTTGGATGTTATCCATTCCTCCTACACCATTCACAATTTCTTCCGAAATTTTCAGATACTCTTCTGATTTGTTCATTTTATTACCTCCTATGTTTTGGAACCGGTTTCTTTTATACATATTATATTTTCTACATTAACAAATGTCAATAAACATATATGATAAAAAATATTTTTGGAATCGGTTCCAAAAATACACTCTTTTTTTTGTATAAAATACACAAAAAGAGTTCGAACCCGAACTCTTTTCACACAACCTATCTTGCCTGTTTTACACTTTTTCTTTCTACCAAATGATACGGTATAATCTGTACTCTGCTCACCGGTTTCCCCTGTATCATCTGAATGATCGTCTCCGCACTGACTTCTCCCCAGTTCTCCCAGTCAAATGCAACGGTAGTCAGCGGCGGCGTCAGAAGCTCACTTGTCTCATAATTGCCAAATCCCATAACCGACACTTCTTTTCCGATCGCAATATTTCTCTTTGCCAGCGCTTTGTACACTCCCTCTGCGATTCTGTCTGTCGCACAGATAACTGCATCGGGAAGTGCTCTTTCCTGTAATAATCTTTCCATATTTTTCACTGCATCCTCATAGAAAAACGTCGTCTCCACCAACTCGATCTGTGGAACCTGGCATGACTGCAGTCCATCTGTCACACCTTGTTTTCTCTGTTTTCCAACAGCAGGGTCTTCTTCTCCCACCCAGAATACAACTACATCCTGAACTCCTTTGCTTCCCAGATATTTTCCCGCATCCAGACCTGCATGATAATCATCGTATACAACTGAACTCCCATATGGAAACCGTTGCCCCAAAAACAGGATTGGAATCTCCGACTGTTCTACAATCTCCCGATGCCGGTTCGTGATACCGGTTGACAATACCATCATCCCATCTACATTCATTCTTTTGAGTCTTTCCATACACCGTACTTCTTCTTCTAAATCATTTCCTGTATGCATGATCATCGGCGTATAACCTGATTTTTTCAAATATGCCACAATCACTTCTACAAGACGCGGTGTTGTAACCGAGTTAAATCCCGGCACAACCAGTCCGATAATCTGACTGTTCTTTGCACTCAGTCTTGCAAATACATTCGGCTCATAGTGATTCTCCTCAATTACTTTCTTTATTTTCTGACCGGTCTCATACCGTACGCTTCCACCATTCAGGTAACGAGAGACCGTACTTTTTGCCACCCCAGACAGCTGCGCAATATCATTGATTGTCATTTTATTTCCCATCTCTATCCGATCCTTTTACATTTCTATTCTCCCCCTATTATACACACTTTTCCCTTGTTATTCTATATAAAATTGTCTATAATAATGACATCACTAGAAAAGGAGATGTATCACAATGAGAGCTTACGAGCGACTTTTAAAATACGTCGTAGTACGTACACCAAGTGATGAGAACAGCGAGACCGTTCCTTCATCACAATGCCAGTTCGATTTGGCAAATATTTTAGTAGAAGAGTTAAAGGCACTTGGCATCGACAATGCGTATGTCGATGAAAAATGTTTTGTCTATGGAAAATTAGCTGCTACACCGGGTTACGAGAACGCTGTCAAACTCGGATTTATCGCACATATGGATACGGTATCTGATTTCTGCGATCACGATACCACACCTGTTATCACAGAGAATTACAACGGAGAGGACCTTGTACTCGGAGCAAGCGGTCGCGTATTAAGCGTGAAAGACTTCCCTCACCTTCCTTCTTTAAAAGGGCGCACCCTGATCACAACAGACGGAACAACCGTCTTAGGAGCAGACGACAAAGCCGGTATCGCTGAGATTATGACTATGTTAGAGCGAATCATTACAGAAAATATTCCACACGGACAGATCTGTGTTGCATTCACACCGGATGAGGAGATTGGTACTGGCGCACAAAGCTTCAATGTAGAAAATTTTGATGCAGACTTTGGATTTACTTTAGACGGAGACACAGAAGGTGAGATTCAATATGAGAACTTTAATGCCTGCAAAGCAGATTTTGAAATTACAGGCTTTAACGTACATCCAGGTTCCAGCAAGAATGCCATGATCAACGCAAGCCTTGTTGCTATGGAGATCAATTCTTTGCTTCCTGGCACAGAGACTCCTCGTGACACAGAAGATTATGAAGGATTCTATCATCTGATGAGTATGACAGGAGAGGTTGCCTCTGCATCACTGCACTATATTGTGCGCGACCATGACGCTTCTCTGTTCGAGGCAAGAAAGAATACTTTGAGACATATTGAAAAGATCATGAACGAAAAATGGGGTGAAGGAACTGTGCGTCTGACACTCACAGAGCAATACCGCAATATGGCAGAAGTGGTCGCAACCTGCATGCACCTGATTGAAAATGCCCAACTTGCCGCAAAAGCTGCCGGAATCACACCACTTGTAATTCCAATTCGCGGCGGTACAGATGGATGCCAGCTAAGTTTCCGAGGACTTCCTTGTCCGAATCTTGGAACAGGCGGTCACGGATATCACGGACCATATGAACACATCACAGTTGAAGGAATGGATCTCGCAACAGATATGGTTTTAGAATTAGTAAAATTATATGCAAAATAAAAACAACGACGGGGAAGCGTGACGCTTCCCCGTTTCTATATTATCAATGCGGTTTGAATCCTTCCCCGCGCACTTCATTTGATTCCATCGTCACTAAGAATGCCGCTCTGTCCACTTCTTTTACCGCTTTTTGTACCATGTGCATCTGCTTGCTGCTGCATGCACACATCACAACTTGCTTTTCTTCTTTTGAGTAGCTTCCTACTCCTTTTAGCAGTGTAGAGCCTCTCTGTGTCAGTTCATCAATTTTATCCGCAACTTCCTGACCATGTTCTGTCACAATCAATGTCAGTTTTCCCGCATCCATACCATACATGACCTTATCGACTACTACCGACAAAATATAAGTCGAGATCAAACCATAGATAATCTTATCCACATTTCCACCGATCAGCACACCACTTGTAAGTACAATGGCAAAATCCAATACAATAATAATCTTTCCAAGTGACAGATGTGGTCTCAAAACTCGAATCGCCATAATGACGAAATCTGCACCACCTGTGGAAGAATCTCTTAGATAAATAAGTGCATATCCAAGTCCTGAAAAAATGCCCATGCAAATGCAGGAAAGCATCAAGTCTCCCTCATATACCGGAAACATCGGAGCGACAACGTCCATAAAAATCGTAGAAATCACCATCGTCTTTAAGGATTTCAGCAAAAAAGTCTTTCCCAACAGCTTATAACAGATGATAATGATAGGAATATTTAAGACTGCCGTCATAACACCAATCGGAATCCCAAAGAAATGATAAAATATAATCGCAATACCGGAAATACCTGCTACCGGAAATCCGGACGCGACCGCAAAATTATAAACCCCCACTGCAATAAAAAAACTTCCTACTATATCTGCCACTATATCCAATCCAACTTCTTTTACTTTACCCGGTCTCATATAACTCATACCGCCCCTTTCTATATCATATGTCATCTTTTAGCATTTTTTCCCAAACAAAAAGCACCTACGAATCATACAGATATAATTCGCAAATGCTCTTCTAAATATTACTATACTCTTCTATAAAAAAACTGTCAATACTATTACGCCTAAATTATGGAATTTTTAAAAGCCAAAATCATCTCATTTGTCAGACTGATATTTCTTTCTGTCACAGGAATCTCCTCCCGCTCGAACCATTCCGCCAATGCCAGCTCCTCTTGGTCCAATGTAATTTCCGAGTCTCCGTCCAAATTCGCAAAAAATCCCATCAAAAGCGTATCCGTAAAGGACCATGGCTGACTTTTGTAAAACCTGATATTTTTTACTTTCAGCCCGACTTCCTCCATCACCTCACGTTTTACCGTCTCTTCAATCGTCTCTCCAATCTCGGTAAACCCTGCAAGCAATGCATATTTTTTATAATCACGGTCCGCATATTTTGACATCAAAATCCGGTTCCCATCTGTGACTCCGACGATGACCGCTGGCGAAATCTTCGGATATTCCATCTGATGACAATTCTCACAGTATAACATCCGCTCTTTTTGATCTTTCTTCAACGGTTTTCCGCATTTGCCACAGTATTTTCTGCTTTTATACCAATTATAAAGCTGGAATCCCGTAATTCCTGCAAATGCCAGATGCCGTGGTTTTGCATGTCTGAACTGCTCCTTATGTATCATCTGAAAATTACCTGCTGCATCATAAGTGAGATGTTCTGTCAAATAAAATCTCATCTGGTCAATTGAAAACAGATACGTATACTGCTCATAAATATCTGGATTTAATTTTTCCAACTCACCAAATGTTGGAAATGCTATCTCTTTCCCTTCATATTTCACAAGCACTTCCATATCGTGACAGTAAAGCACAAAACTGTCTTTATCCGGTGCTTTTGGATCATATGCATTATTATAAACATATGGTTCTATATCTTGTATCATCTTTTCCTCAGCTCCTTTTTGTGTTCTAAAAGTCCATAACAATTGTATCACACTTCCTCCCAATCGCAAACGGAAAAATCATTTTGCATTTTCCCGATGTTTTTTCTATAATAAATAAAAACGACCAAAACAGAAGGAGGAATATTTCCATGAAAATTGTTTTTTTAGATGCGAAGACGATCGGAGACGATATCGACTTATCCGGATATGAGAAACTGGGCGAAGTGGTCAAGTATGACTTTTCTTCCTCAGAAGAAGTCCCTGCGCGCGTGATCGATGCAGACGTACTCGTCCTGAACAAAGTTCAGGTGAATGAGCATACCATCGGCACTGCCCGCAATTTAAAGCTCGTCTGTGTCACTGCAACCGGAACCAATAATCTCGACAAGGATTACCTTGACAGACGCAATATTGCATGGCGCAATGTTGCCGGATATTCAACAGAATCCGTTGCGCAACATACATTTGCCATGTTGTTCTATCTTTTAGAAAAGCTCAGATACTACGATGATTATGTAAAAGAGGAACGCTACGTTGGCGACACCATTTTTACCCATTTTGCAGAGCGTTTCTGCCAGATTAATGGAAAGACCTGGGGAATTATCGGACTTGGCAATATTGGACGAAGGGTCGCAGATATTGCAAAGGCATTCGGTGCAGATGTAATCTATTATTCTACCTCCGGAAGCAACACACAGGACGGATATACACGGACAGATTTTGACACACTCCTTGCCACCTCCGATATCATTTCCGTGCATGCTCCACTCACTCCAAACACAGAGCGTTTAATTGATGCGAAAGCTCTTTCTAAAATGAAGCCTTCTGCCATCTTTCTGAATCTTGGCCGTGGGCCGATTGTCGTGGAAGAAGACCTTGCTGATGCTCTGGAATCCGGTCAGATTGCGGCCGCCGGTCTGGACGTGCTCTGTACCGAACCAATGTGTGCAACAAATCCGCTCCTTCGGATCAAAGACAGTAAAAAGCTACTGATCACACCGCATATTGCCTGGGCGAGCGTGGAGGCGCGCACCAGTCTCATGAACATTATATTAGGACAGATTCAAGACTGGAAGAAAGAGACAGAGGCGATGTAGCATCGCCTCTGTTTTAATCACTGTTCCGAATCCTTTCTACCAATGCCTCTTTTTTGAAGAAATAGAATACAACTCTCGACACAATAATCGGAATCACTACAAGCAGGACCGTATACACAAGAAAATACCACAGTGGGAAATGATAGTGCATATATTCCGCTTCAAAATGTCTCATAATCTCAATCATACCGATTCCGCCAAGTGTTCCTCCCACCAAGGTGAGCAGGACATTTCCGCCAGCCAGCAAAATTCCTTCACTCTGTACCATCTGATATAATTGTTTTTCCGACATTCCGATGGACTGCAGCATCGCAAATTCCTGTTTTCTTGTGACCATATTGGTGATCAGTGTATTCAAAAGATTTAAAAGACTGAATAAAATAATAAATGCAGACAACCCAAGCATCGTTCCATGCAGCATGTGGAATTGTTCTTCCACTTTGTCTCTTTCCTCCTCAATTGTCTCCATTGCAAGTAGAGGATTCTCCTCCACAAGTTCCCGGATAGCTTCCCCCACCGCTTTTTCTTTCTCTTTTTCCGTAGATACACTCAACAAATCTGTGAGATTTATGTTTCCCATAATCTCTTTCACACTTTGTTCCGGCAGAATCAGCCACTGCCACTTCGGAGATGGCTCCTCATAATCACTTGGCAGAATCCCTGCAACGGTAAATTCCTCCGTGACATTTTCTGTCCCATTAAAGAACGTAATTTCTATTTTATCCCCGACTGCAAACTCCCATCCGAATAATTCCTGCACTAGATCATTCTTGTTTATGATCAGTTCTTTCTTTTGTGCCATCTCGGCATAGTCCAAACTGGTTCCCATTGCCCGATTCATATCTTTTAATATCTTTTCAGAAAAGGTGTTTACCGAATCATCCACATTTTCTCCGTTTGCCTCCCATTTTACCTCTGCCCGCTCAAAACGATGTACTTTTTTCACCCCTTCAATTTGTTCTATCTGTTTGATAAACTCCAAGCTCAATGGATTTTTCATCTGTATTCCGGTTCTTCCATGTGCCATCGTCTCTACCGCATTAGAGGAAAAACCAATCTGATACTCTCCATAAGAAAATTCTCCGCTTCTTGCGTACTCATCCAGACTGGTTCCCTCTATAAACGTGGCTCCCAACATAAACAAAATACCGCCCACTCCGAGTGAAATCATCGTCAACATTGATTTTTTTCGGTTCCTCTCAGAATTGAGTTTTGCAAGCCGTATGGGGCTTAGCTTTCTGTAAAGTTTTTTTGTCTCCTTTTTTCCCTGTTTTTCGGTCTCCCCGGAATATTTTGCCGCCTCTATTGGAGAGATCGCAGACGCAAGCTTTGCAGGTTTCCGAATAGAAATCAGCACTGTGATCAGATCAGCAATCGTGACACCTATGGCGGTCACAATGGTGTTCTTCCAATCCCATCCATCCCTTTGTGCCAAGTACGCCGCTGCTGCCCCTAATAAAAGACCAATTGGAATTCCACGCATACTGAGCAAAATTCCTTCTCTTCGAATCATTTTCCGAATCTGCTTTCTTGTCATGCCAATCGTAGAAAGCTGACCGAATTGACGAATTCTTCCGATTACCGACAGATAAAATACACTGTAGATTACAAGAACGCTGACAAATAAAATTCCGATACCGATCACTATAACCATCACAGTCTGCTGCAAAGCATTGGAATCTCCGGAAAGTGTGTTTAAAAATGCATTGTTCTCATTCACCTGTTTTCGCTCAATTCCATACTTACTTGCGAGGTCACGAATCTCATTTAAAAATCCGGTCTGATCGTATTGTTTTGCATTGTGAATCCGTACAAGTGCTGTATATGGTACTTGCGAGAGCTGCGAACCATTCTCTGCGTACTGCTCAGATAAAACAACGGAATATACTTTTGACTTTCCTTGCTCTTTCAAAAATCCTGTGACAGTGAATGTCTCCGTCGTTCCATCTAAAAAAGTAAAAGAAAGCTTCGTTCCAAGCTTTTCAAGCTTTCCAATCCTTTTTAAGTATGATTTAGGAACCGCAATCTCATCTTCTTTCTGCGGCATCTTTCCTTCGGAAAGTTTCAGCATCTCCAGCTCTTTGCGGCTTTCTTCCATATACTGAAAGCTTAAAATATAGTCTTCCACTTCAATACTTGGTCCCGTCTTCATTTTTGCTACACAAGATACCTGCTCATCCTTTGCAAGATTTCTAAGCTGCCATCTAACCATTCACAACTCCACAATAAATGTGTATCTGTATTTCCAGATCCCAGATAATCAATTTTTCCAGTTGCCTTAGCATCCCAAAAAGAAATCGCCTCTATTTGATAATCAATTATATTTTCTTGTTTTTCGCTACTTACCAATAAATCTTTTGCACGTCTGACACTCTCCAGGGCTTCTTCTCGATATCGTTCCGGATTTGGCAATACTTCGTTTGTATCATATAAGCACAATTTATTGTCTGTATATAAATGTGGTATACAAAGTTCTTTTTGATCCTCGATATAAATTTCTGGAAATTCATAAGGATAATATTGTGGAAATTTCATGCGTAATTCATACTGGTTTCCTTCAGTTTGAATGAAAATCTTTATTTGTTTTTCTTTCTCCATATATTCGCAGGAAATTCCACTTTCCACTAAATATTCATATACATCTTTATGCAAAATGTTTATCCTCGTTCCCTAATTTTATTGGTCCTGCCGTACTCTCTGCTATATCTTTATCGGCATCTTCTCCAGTTGGAAATCTTTCACCAAAAACTTTTTGAAGAATATCTGTCGCTTCCTTCTCGTTACTCTTTTCATTTATTGCAGCATCTAATTTCTTTTTTAAATTATTAAGTCCTTTTAAGATTTCATTTTTTGAAGTCTCACTAACATCTGCAAACAAATCCTCATCAGTAGGAGTAACTGGTTTATAACAATGGAAACTATCCTCTAAAAAATCAATAATATTCGTAACAGTGTCCAATAAAGATAAATCATCCCGTTTTTCAGTCACACTAAAATTATTGCATACTAAAATTGTTATTGCCATTCCTTTAATATCAATGTTCTTATAATCTTTCCATGCTTTCAAGTATTTTACCATGCGACGGATTTCCTGCCCATTTTCATTAACATATCCCTGAAACCAAGCTGTAAATGCTTTAGGATCGCTTTCAATCCACCCTTTAGATTTATGAGCTAAATATGCTATACTATCTCCAGCACTATTCTCACCCATGATATAAATTGGTAAATCAATATGATACTTATCTTCATATACAACTCTAATACAGGTATTTTTATCGATTGGTGAATTTGAAGTATGTTTTTCTACAGCCTCTTTTACCCATGTATGTACAGTCTGAGCAGCTGGCCAATCATCCTGATCTGTTGAATATCCTCTCAGATAAACTCCATTATCTAGGTCAAACTCATCGCCATCTAAGGGCATAATAGCTGTTTTCATGGCATAAGATCCCTGTGTACAATGTTGAGGTTTTTTTCTCCCCTTTTCTTCAAACTTGTTGCCAATTTTATTTCTTAACTATAAATGAGCAAATTTGAAAAATTGCACAAAACTACACTGCGAATTTCATAA
>OGEB01000583.1_pt1 | contig 23894 bp, 19 predicted proteins | sample 1570541 | NCBI WGS metagenome assembly OGEB01 (sample SAMEA2581975, study PRJEB24529) | metagenome | biome: Human gut stool | place: China | collected 2011 | reverse complement strand
AGCACTCAACGGCAACCGTAGAGAGAAACCCGCAGGAGAATGGGAAATTCAGGCTGTGCATTGACGGAATGCCACTTCTTGAATGGTTTAGGATGAAATTCCAAGAACTTAAAGAGAAACTGGGTGTAAGCCACACCCAAAAAGAAGAACCGAGAAAAAGGGGGGGGGGGTGAGAATGTAATGTTTTACTGAATATCTACTTCTAATGTTTGCTACGTATCTCTATTTGAAAGGTATCTAACAGAAGTGGTAAACGACTTATTTCTTTGAAAACAAAAGAAATGCTGTATCCGTCTCTCGTGTACAGCATTTTTTTGTACATTTGTCATTGACTTTTATAATATACGTGTATGAATCCATTTAAACAATCAATCCCGTAGAGTACTGTTAGTCATTAGAACTTTAAACTAATAATTTCTGAAGCAGGAAGAAGTTATCTACATAGAAGGAGTTAATAAGCGAGAAATAAAATCTATCGTAAAACGGTTTTGTTCGGAAGAAAGCGGAAAAGGAGTTCGCTTCACCGTTTACTTGCATCGTTTGGAAGGAAAGGCTTATGCGCTGAATTTCCCGCAAGCAATTCCTTTTGACCTGTTTTGCGAATTACTCTTTAAACTTGATACATTGCCTAATGACAAAAGGAAAGTACGCGCATACTGCAAAAGGAAGCAGAAAGGAAGTGGATTGCCTGCCGAATCTATGATTTATGTGAATGATAGCAGTAAGTCGGACTTTGCGGCAGTAGATACTAAAGGAAATGTATACGAAGATGATATAAACACAGAACCTTATTCCTTTAAATCAACAGGGGAACAGGCTATCTATATCCCTTTCATGGATACAAAGTTTCCAAGTGCAAGCAACATACATGCTTTTCGGGCAACGGAAGAAAAGTTTAGCTTGTGGCAACGTATCTGCAATAAAGTGCAGGGATTTATGGAAGATTGGCGTTCGTGCACCTCAGGGTGTTTGCCTATAATCATAGTTCTTGGGCTTTTTTGTTATAGCGCATCACTGAACCTTCGCACAGCAGACGGCAATTTGAGTTGGTACTTACTTCTAATAGGAGTGTTGGTCGGATTATTAACTTCTTTTACGAAACATAGATATTCTATCAATGTGGTTATAGTGTGGTTTGCTATACCCGTTCTGATATACATACCCAATTACTACTTTTCCGGACCCCTCGAAAAACGTAAAGCGGTAATAGAAAAAATATATAAAGGAGGTAGGCACAAGCGCACAACCTTTGCCCGATTACGCTTTGGAAATGATGATACTTTTACAATAGGCTACAAAGTAAATGAAAATTTGATGCACGTAGGAGACACATGTATATTGAACATAGGCAAAGGACTATGGGGTATGGATGTGTGTCGTGGTGTAATGTGTAATGGCAAACAAATATGGGAACATTAAAGTTGTACTGTTTATGAAAAAATATCAATTCGATTTATCACATCCTTATTTACTGCACAGGAGTAAAGAGACTCCATACTTTTTTTTCTTTGCAGCTTTTGTGAGTTTTGCCGTAGGATTGACATCAAGAGATATTAGTCTATTCAGCATTGTCCTTTCTCTAATCCTTATGGTTGTAGGCATCAATAAATTAAAAAGGAAAGACAAGATAATGCGGATAGACAAACAAGGGATAACTACGGAAGAGAAAGGTACAATCCATTGGAATCGAATAAAAAGATGTTTTTACATAAGTTTTCCAACTACACAGTGGCAACCTAAATCCTTTTTGGAAATTGTATTAAAGAATGATGAACATATCTCCATTCTACTTAATGAATATTCCTGTAACGGTAGGAAATTACAAGCCGCAATTGACTTTTATTCAGGTAGGAAATTATTTGGACGGATTGCTCAAGATGATAAAGATGAACTGAAAGGATTACTGACGGGGTTTGCTTTTGTTCTTGTATTCATTTTGTTTGTTATGCTATTGGTATATATGAATAATTCATCCAATTAGGACTGAAATAGCTTCTCCTATTACCTTTTGAAATAAAAACGCCCAGTTTTACATTAGTGAGTGTAAAACTGGGCGTTATTTTTGTAAACTATTGATTTTCAATGTTTATTGCGGTGCGTACGGGACTAACGGTGTTTTTAATCCAAACTGATAGTCAGATTGTTATAAAAATCCTCCAAGAAAAGCACCCACTTCTGCACCTGCTTCATTTCTATGTTTTTCCGATAGGAATTTGCCTTGTTCCAACGGAGTAAAGATAGGGATTTTCTATTAAATAAGCAAATATAATATAGTGTTATATTATCAAAGAATCTTTTGATTAGCGCAATTATTATATATAGGAATTAATTAAAACTCCTATTTAATGCTTATTTTTCAATATTCTTTATCAAACCACAACTTATAAAAACCCATTTCTTTTTCTTCATCATATCCTCGTATTAATTCTGCTTGACTATTTAAAATCTTCACTTCAAAGTTATTGTCTAAACGAATCGTATTCATTCGACTAATAGATTTACGCTTGATTACCTCAGGTTTAGGCACAAAAGTTTTAGAAATAGCATTATTTATGCCCTCGTAATTCTGCAAGAAATCATTAAAAATCTGTTTATACTTACCACTGGTAAATAATAAATCTGGCAATCTCTCTACATCAATAGCAGAGTCTTGATTCATCAATTCACTATTTCTACTAGCAGCTAAAGCAAGTTCTAAGCAATCTACTTTTTCACTTTTTTGCATCTTAGAAATAAAAGAACTACATAGATTAGCTATAGATAATGTAGTATGGTAATCGTCACAACAGTCTGCTACATGTAAAAAACTCTCCGTCCAATAACGAGCATCATTACCATTATTGGTATTATCTACAATAAATACTATATAACCATCTTCAGGATTTTGATTTAAAATCAAACATCCCTTATCCATATTTCTTATACTAGCACCATAAACTGTTTTAACAGAAATAACCTTCCCATCATTATCTGTCGTCAAAAATGCATCTTTATGTTCTGACTTTAACAAAAGTAATGCTTCTATCATTTCATTATCAATTATACAATCTATAAGAATTGTATAAAACTCACCACTTTTAATATGTGGATGTAAACTTTGTTCATAAAGATATGTAGCTAAATTTACAGACTGTTTTATAAATAGTTCATTATTAGAAAAAATTTTAGACACGAAATTGTATACAGGATTCAATTCTAAATTATCTATATATGTAAAATGCTTTTTATCAACAGTTTTAAAGGAATTCTCAACAAATTGCCTTATAAAGCCTTCTGAAGAATTTAAATCTGTTAATTGAGTAGCAAAAGAGACTCCTTCTTCTCTTGTTTTATTACCTATAATTTGAATCGTTGCGGCTTTTATTCTCTTTATATTAATCTTATTCATTCACCAACAATATAATAAGGGATTAATCCGAAGTCTTTATCTTGTGTAAAAACATAACGTGTCTCAAAACTAGAAAAATCTTTCCAATATTCTGAATCTGCATGCTCTATTAAAATAATTTGAAAATTGTCAGTTCCATCTGATTTTACATTTTGCTTCATAAATTGATCTATTAGTTTAAAAGCTGATTTTAGTTTGCTTTCATCATCTCTTTTCCTTAATCGAAGATTTCCCAATTCATCAGAAATTTCACCTCTACGTCGATTAGTTCCATAATATGGAATGCTAGGCTGATCAATAAAAAGAAAATTTGCTACACGCTGAGGGTATATTTCTTTAATATACTCCTGTAAACCTAGAAAAAAACAAAGATGCAAAAACATATAGTTTGATTTGCTCCCTATATTTCTAATCGGATAATAACTATCACTGTTATTATATAAATTTAATGTTAATTTTGCTTCATCAAATCCAATCCTTTTATTCCTATAATTATCAGACATGCCGTCTTGCTGTTCATAATAGCTCTGTATATAATCCAACATCTTATTAATACACTTCCTATTATTACTAATTAATTGGTTATATTGTTTCGTCAAACTATATAACAAATCTTCTTTATTTGTTAGTTCTATATCACCAATATATTTACAAGATACAGGTTTAATCCCTTTTAATTCATTCTCTAGCTTTACTGTTTTAGCTAGCCAATTATAATCAAACCAACGTTTAATATATTCTTTAAATGCATCCTGTTTGACATTTATTGCCATTAGTTTTTTCTTTAATTCTGACACACGCGACTCCATATCAGCAGGTAAATAATCATCTGGAAGCTGGATCTGTGTTACACTTTGATAGGCATCCTCTAATGAATGTAGTAACTCTATTGTCTCAACTCCCATAACCACACTATCCAAATTTTGCCTCAAATATTCAACTGGAGATAAGCTATCTTTCACTTCTTCAGCATATCGTTTGGCCTTATTATAAGATCGGCGCAGAGCTTTATAACAACGTAATTGTTCTTTGATTTCCTCTGCTTCTAGTTCAAGTCTTTTTATTTCTTGTCCTTTGCGATAACTATCTGTAAACTTATAAAATTCTAGAATTTCAGATTTTATTTTTGCGACAAATTCTTTTGAATTAATATCCATCTCTTCATCATCTAAAAGGCCTAAACTCTTCGCGAGCCCTTTTAATGATTCTATTTTCTTTTTATATCTAATATTATTTTCTTTATCAATATTTTTATATTTATATTGATTAGAAATTTCTCTTTCAAGAGATTTTATTTGATGAGATAAAATTTGTTCTTGAGGCTCATCAATGCCAATCCCTAATTTAAAAATTTCTGAAACAATCCCATCTAACTTTTCATCACTAAAAAATCTATAATCAAAATAAGAATTAAAGGTAGCAATAATATCTTCTGTCAGGAAGTTGAATAACAAAAAATTCCGAAATGAAATATTTATTTCTTTCTTATCTTGTTTAACAATTAGCCCATCACATGCAAATTTCTGATTAAAAAAAGATAATAAAAAGGCACGTGTTATACCAACTGTAGGTTTTGGTATAGCATCAGGCATATCATTAGAATCTTCACTCCAGTAAAAATCTCTATCAGCGAATCCACTTTCTGAAGGAGCTTTACGAGCTATTACATAATCATGACCATTTAAATGAAAATTCAACCCATACCAAGCTACATTTTCATTAATGACATCTTCAACGATTGTAGATTCTGGCGCCAAAAGACAATAATCAATAACTCGCAAAATAGATGACTTTCCTGTTGAGGAATCTCCTGTAATAACGTTAACCTTATTAGGTTCAAATGTATATGTAACAGGCTGTGGATGGGTTTTAAACCACAATCTAATTTTTTTAATATAGAAATTCATAGAATAATTTTTAATTTTTGATATAATTCAACAGTAGAAAACTTTTGAGTTTCTTCCAAACAAGTATCAATCTCACTTATAATAGCCCGTAATCTATAACTACATGAATGATTTAACATACCATTACAAAACTCGTTTCCTTTATCAGTCAGTGAAATTATTCCACCCCCATTTCTAATAATATTTCCTTGAGTCAATATTATAATGCTATTAACAACAATAGGCAGATATTCTTTATAAACTAACGTCAAATCAGTATTATTAACTGTTTTATTTTCCATAAGTAACGGAATCAACAAAGAAAGTCGTAGTGAATCACATGATTCTCGTTTAAGTACTTGAGCAATTACACATGAAATAATTGCTTCATTATTTATTCTGTAATCCATTCAATCCCATTATATTTATTTTTCCAATCACTTCTCCACCCTAGTTTTGGTCTCTCTCCATCTGAAAAATAGAAAAAACAACCATTTGATTGCGTTCTAGTAAGCGGATCTTCCTCAAATTTAAGATCTTCTTGCATAACCCCCAATACTACATTTCTCGCTGCATGTAATATTATTTTTTCTGATGAATCTTCTTCTATATCAATATTTTCTTTATTAAAATGATATCTCCATCTTTGTTTTACTTCGTTTTCAAAATACTTACGCCCTTGTTCACCTGTAAATTTTAATGCATGGTTATAACTATTTCCAAAATCAATACGATATTTTGCATAATCTCTCACAGTATCAATATCAGAAGCCTTTAAGTATTTAACTTCTATTAACTGTTTCATAAATGTTAACTTTAAAGGCTCTTTAGGTATTTCAATATTTCTATTGATTGGAACAAATTTTCTTTTTTTATAAATATTAAAATAACTTCCGAATCTTTTATCAAATGATTCCTCATCAAATTCCAAAGCTTTACCCTTTTGAATAGAATCTTTATAAGAATATCTTAATTCTCCTAGCAATGTTATCATACACTCATGAACATTTATTTCTGGCGTATTATGCTGAAACCTAATATTATGCTTTATATCATCAATAATATCGTTATCCGTTTTAAATTCAAAAGCAACATTTCGCAAAAATTCCTTCCTCAATGGATATTCTATTAACATCCTTATTTTCTTTTTCTTGTCACTTTCCAGAGTTTCTTTTCCATCTTGAGATACAGAGTTGGATGTATTATCATACAACTCATAAATAAACGATTCTAGTTCACTATACTTTGCTTCATTCTTCTGGAATTCCTGAATTTTTTTCCAAAGAACATTATTACAAGCATCTTTATTTGATAGTAAAACAAATCTACTACTTGCAATCCAATCACGTTGCTGTTGTTCTGTCCCTTTTTTAGTGAGAATATCAATCCATACAGAAAATGTTTTCCAAAGATCATTATCTCTTTCCGACATTTTAATTGGTTTATCCATACTTCCTTTTATGGTGTGCTTTTGCTGATAATAAATTTTCTTTTCATTTCCTTCCACACCAACATCTTCAAACATCTCAAAAGAAACTTTTTCTCCTGGTTGTAATGTTAATAATTTAAACAAGAAAAAATAATCTTGGTACACAAAACCTGCTATAGGGCCAATACCACTATGATTATTATGTTCATTCTGCTCCATAATATATTTATATATTTAAATACAAGCTTATTTAACCGACTAATTTCATGTACAGCATTATTATCATACAAATCAAAATATCTTATTTGTTCTATTATTTTCTTAACAATACAAAGATAAAAGATTAACGACATTATTCAAATAGATTTTATATAAATAGAAATAGTAAAAGCTCTTTAAAACAAAATAAGAAACTAAATTTATCTATTAACTTACCATACTTAAGTTTGCGACATAACTAGGTATCTGGGTATATATAAAAATAATTTTAAGAATGACGAAAGCAACCAAATATTTATTTTAAAAGGATTAATAATCTATAAAGACTCTGAGATATATTTATCCTCAAGTCAAATAATCTTTATGATATAACACTCTTGCAAAACGGCCTTTAATCCATATTACCATATAGCCCATACCACCTCCACAATTTTGCACCATAAACTTGTTCTTTTCCAATAAGAAGGTTATCTTTGAAATGTGAGAACAGAAAAAGAAATTCTAAAAGGAAACGGTCTAACAAACATCGACGAACTCATGGATTCCAAGTTCGGCAAACCCGAGACACCAGAACGTGAAAGATTCCGAGAAGAAGCCCGTACTTATGTGAACGGACATACCAAAATCGCGGAATGTAGGAACTCCCAAAAGAAACGAAAATAACCGGCTTTTCCCGTCCGTTCCAGCGAACCAGAAAACACGACCTCCGTAACGTCAAATTCTTCTCTGATGCAGATGGAAAGAGGTAGTTATTCAAATGCCCTGCAACCAACTGCCTGATGTATCCGATTGAATACTAATATCCTACAAGGTTCACCAGCAAATTATGTAGGAACTGAACCTATTTTTGTAAGCAATGTCGGACTATACAGGTTCAAACATCTGATAATAAACATATTACATACCATCCAATTACTCCTAAGCAGATTAGGGCTCTGGGTTCGGGCCCCAGGCGGATTTGAACCTCTCCCTATGACCCTAACAAATATCTGAAAATCACACATTTACTTTATTCCCCTCTTATATAGCGTTTTATTCAAAACTATTAATAATCAAGATATTAAAGTCCATTCAAAACCATAATCTATGTCTTATCCATGTCCTATGCACCCATTTGTGATATGGACACAATTAATATTTATTTCTTATGAGACATAGTTTTTCCATCTACTTCTATCTGAAGCGTAGAAAGCTTCAAAAAGACAGTAAGTCAACAATCATGCTCCGCATCATAGTCAACAACAAGGCCGCAGATGTAAGCCTGAAGATGTCCATCCTGCAGGAGCATTGGGACAAGCAGAACAGGCGTGTTTCCAACATGAATCCAGAAGCACACGATATCAATGCATACCTGGACAAAGTAAGTTCCACATTGCAACATCATTACCAACAGGCCCAACTGGAAGGGAAACAGCTTACGGCAAGCATGCTGAAACAACGCTTCATGACCACAGGATCCAACCCGCATTCCCTTTTGGAGATATTTGACAAACAAGTGAAAGATGCGGACAGGCTGGCACATGCCGGACAAATCAGCATGTCCCATTCCAACAGGCATAAACTGGTCTACAGACGGCTTGAAGAGTTCTGCAAGAAGATGGGCAGGCAAGATATGGCATTGGAACAGTTCGACCGACAGATGATACACGAACTGGAGCTGTTCTTCAGGACTGACTGCAGGCTGTCGATCAATACGACAGCCAAGATGATGAGTATGGTAAGAAAAGGAATTCTATGGGCATACCGGTGCGGAATTATCCTGACAAATCCGTTCTCAACCTACCGGATAAAGAAGGAGGAAAGCCAGAAACAATACCTGAACAGGCAGGAAATTATAAGGATAATGGGCAAGCGGCTGGATATTCCCAGACTGGCTTCCATTCGTGACATATTCATCTTCAGCTGCTTCACAGGCATCGCCTACTCAGACATCTGTCGGTTGAGAAAGGATCAAATCATTTCAGATTCTGACAAAGGAATGTATATCCATCTGTACAGGACCAAGACCAATCACCCCGCATTCATCCCTCTCCTTCCCCAAGCCAAGAAAATAGCAAGTTTTTACATAAGAAAAGGCGAATCGGAATACCTGTTCCCGACCATCTCGAACCAGAAAAGCAATGCCTACCTTAAAGAGCTTGCCGACATCTGCCATATAAGAAAAAGGGTGACATTTCATACAGCGAAACATCATACAATCTCTATCTAATTGAAAATTAAACAGTTATTTCTGTTTAATTAATATCAGGTAACGATTTAGAAACGAGCGAATTACAATATTCTGTTTTCTTTTGCCTCTGTCAAAGAACGATTCTTTCAATGCAAATATACACTTTACTTGTGACAAAAGCAATCTTTTTCTACATTTAATCGACTTACAGTCAGCCTTAAAGATGGTATCTGGTCTCATTCCATCTTCTTCCTCAAAAATAACATAGCAGTCTAAATTGGTTTATGTATGGGATAGGTCTTGTTCATTCGATCCGGTAGACTACTATACATAAAAGTATAAAGGCGAGATACGACAAGGAGATGCCATGCTTTTGTGTAAGGGGAATCTCTCTTAGCTTATCGCAGACCATGTATAGCTAAGTGTTTTGAGAATAAACAGTCTGTAAAAAACGGAAAGACACCGATTATGGGCCGTATCACCATCAATGGAACCCAAGCCGGTTTCAGTTGTAAGAAAGAAGTGTCCCTCGCTTTGTGGGACGTCAAAACCAACCGGGCCAAAGGCAAGTCCGAGGAGGCCCGTACACTCAATCAGGAGCTTGACAATATCAAGGCGCAAATCACCAGGCACTACCAGTACATCTGCGACCACGACAGTTTTGTTACAGCCAAGAAAGTCTATAACCGCTATGTCGGCTTCTCAGAGGAATGCCACACCCTTATGAACCTTTTCAGGGAACAGCTGGAACCGTATAAAAAGAAAATCGGCATAGAGAAAGCCGAAAGCACCTACTGCGGTCTGGTTGCCGATTACAAGAGTCTCCTGCTTTTCATGAAAAGCAAGAAGAATGCAGAGGATATTGTCATCGAAGAACTTGAGAAATCATTCATCGAGGATTACTACAACTGGATGCTCGGTACATGCGCTTTGGCAAACTCCACTGTCTTCGGGCGTGTCAATACCTTGAAGCGGCTGATGTATATCGCGCAGGAAAAAGGCTGGATACGGGTTCATCCGTTCGCATCATTCGAGTGTATGCCCGAATACAAGAGGCGTTCTTTCCTTTCCGAAGAGGAACTGCAAAGGATAATCCATATAGAACCGAGATACAAACGCCAGCGTGCCATGCGCGACATGTTCCTGTTCATGTGCTTCACCGGTCTTTCCTATGTGGACTTGAAAGCCATAACATACGATAATATCCATACCGACTCCGACGGCGGTACATGGCTGATGGGCAACCGTATAAAAACGGGAGTGGCGTATGTCGTAAAATTATTGCCCATTGCTATCGAACTGATTGAAAAATATAGGGGTACGGATGAAAAGAAAGACTCCCCGAATGTGTCTTTCCGGTAGGTGAATACAATGCCATGCGGCTCAGTCTTGGAATCATAGGCAGGAAATGCAACTCCGGGGCGAGGTCACCCCGCACATCGGACGCCACGCATTTGCCGTTCTGGCCATACTCAAGGGGATGCTGCTGGAAACTCTTCAGAAAGTGTTTGGGCATAAGTCCATCACATACGTCCTGCGCATCCATTCACTTGTCCGGCGCAGGCGGGGCAATCTTTTTCTGGAAATCGCCCATCTGTACGACCAGCGTGCTGACCAGCTTTCTCAACTCCTAATACGCGCTTGTTTCAATAATTGTCAGTTCCATACTAAAATTCTTTTTAAGATTCTGAATATGCGACAAAGTAACGCACATCCTATATCCTTTCCAAACAGATAATATCAGAGTCTTCCGTTGGCGTGCATTGGCGTATCCAACGTTAAAAGAGAAGGTCCTTCACCTGCATCCATGCGGCAACGGAACTTCCATTCCCTTACTTGTTTTCCATAAATTTATAGGATTAATTTCTGGTGCATGATATTAATAGTCATTATTCTGTCTGCTTTTTTTGCTTGCATAATTGCAGCTAACAGTTATCTATTCCAGAACGCATTGTTATGGAAAATGGCAAGCTGTTTTGTTGGTTTATGGATATTGTGTATGATAATTACCGTCTTCGTTTGTCGTAAACTTGAATGCTCTAATTAAAACAGTACGGTTGTCATGCTTTGTGTGTTTTATTATAAATATTATGAATTATTTGGAATTGATATGTAATATAGATAATTTTGCAGTCGGGAAATGGTTTCGGGAGGTTTACGCCTTCCGAATGAAAAGGGAACCCGGTGAAAATCCGGGACAGTACCCGCTGCTGTGAGTCCACAAAAACGGACATCGAACTTTTGCCACTGGTGTAATACCGGGAAGGCACGATGACCGGGACGAGTCAGAAGACCTGCCATGACCGGAATGAGATTTACACCTGCGGGATATACGGGTCGTAATCAAATAAGGAATAGCTCATCGGCCATTCAATATTTGAAGACAGACATATTCCCGTTCGTGTAAGTCCGCACGAACGGGATTTTTTTGTGTTTGTTAATAATATGTTTTACATTAAAATGAGTGACCTATGAAAAGAAAATTACGCTTTCTGGCAGGTGCCTGTCTATTTACCGCAACCGCCTTGTTCTCTGGCTGTAGCTCGGACGATGACTTTTTGATGGACCCGGTTGATTCCGGAACTTCGCAAACCCGTGCTGTGACAAATCCGGACGGTACTTTAACTATCACTTTCGATGATTTCGATCCCGGCATGTTAGCAGGACCTACCTCGGCCGGAGAAAATCTTTATTCGTACCAAGGGTATCCTCAAGTAACCACCATTTACGACAATACTCCGGAAGAATATCTCTTCCTTTCAATGTTTAATACTGTAGGTGGAAGCACAGAGTATTCCAGCGGCGGCATCGCACTTTCCAACTGGAACATCCGCTCCAATCAGTCGGGAAATACCGGAGACTGGTGGTATTCTTATCTAAACCAATGTTCTGTCTATAACACTGCGGTGGAAGCGGAAGGACAGAATAAGGAAGCCGGGCACAGCGGTTCCAATTTCGGTGTCGTTTACGGATATGTGGATGCTTACAATCAGGCATGGATGGCTAAACCAGAATTTTATTTCAATGTTCCCCGGAAATTGGTCGGCCTGTGGATCTGCAACACCTCATACACTTATGGTGTCATTACTTATGGTAATCAGTTCGGTTCTACGGGGGTAGCGACTCCTCTGAAAGAGATGAAAGGGTATTTCCAAGTGAATCTGGAATGTTATGATGCGAATGGCGGTCTGATCCGCACTTACAAACGTCTTTTAGCCGATTATCGTAACGGCCAACAACAGGTTGATCCTATCACGACATGGGATTATTGGGAAATCAATGCCGAAGGGGTGCAAAGTGTGAAATTCAACTTCGAGGGTTCGGATTCGGGAGCATACGGTTTGAATACTCCGGCTTATATCTGTATTGATGATATCACCATACAATAAAAAGAATACAAGGATATCCCTTCTGTCGGGGGTATCCCTGTTATTTTTCTAAAATCCACACATCATGCATCGTTTTCACTATTTTATTATTTCTGCCTGTATGCTGTTCACCTCCTGCAACAAGGATGAAGTCATTACCGAAGAAGTAGGAGGACAACCTATAATAGAACTTGACAGCGAGACCGGTATTTACACGGTCAAGGTCGATCACGAATTGACTATCGCCCCGACATACCAGAATGTTGAAGATGCTCTTTTTGCTTGGACGATAGACGGTACGCTGGTTTCTTCGGGTCCGTCTCTTCAACGTACATGGAATGAATGCGGGGATTTTTATGTCAAACTAAGAGTAGACAATGCGGAAGGCTATGCCGAAGAGGAACTGAAAGTAGAAGTGAAAGAACTCACCCCTCCGGTCATCTCACTGGCACTACCTTCGCAGGGGCTAAAAGTCGTCCGGAATACCGATTACACATTTACTCCCGATATTCAGCATTCGGATGTCGAAGGGTTCAAAATCGAATGGGTACGGGAAGGAAAAATCGTTTCCACCGAGAATACTTATACTTTCAATGAAAAAGAACTCGGTGTTTATACGGTGACAATCAACGCTTCCAATATAGATGGGACAACAACGAAAGACGTAAGCGTAGAGGTCGTGGAAACGATGCCCTACGTTGTCAAATTCCCGACCCCGTCTTACCTGCAAACATCCACGGACAGGTACACTTTTGCCGACCGTCCTGTTTTCCTGCGTCCGTTGTTGGAGTATTTCGACAATCCCCGTTTTGAGTGGAGTGTGGACGGTCAGGTCATGGAAGGAGAAGTGGAACGCATGTTCAAGTTCACGCCGTCCGCACCCGGAGAATACACCGTCTCCTGTACTGTGTCGGAAGACACACCGACGGAAAAAATAAGCAGGAATATCGACAAAGGGAAAACGGCTGTCACTGCCACCGTAAAAGTCGTTTGTGTGGACAAAAAGGAACAAGACGGCTTCCGGGCTTCGGGAAGTTCCAAGCTCTGGAATAAAGTCTATGAATATACCCCAGCTCCCGGCCAATTTATCAACGAGACGAGCACGATAGGCGGTATGACCGGCAACGAAACATCCCCTGAAGCGGCTGTCGCATGGGCAACACAGCGTTTGAAAGACAAACTGCACGTCTCTTTAGGTTCTTTCGGGGGTTATATCATCGTCGGCTTCGACCACAGTATTCCCAATTCGGGTAACCAATATGATTTCTGTGTTCAGGGGAACGCCTTTGACGGCAGTTCCGAACCGGGTATCGTATGGGTCATGCAAGATATAAACGGAAACGGATTGCCGGATGACGAGTGGTACGAACTGAAAGGATCTGAAGCAGGCAAGGAAGAAACAATACAGAATTTTGAAGTGACCTATTACCGTCCGGAAGGCAAAAAAATGGATGTCCAATGGATCAGTTCCGACGGTAGAAACGGCTGGGTAGACTATCTGTCCGCTTATCATACACAAGACTATTATTATCCGGCTTGGATTTCGGAAAACAGTTATACCCTGACAGGCACTTGTCTGGCCGCCCGCAACACCCAAGATTCTCAAACCGGTTATTGGGATAATCAGAGTTATGACTGGGGGTACGTGGATAATTTCGGAAACGACCAGATAGAAGGCGGCAGTACGGTGGATGGAAGCGGACAAAGGAACGGTTTCAAAATTTCCAATGCCATCCATGCCGATGGAACGGAAGCCAATCTGCAATATATTGACTTTATCAAAATACAATGCGGTGTTCTGGCCAAAAGCGGCTGGCTGGGCGAAGTTTCTACGGAGGTATTTTCTTTTGAGGATCTAACCAAATAATAAAAATTACAAGTATGAAAATTTATTTTCTTCCCATGCTCCTATCCTTGTTCTTTTTGGGAGCGTGTGACAAAAACGATGAAATTATACCTGAAGATGCAGATGAAAATTTCATCACATCGGTCGTGATGACCGTGGACGGGAAATCGTACACGGCCGACATTACGGACAATACAGTAACAATAACCGTTCCCTATACGGTATCGCTGAACAACGCCGAAGTGGAATTCAAGTACACAACTTCTGCAACAATCATACCTGATCCTGAAACGGTAACGGACTGGGATAACGAACGAACCTTCCGGGTGACATCCTATAACGGAGATGCCCGCGAATATACCTATAAGGTCGTGAAAAGCGAGATAGAATCTGACGGAGATGTGGAGTTGAAGACCACCGAGGAGGTAGCTTCTTTTGCCGCAACCAAAACAACCGTTGTCAAAGGGAACCTGATTATCGGCTCTGATGCGGAAGAGGCAGAAAAAATCACTGACATATCTGCATTGGCATCTTTGAAAGAGGTTACTGGCAACATTGTCATTCGTAACAGTTACAACGGTGCAGACTTGACAGGGTTGGATAATATCGTTTCTGCCGGAGGTTTACAGGTAGGTTCGACCGATGTCGCCTCGAAAGCTACGGAACTTCACATGATTTCCATGAAAGCATTGGAAACGCTCTCCGGAGACATATCGGTATATAACGACCAAGTGACGTATGTCCTATTCGAGAAACTGGCAACTATTGAAGGAAGCGTGATGTTCAATGCGTCGTCGTTACAGAGTTTTGAGTTTCCGGTTCTGACTACTGTAGGTCAGGATCTGAATCTTCAAGGACTCAATGAAGAGAACACAGCAGCCGGTTCGATTGCGTCTTTGGAAATACCGGAACTGACAAGTGTCGGAGGGGTCTTGTCCGTAAACAATCTTGCCAAGCTGACTTCCATGAGCTTCCTTAAGCTGAAAGAGACCGGTGGCCTTGATTTCCATACCGTCCCCGTGATGTTGGAAACCATCAACCTTCCGGAAATCGAAACAGTAAACGGAAGTATTATTATGGAAGCCAATATGGAAGCTCCTCCTACCGGTAGTTTTGTTCCCCAACGAAATGACGTGCTTCAGGCTTTCGGTGGAATGGACAAACTGACAACGATAAAGGGACAGATAAAGATAAAGAATTTCACGGCACTCAAACAACTTCCCGACTGGAGCAAGATCACCACACTTGGAAGCATCACGCTGGATTATCTTGAAGATGTGAGCGGAACACTGCTGTTGCCGAACGCCCGATTTGAAACCTTCGGAGAAACAGCGCCCCAGATTGAAATTATAAACAAGGTGCAGCTCTCCAAAATTGAAACAGCCGAAGATTTGTCAAATGTAAATTTTGTCATCACCAGTCTCACGAATAATAAGTTCCCTGAAATCACGTTCAAGAATATCAAAGACTTCACTTGTAAGCCAACCACCAACAATATCGATTATACCATATCGACAATTCAACATGTATATGGAAATCTAAATGTGACAGGCCAAATGCGAAGCAATGCCAAATTTCCCGACTTGGAAATCATAGATGGATATGGATATATCCAAATACCCATGTTTGCTTCAATCACAATGCCAGTCTTGAAAGAAGTGGGAGGACAGTTCTATTTATCTGGAAATTTTACCAGTTGTAACTTGCCCTTACTATCCAAAGTTTGTTGTTCAGCTTCTCCTGTATATTATAAAGAGGGAGGGGGTTCGTTAGCAATATCTTTACAAAGTAAATCGCTGGATATTCCGGAATTGCTTCACGTAGGAGGTGAAGGGTTGTTCGTTAATAAAGCAACAGGCATTACTTGTGATAAATTACAGACTATAGATGGTACGCTACAGATAAAAAGTGCGACTTCTCTTTCTCAGGAAACACTTTCCATGGAGAAGTTGGAGACCTTGCATGGGGTTGTTTTTGACGGTTTGACGAAATTTACCGACTACACTTTCTTCGGCAAGTTTATAGAAAACGGAATGATTACGGGGGAAAGTTGGAGCGTGACGAAATGTGGGTATAACCCAACCTTCCAAAATATGAAGGACAAACAATATACGCAGCAGGATTAAACCTTATACCTTAACCAGAGTACCCGTAATGATTCGGGTACTCTTTTTTATCCGAATGACAATGAGCAGAACAATACAACGGATTTGCCTTTTTCTTTTCTGCCTGCCAGTTTTCGGCAGTTGCATGAAATGGGATTACGGAGAGATGGAAGATTTCTCTGTATCGACCTCTGGTCTTTTCATTACCAACGAGGGGAATTTCCAGTACAGCAATGCCACGCTTTCCTACTACGATCCCGCCACGTGCGAAGTGGAGAATGAAGTGTTTTACCGTGCCAACGGGTTCAAGTTGGGCGATGTGGCCCAGTCTATGGTTATCCGGGACGGTATAGGCTGGATCGTGGTGAACAACTCGCATGTGATTTTCGCCATCGACATCAATACTTTCAAGGAAGTGGGCCGTATCACAGGTTTCACCTCACCCCGGTATATCCATTTTCTGTCGGATGAGAAAGCCTATGTGACGCAGATATGGGACTACCGTATCTTCATCATCAACCCCAAGACATACGAGATTACCGGCTATATCGAATGTCCAGACATGGACATGGAATCGGGTTCCACCGAACAAATGGTACAATACGGCAAGTACGTCTATGTGAACTGCTGGTCGTACCAGAACCGCATCCTGAAAATCGACACGGAGACGGACAAGGTCGTGGACGAACTGACCATCGGCATACAACCTACTTCGCTGGTCATGGACAAATACAACAAGATGTGGACCATCACGGATGGCGGTTACGAGGGCAGCCCATACGGTTACGAGGCACCGTCTCTCTATCGTATAGACGCCGAGACTTTCACCGTAGAGAAACAGTTCAAGTTTAAGCTGGGCGACTGGCCTTCGGAAGTCCAGCTCAACGGTACACGGGATACACTTTACTGGATCAACAACGATATTTGGCGAATGCCGGTGGAAGCCGACCGTGTTCCCGTCCGGCCTTTTCTGGAGTTTCGGGACACCAAATACTACGGCCTTACGGTCAATCCCAACAACGGGGAGGTATATGTGGCCGACGCTATTGATTACCAGCAACAAGGTATCGTGTATCGCTATTCACCGCAAGGCAAGCTGATCGATGAATTTTACGTGGGAATCATTCCGGGAGCTTTCTGCTGGAAATAACGAGGAAGGAGGACAAAAATGAAAAGACATCTTATTCTATTGTTCGTGGGGGTAAGCCTGCCCTTTCTGCTTGCCGCCCAGCAGAAAAATTCCGTCAGCATTACCAAAAGGGTACTACGTATTCCGGAGGTTACGGTGGTGGGCAAACGACCTATGAAGGATATAGGCGTGCAACGAACCCGTTTCGATTCCATCGCCATGAAAGAGAACATCGCCTTGTCTATGGCCGATGTGCTGACATTCAACTCATCCGTTTTTGTCAAGAACTACGGACGCGCCACGTTATCCACCGTGGCTTTCCGGGGTACCTCTCCCTCGCATACCCAAGTGACGTGGAATGGTATGCGCATTAACAACCCGATGCTGGGCATGACGGATTTTTCCACCATCCCTTCTTACTTTATCGATGATGCCTCGCTGCTGCACGGAACGTCATCGGTAAACGAAACGGGCGGCGGCTTGGGTGGTCTGGTCAGGCTCTCCACTTCTCCGGCCAACCATGAAGGGTTCGGGTTGCAGTACGTGCAGGGAGTGGGGTCGTTCAGCACGTTCGACGAGTTTCTCCGCCTGACCTACGGTGACAAACACTGGCAGTCCTCCACCCGTGTGGTGTATTCCTCTTCCCCCAACGACTACAAATACCGAAACCGGGACAAGAAGGAAAACATCTATGACGAGGACAAGAACATCATCGGTTCCTATTACCCGACGGAACGCAACCGCAGCGGGGCTTATAAGGATCTGCACGTCTTGCAGGAAATTTATTATAACACGGGCGAAGGCGACAAGTTCGGGCTAAACGCCTGGTATATCAATTCCAACCGGGAACTGGCGATGCTCAGCACGGATTACGGGAACGACATGGACTTCGAGAACCGCCAAAGGGAGCAGACGTTTCGCGGCGTCCTCTCGTGGGATCGCGTGCGGGAGAAATGGAAGGTCGGTGTAAAAGGCGGCTATATACACACATGGATGGCCTATGATTACAAGCGGGACAAGGGAAACGGCGAAATGGCTTCGATGACCCGCTCACGCAGTAAGATTAACACGTTCTACGGAAGTGCGGACGGGGATTATGCTCCTTCAGAGAAATGGCTGTTCACGGCCGGTGTTTCCGTACACCAGCATTTGGTGGAAAGCGCGGACAAAAATATCATCTCGCAGGAAGGTAACAAGGCTGTTGTCGGGTATGACAAGGGACGTGTCGAGTTTTCCGGTTCCGTTTCTGCGAAATGGCGGCCTGTCGATCGTTTTGCCGCCTCGCTTGTCCTTCGCGAGGATATGTTCGGTACGGAATGGGCCCCGGTTATCCCGGCTTTCTTCATCGACGGGGTACTGTCGAAAAAAGGCAATATCGTGGCGAAAGCATCCATCTCCCGGAACTACCGTTTTCCCACGCTGAACGACCTCTATTTTCTGCCGGGCGGTAATCCCGACCTGAAAAGCGAGCACGGCTTCACATACGACGTGGGGTTGTCGTTCTCGGTGGGGAAAGAAAATGTATATGCTTTGAGCGGTGGTATCAACTGGTTCGATTCGCACATCGACGACTGGATCATCTGGCTACCCACAACCAAGGGATTCTTCTCCCCCAGAAACCTCAAAAAGGTACATGCTTACGGGGCAGAGACCAACGCCCACCTTGATATAATGCTCGGAAAGGACTGGAAACTGGATATGAACGGAACTTTCTCGTGGACTCCCTCGATCAACGAGAGCGAACCGATGAGTCCGGCAGACCAATCCGTCGGCAAACAGTTGCCATACGTGCCGGAGTTTTCCGCAACGGTGACCGGACGTCTGTCATGGCGGACATGGAGCCTGCTTTACAAATGGTGTTATTACAGCCAGCGTTATACCATGTCGAGTAATGACTATACCCTGACGGGCTATCTGCCCCCTTACTTCATGAATAACGTGACACTGGAAAAACAGCTCTCTTTCCGATGGGCCGATCTGTCGCTAAAGGGCAGCATCAACAACCTGTTCGATGAAGAATACCTTTCCGTATTGTCCCGTCCCATGCCGGGCATCAATTTCGAGATATTCATCGGCATAACACCCAAGTTCGGAAAAAACAAAAATAGTAAACGATAATCTGCATCAATATGAACGCATTAAAGAATTTAAGCCTGATTTTGTTGCTTTCTCTGGCATTTACAGGCTGCCACAACAAAAGCTCAAAAATCAATGATTTCAACCTGCTGCTTTATGCTCCCGAATATGCCTCCGGCTTCGACATCAAAGGGGCGGGCGGGAAGGAAAGCGTACTGATAACCGTCAGGAATCCCTGGCAGGGAGCGGACAGTGTAACCACATGGCTGTTTATCGTCCGCAACGGTGAAGAGGTTCCCGAAGGGTTTGCAGGACAGGTACTCAAAGGAGACGCCAAACGCATCGTGGCGATGTCTTCCACTCATATCGCCATGCTTGACGCAATCGGTGAAGTCCGGTGTATAACCGGCGTTTCGGGAATCGACTACATTTCCAACCCAGACATCCAAGCCCGCCGCGACAGTATTGGCGATGTCGGCTATGAAGGGAACATCAACTACGAGTTGCTGCTCTCGCTCGATCCCGACCTCGTTCTGCTCTATGGGGTGAACGGCGCAAGCGCAATGGAAAGCAAACTCGAAGAACTCGACATACCGTTCATGTATGTCGGCGATTATCTTGAAGAGTCGCCTCTCGGCAAGGCCGAATGGATGGTAGTGCTTTCAGAAGTCACAGGAAAACGTGAGAAGGGTGAAAAAGCCTTTGCCGCAATCCCGGTCAGATACAACGCCTTGAAAAAGAAAGTGGCCGACAGTACCCTCGGCACTCCTTCGGTTATGCTTAATGTTCCCTATGGCGACTCGTGGTTCATGCCTTCAACCCAAAGTTATGTAGCCCGCTTGATTACTGATGCGGGAGGCCGCTATATCTACCAGAAGAACACGGGAAACGCTTCTATCCCCATTGACTTAGAAGAAGCATATCTGCTCGCGTCGGATGCGGACATGTGGCTGAACGTGGGAATGGCGAACTCCCTTGACGACTTGAAGGCATCATGTCCGAAATTCACCGATACCCGATGTTTCAAAAATGGAGAGGTGTATAACAACAACGCCCGTACCAACACAGCCGGGGGTAACGACTATTACGAGTCTGCCGTCGTGAATCCTGACATCGTGCTCCGCGACCTCGTGAAGATATTCCATCCTGAACTGGTGCAGGAAGAGTGTGTGTATTACAAGCAACTGAAATAGATGCGTTCCCGTTCGACTATATTATTCTCCATATTGATTACGCTCACGGTCGGTCTTTTTTTACTGGACTTGGCCGTGGGAGCTGTCAACATTCCGATCCGCGATGTATGGGCAGCACTGACCGGGGGAAATTGTTCCCGTGCCACGGAAAAAATCGTACTCAACATACGCCTCATAAAAGCTATAGTGGCACTGTTGGCCGGGGCTGCCTTATCGGTCAGCGGTCTTCAGATGCAGACCCTCTTCCGTAATCCTCTTGCCGGTCCCTATGTCCTTGGCATCAGTTCCGGTGCAAGTCTCGGTGTGGCACTTGTGGTACTTGCCGGGATCGGTTCATCAATAGGCATTGCCGGAGCAGCGTGGGTGGGTGCGGCTGTCGTGTTGCTCGTGATAACTGCCGTCGGACAGCGAATAAAAGACATCATGGTAATCCTGATTCTGGGCATGATGTTCTCATCGGGCGTAGGTGCTGTCGTGCAGATATTGCAGTACCTCAGCAAAGAGGAATCGCTGAAAGCCTTTGTCATTTGGACGATGGGGGCTTTGGGTGACGTCACCTCCGGACAACTTCTGATTCTTGTTCCATCGGTGTTTGCCGGACTGCTGTTGGCGGTACTGACCATCAAACCGCTTAACCTCCTGCTGTTCGGAGAGGAATATGCCGTAACAATGGGACTGAATATTCGGCGTTCACGCAGCCTGTTGTTTCTCTCGACAACGCTGCTCGCCGGAACGATAACCGCTTTTTGCGGTCCGATAGGTTTCATAGGTCTCGCTATGCCTCATGTCACAAGAATGCTTTTCCAAAATAGCGATCATCATGTCCTTCTGCCCGGAACAATTCTTTCGGGAGCATCGATATTGCTTCTTTGCGACATCATTTCTAAAATATTCACCTTGCCGATCAACGCCATTACAGCTCTATTGGGAATCCCAATCGTCGTATGGGTGGTTTTACGCAACAAATCCATCACCGCATGATAGAATTACAGCATTTTTCCATAGGTTACAAAGAAAACTCGTTGCTCCACGAGGTAAATGCCACGATAAAAAAAGGTCAACTGACAGCCCTTATCGGAAGAAACGGGACAGGAAAATCGACGTTGCTCCGCGCCATAGCCGGTCTGAACCGGTGTTATTCCGGAAAAATCATTCTCGACGGGCACGACATCGCCTGCATGAAAACCGAAGATATGGCAAAAACGCTGGCTGTCGTCACGACCGAGCGCACGCGCATCGCCAACCTGCGGTGCAAGGATGTCGTAGCCATAGGCCGTGCTCCTTATACCAACTGGATAGGTAGGATGCAAGAAACAGATAAGGAGATAGTCATGCAATCGCTCATTTCGGTGGGAATGGAGGCTTATGCAAACCGCACGATGGATAAAATGTCGGATGGCGAATGCCAGCGTGTGATGATTGCTCGTGCATTGGCACAGGATACTCCTATCATTCTCCTTGATGAACCGACTTCCTTTCTTGACATGCCTAATCGCTACGAACTTGTGGCGTTGCTTCGTAGGCTTGTCCACGACGAGAAAAAATGTATCATGTTCTCGACACATGAACTTGACATCGCGTTGTCCATGTGCGATTCGATAGCATTGTTAGATACCCCGAATTTAAGTTGCTTGACCGCGTCTGAAATGCAGAAAAGCGGATACATTGACAGACTTTTCCAAAATGAAAACATCCGTTTCGACTCCTTATGCGGTACAATGATTTTGAAACAATGAGTATATACACTGTAGAAAATTTTACTTCAGACATCACTGTTGAAGGATATATCGCCGAATTCCGTGACGAACCACATTTTCTTGAACTTTGCAAACAATGTACCAATTACGGTAAAAGTTGGGGGTGTCCTCCATTTGATTTTGATACGGAATCGTTTCTCCGACAATACAAGTATGCACATCTTATGGCAACGAAGATAATCCCTGAAGACAAAGATATTCCGATTGAATATACACAAAAACTCATTTTACCGGAACGGATACGAATCGAGAGCGAATTATTGGATATGGAACGGAAATATGGAGGGCGTTCATTTGCCTATATAGGTAAATGTCTTCACTGCTCAGATAACGAGTGTACGCGTAACTGCGGCACACCATGCCGACACCCGGAAAAAGTGCGTCCGTCACTCGAAGCCTTCGGATTTGACATAGCCAAAACGCTTTCTGAACTTTTTAACATCGAACTTCTTTGGGGAAAGGATGGCAAATTACCTGAATATCTTGTTCTCGTAAGCGGATTTTTTCATAATGAATACGAACTTTGCAACATAGCATACTAATGATTCGGACATGAAATAAACAGACAAACTAACCACATTCGGTTCAATCTGTTTTGTGATTTCAAATGAATTATAGTTAGATATGTAAAAAGCGACGCTGGAGCTTGAAATAAGTAACGGTTTATCGGTGTATTCTCCGTTAAACCGTCCTGTTTTCGTTAAACGAAAACACAACTTGCTGTCCCCTAATGGGGACAACATTCTCCAATAGGAATTGTGTATCAGCCTATTGTACGGTTATTCTCCTGTGATTTTCGGGTCATTTCCATCAGGCATTTGCCGGCTGCTCTCCCCATAAAAAGGTGGCTATCTCTCCTGAATCATGTGACTTACGCCCATAATTCAGGAATAAGGGAGACGTATGTACTGGAAATCTGCCCTTTCCATACCCTATTCTCCATTAATGGATTGTTATTTTTACACATCTGCAAATGGAGAATGACAGGTAGCCGTATACGCCTTATTGTTTTTCTTCATTGTCTCCATTAACGGATTGCTACTTCTACACTTCTGCAAATGAAGAATGTGCATGTAACCGTGTATGTCTTATGGTTTCTTTTCCTTGTCTCCATTGATGGATTGATACTTCTACACTTCTGCAAATGGAGAGCGGCAGTGAGCCGTATATGCTTCATGGTTTTTCTACATTATCTCCATTAATGGATTGCTACTTCTACACTTCTGCAAATGGAGAAATGGACATGTAGCCGTATATGCTTCATGGTTTTCTGCATTATCTCCATTAATGGATTGCTACTTCTACACTTCTGCAAATGGAGAAATGGA
>OGEB01000566.1_pt1 | contig 24438 bp, 19 predicted proteins | sample 1570541 | NCBI WGS metagenome assembly OGEB01 (sample SAMEA2581975, study PRJEB24529) | metagenome | biome: Human gut stool | place: China | collected 2011 | reverse complement strand
ATCCTAACTTCTTGCTAAAGAAGTATTTATTAAGCGACCATTCTGGGCGCACGCGTATAAATCTGCGTGGTTTTGACGTTTGTATGTCCCATCAAAGACTTGATGGTATATATGTCAACACCATTTTCCAACAATAGCGAAGCGTAGCTATGCCTGCCGCAATGGAAGGTGATATGTTTCTTGATGCCGGATGCTTCTATCCAAGCTTTCAATGGACGGGAAATCCAAGAGGCATCTGTCAATCCCTCAAAAACGAGTGCTTCATCATTACTTGGGCGTTCACCACATAGCTGAAGGGCTTGTTGGATGACTGGCTTATAATCAGGTCGTTTTGTTTTTTGCTGAATCACAATCGCTTGCCATGTACCTTTGCTTGTCTGTTGAATCTGTTTCCATTTCAATGCCTGAATATCGCTATGTCGCAATCCGGTGAGAATAGAGAACAAGAACGCGCGTTTCAATACATCATCTTTACATGGGGTATCAACCAACATTTGCACTTCATTCATAGTAAGTGCAACACGAGGTGTCTCTATGTTTGTTATTCCTTTTACTTTTGCGCTGATGTCAACCGTCAGATATTCATCAACGAACGCCTGCTTCAATCCGGCTTTGAGGATGGAGAAATAGGTGGATGCCGTATTCTGTGAGATAGTTCCTTTCTTATTGCCTCCCATCGGGGCACGTAACAGGAACATTTTGATGTCTTCAAGTAGTTTTACGGAAATCGTCTTAAACGGGATCGGGTTACCTTGCGAATAGATTTTCAATAATTCTCCCACACGGGTCCAGTTGACAATGATTGAATTAGAGCTATTGGGATGCCGTTTGCTGATGATGCGATTGAAGTACTTGATAAAGTCCTGTTCGCTTCGTTCATTTTGTGCCGCGATTTCGTTTTCCTTATCAGTGTAGAGGACTGCACTGTCATATTCGTGTTGGCGTAACTTACGCACATTGTCGGCATAGATACAAGCCTCTTGGTCTATCGTTGAACGGCATTGGATGATTCCATTCAAATCACGCTTAGGCTTATAGTTGAATGTTCCATCCGGCAAGATACGTGCAATGGACGACTTGTCCCAAACAGGTGTGGATATAGTCCGGTTAATAGATTCCACCACACGGCTTGCCCGTTTAGAACCTCTCTTGTAAACCGGGTACGACTCTATAATCAGACACCACTCTTCTTTGTAATTCGACCTTCTGAGCTTGACGGTCACTTTGGTATTAGGTAATGCTTTCTTCATAACGACTTATATAATTTATCAATTTCAGATTTGGGAACATAAACATAGTTGCCGATTTGGCGTGTAGGAATAGAATGACGGCGTATGTGCTTAAAGACACTGCTGTCATTGATATGGAACTTTTTGGCAATCTCTCCGATAGTGTAACAGTCTTTGGGTTCAAAGGACAATGCTTCCTTTTTTCTCTTTCTACTGCCAGCCTTTGTTTTGAAGTGTTCATCCATATACTGCCGACTAAGGCGTGTCAGACGCTGACCAAAATTGTATGATGGTATCAAGCCCTTCCGTATCATACGATAAAGTACATCTTTGCTAATACCGTAAATCAGCATAGACTCTTTAACTGTCAGATACCCCTTGTTGGATGGTATTCGCCTGACTAATGCTTGACGTATTGCCTCTTTCTCTTTTGCGATTTGCCTTTTCTTGTATGCCCTCTTGGAACAAGTTGGACAACAATACTTTGACATCAATGTGGGAGGAGTAAAGATTTTACCACACTCCTCACAACTTCTTTGAATGGTGTAATTTCCTCTTGGCATATTCTTCTCGTTATAAATGGTTTATATCAATCTAAGTTGTACCTTATCGCCAAATAAGACGTGTCGCAAATATGTCGCAAATAAGAGATAAAAAAGCCCATAGAAAACGCATAGCAACCATGAACCCCATAAACGCAAAAAGCGTGCAACTCATTGAGCTGCACGCTTTTGCTTATTGTTTATTATTTGTTTACTTATCGGAATCATTTAACTTCCTCAAAGATAATCATTACTGAATATCAATACATTATATATTGCTTGGTACAGATATGATTACTTTGCTCCAGTTACTACATATTTAAGCCTTAGAAAAAGCAGAAAAACCGCCACAGGAAAACTTTAACTTAGTTTAACTATGCTATTTTGTGTGATTTCTGTTTTCTCTTGTTTTCAAATAGTCTTGGATATTTTCTCTTGTTATGGTTTTGCTTTCAAAAATCACTGATTACTATGTGATTGCAAAAATACACCTACGATTTGTCTATCGTTTTTTATGAAAATCTATTGTACCTTTGCATAGGGAAAATAAACAATAATAGGTATGAAGCAAAAACAAGATATACTTCACTCTCTGATAATCGAGGTTACTATGGTGCTATTAGCTTCAATGATAGCGTTTCAAGTATGCAATATGCTTGGAATACGAATGAGTTTGATTCCATTAGTTATGGTCATCGGATATGTCATACAAAAACTACTACACCATCTTTGCATTATCTTAGCAAGGTATCTTGTTGATGCAATTCCTCCATCATTGCTAATATCTGTCAAAAAGTGTGTGAGTAAAAAGACACAGCCTTTAGCGTATTCACCTACCTCAAACAATGAAGAAGTCCAGAAAAAGCGACTGGAGCTATTTCATTATGAATACCAACGTGAGCAACAACAATACCAATGGCAAAAAGAAAGAGAAGAAGATGAAAAATTGAATGCTATCCTGAGATACACACGAGATACATTTAAACGGTTTGATTTGGAGGAAATAGAGATTTACCAAATATGCGAATCTGTCCGCTATTTTGCAATTAACCGTCAAGTGCTTTCTGCAACCGAAATTCATATCAAGAAGCGCACGTCCCTCACTCAAATCTCGTTGAAGAACTTTGCTTGGAATATCGCTTTTCAATATAATATAGGTAGAGATATGACTACATCATTTGTAATGGCGACATTTGCAGAGTGGTTTGCCAATTCCACATTTGATACTGTTAGAAAGAATCTGCGTACAACCACAGGACGGCATAAGATTGAAATAGACGAAAATATTTTGGCAAAGTACAATGTGCAGACCCATTAGCAAAATTAAATTTATGCATGTTTCGCATAATAAGATTAGGCCAACCCCTTATCATATATGACATTCAATAGTTCGTTTGCTAGTTTGGTATCTGAAATTTTAATGATACTGTCTTCTTCTGTTGAATATCCAAGAACATTAACACTACCATACCAGATGGCCGTTTTATCAATGATACAGGCGCATAACGATAGTTTTGGAACAATCCTTATGAATAACCCTTGATTCTTTAGATACTCGGTTTGTTCGTTCTCGGTTGTTGTAAAAATAGCAACATCAATACCATTTGCCTGAAGTTCAAGCAAGTTTTTTATAAGCGCGTTCCGCTCTACACGGTAAAGTCTTGGAGATGATATTACAACAGATTGATTTGAGCTTTTCATTTCTTGAACAATGGGATAACGGAACGTATTCCCATTGAAGATTTGCCCTTCACACGATGATAAATGCAAGTCCTCAGTCGCATCAAATAAAGTCGATACTTCTTTCGTAAGAACACGATAACCAATGGCTGAATATCCCTTTAGCCGTTTACGATACATACTTTCGCACACAGGTTCGTGTATGTCAATATAATCATAAATGCGAACATCTGTTTTACCTTCATTCTCTCTATGCAATCGACCTGCATATTGGGCAACCAATCCTTTCCACGAAATAGGAAGAGCAAGAAATAGTGTATCAAGCCTTGGATAATCAAAGCCCTCTCCTACATATTTTCCTGTAGCGACTATTACAAGAGGAGCGTCCCGTGGAATATCCTGTAGTTTTTGTATAATTTCACGTTTATGTTTGCTCGTACCCTCTCCTGTAAGTTTTATAACATTAGCTACTTGTGGTTCAAGCATTTTCGTAATCAACTCGACATGAGAAGTTCTACTTGTCAGTATAATTGGTGTACGACCTGAGGCTACTGCGTTAAGAACATCTTCTATGATGAGATTATTTCGCATCTCAGATTCCGCAAGTGATTGTGAGAGTGCCGTAAATGTATGTTTGTCGTCTGTAACGGGTCGATACGAAGTAAACCTCGGCACAAGATAACGTTGAAACGATTGTTTTTGTATCTGTGCCTTAGCATCAACTGAAAATCGAATCGGGCCACATTGCATAAAAATAATTGGCTGTAGTCCGTCTTTGCGAATTGGAGTGGCAGTAAGCCCATAAACATAATGAGCCGTAACGTGTTTTAGAACATTTTCAAAAGTTATTGAAGATACATGATGACATTCATCAACAATAACCATTCCGTAATCTTGTACAAAAGACTTGACTTCACCATCTTCAAAGCAAGATTGCATAAGAGCCACATCAACAACTCCATGCAATGTATTTGAAGTTGAATCAAGACTTCCGACTGGAGAAAAGACTTTCTTTCTACCACGTTTCTTAGGTACGTTATCCTCTATGAAATCAATATCAAGAAATTCAGAAAGGCGTTCGTGCCATTGCATAAGCAATGCTTTAGAATGTACCAAGATAAGTGTATTTATCTTTCTTTGGGCAATCAATGCTGCCGCTGTAACAGTCTTTCCAAAAGCGGTTGTTGCCGACAATACTCCATTTGTATGGGGCATAAGTGAATTAATGGCTTCTAACTGCTCATCACGTTCTTTACCCTTAAAGGCTATCGCAATAGATTTGCCATGGTTGGTTTTATCAATTATTTCATAATCAATACTTAGAGAAGACAACATGGCTATTATAGCCTCTTCGCACCCCCGAGGCATAACAAGAAACTCATCATTGAAATCAGCGCGACAGATAATGCGAGGAATGTTATATGTTGAAATACGCATTGCCTGCTTACTGTAAAAATCAGGATTCTTGAAGGCGGCAAATCGCTTCAACTGATTAATCACCTTGCTGGAAATTGAACTTAATGGGATATAAATATTGTCGGATTTGTTGATTTTAAGTTTACTATCAAAGTCTGTCCGTGCGACTTCTTGTACAATAGGTATTTCCCAAGGCTTTGCTTCCGAAGATGTGGCTAATGCTCCAAAATCCTCTTGTTGATGTTCAACCAACAATCTATCCACGACACATTCGTCAATTCTCTTGACATTGTACAAATATGCCCATTGGTCTTTGAATGGAAGAAATTTATCATCAACAAAAACGCTGTTTCCCACTTTTCTTGCTCCACCTTGTAATGGTAGTGCTATTAGATTTCCAAATCCTCCTTCCGGTATTCTATCTTGGTTTGGAAAGAAACGGTCGTATGAATCAAAAGAAATTCTTCCATTCCGCTTCATAGCTTCCGTAAGAATGATATTACCAAACCGTCTCACTTTAATAGCTGGAATCACATCAGTGAAGAAGACCCATACATGTGCTCCATTTCCAGACCTTGAACGCTCAATGCTACATGGGACATTCCAATCTCGACAAACAGAAACGAATGCCAACACATCATCCTTATATCCGTGAGTGCAGTTTTTGTCATCAAAATCAGCGCACAGAAAAGAGCATTTATTATCCGGAGTAATGACATACAGGCCGATAACATCACATCCGTTTTCGTCTTTACCTTCCAAATGACGATATATGTCTTGGTTTGTCAATGACGCAAAATTACGGTTGGGACATTCCGTACATTTATGTTTTTTCTTGTCGCATATTCCTCTACGCCATTCGTTGATACAGACTGGTTGATAGCCACCTTTTTCTGTGGTTTTGCTGAACCATCGTCGTGCAAATACATCATCCCTTCCTTTGAAAAAGCTATGGAATAATTCTATTTTCTCATCAAGAGAGAAATATACAGGAGGAAATGAGATAGAAGAGAATACTGATTCCTCATCCATTCTGTTTGTAGTAGAATAGGCAATGCCGTATTGCCGAAGGATTGATTTCAATTCTTCGTTTTCCGCAAGAAGGCTGTCGTATTTTCTGACAAGTGTGTCGTATTTCTCCTTAAAGTTATCCATCATACGCTTAGAGATTCTTTTGACACTTACAAAAATACGAAAAAGGACCCAGACTATTGAATATAATTCACTATATTTGCAGAATAAAATTACATCTAAGAATGAAGCTAAATAGAATAAAGGCAGTCTTGACAGACAAAGGTATCTCGCAGACATGGCTAGCCAAACAACTTGACAAAAGTTTTAGCATGGTTAATGCCTATGCTTGTAATAGAATCCAGCCCAATTTGGATACGTTACAGCAGATTGCGGAAATACTTCAAGTGGATTTAAAAGAATTGATAACGGACAAAAACGAACGTCAATAGCGTTTGTCGTTATCAATTATTTTTACACTACAACTTCTGATAATATAAAAATATAGGAATATATGACACCGGAAGAAAAAGCTCGAATTAAAATTGACCAATGGCTGACCGAAGCCGGTTGGAAAGTTATAAACCGAGAAGAATATGAACCGACTTGTACGGCTGTAGCCATAAGGGAAGGATTGCTAAAAGGTAATCTTGAAGCCGATTATTTCCTTTTTATAAATGGAAAGGCTGTTGGTGTGCTTGAAGCCAAGCGTGAAGAAACGGACGCTTTCTCGGCAAAAGTGTGTGAGCAAGCTGCACTATATGCTAAAAGTGTACCCAATATCTACCAAACGTATCAGAAGCCATTACCCTTTATCTTTACCTCCAACGGCAAGGAATTATATTTCTGTGATTTTCGCGAAAAGGATGCTTGTTTCATCCAAATAATGACTATACCCACACCGCACGAACTGGTTAAGAAGTTGGGAATAAATGATTATTTTGCCGGACTACCTACTCTGCGCAAAAAAGGGTTGCGTAATTGCCAATATGAAGCCGTTACAGAACTGGAGAAAAGTTTTCGCACAGGTCAAAATCGTGCATTGATGGTTCTTGCCACAGGTGCAGGTAAAACATATACGGCTTGCCTTGCTGCATATCGTATGTTGTCATACACTCCTATGCGCAGAATCTTGTTCCTTGTGGATAGGAACAATCTTGGAAAACAAGCTGAAGGAGAGTTTGGCACATTCCGATTGACTGAAAACGGTGATGCTTTCAACACAATATTCACTGTCAACCGTCTTCGTTCTGCTTCCATTCCTGCTGATAGCAATGTAGTTATATCAACCATACAACGCCTTTTCTCTTTCTTGAAAGGAGAAGCCATAGAAGATACGGATGATGATGACGACAACGAACTAACGGAAGAAGTCGCCTTGCCTGATAATCCGAATTTGCCCCACGATTACTTTGACATGATTATCATAGATGAGTGCCACCGCTCTATCTATGGAAACTGGCGCAAGGTACTCGAATACTTTGACACGGCAAAACTAGTGGGACTGACGGCAACCCCTATTCCAGAAACAATAGCATTCTTCAATAACAATCGTATCGTCAACTATACTTTGGAAAAGAGTATTGTGGACGGTGTAAATGTGGATTGCCGTGTATATCGCATCAAGACAGAAGCTACCGAAAACGGTGGAGCTATATTGGAAGGAGAAAAAGTAAAAGAGGAGACTCGCTATACAGGAGAGATAAAAACAATCAGCAACAAAGAGACAAAGACCTACACCAATAAAGAACTGAACCGAAGCATTATCAACCCGGCACAAATCAAACTAATACTCTCCACTTATCGTGATGCGGTCTATACCGAGATGTTCAACGACCCACAGCGTGAACCAAATATGGACTATCTGCCCAAGACTTTGATATTTGCTCTCAACGAAGCCCATGCCACCAACATAGTGCAGATAGCGAAAGAAGTGTTTGGACGTACTGATGACCGTTTCGTTCAGAAAATCACTTATTCGGCAGGAGATAGCAATGAACTGATACGACAATTCCGAAACGATAAGGATTTCCGTATTGCCGTGACTTGCACATTGGTTGCAACAGGTACGGACGTAAAACCGCTGGAGGTGGTGATGTTTATGCGTGATGTAGAGTCCCAATCTCTTTATGTTCAGATGAAAGGTCGTGGCGTGCGTACCATCGGAGATGAGCAGCTACGCAATGTTACTCCAAATGCCTTTAGCAAGGATTGCTTTTACTTGGTGGATGCTGTGGGTGTTACAGAACACGAAAAGACTGTCCCTACAGCAACTGATGAGCCTACGACAAAGACCATTACCCTCAAAGAATTATTGGAACGGATTAGTCATGGTTATATCCCCGATGAATATCTGAAACGGCTTGCAGCAACACTTGCCCGAATCTATAACAGAGCTGATAATTCTCAACGAAAAGAGTTTGAGAACTTGGCTCACGGTGATATGAAGGAATTGTCGGCAAGAATCTACACTGCGCTTGAAAACGACACACTTCCTCCTTTTATAAATGCAAATGAACCCAATAGCGAACGCAAAGGATTGGTTTCTCCACTTGCAAATCATGCGGATGCCAGAAGATATTTGCTTATCCTTGCTGCCGGATTTGTCAATACATTGATGCCGGGCGAGGACACGCTTATCTCAAAAGGTTTCTCCGTAGAAGAAGCAAAAAGTACGACGGAGGCATTCGAGGAGTTCTGCAAAGAACATAGTGACGAGATAGAAGCTTTACGCATTATATATAATAATGAAGGAGAGCCAATCACTTATTCAATGTTGAAGGACTTGGAGAATAAACTCAAAATGGCGAATAACCATTTTACGTCCAAACAACTTTGGAACTCCTATGCCATAGTCAATCCAGCGGTTGTAAGACGTTCCACAACAAAGGAAGAAAGTGATGCCCTGACCAATATCATACAGTTGGTTCGTTTCGCTTACCATCAGATTGAAAAATTGGATAGCGTGGTTACCACCTCCAAGCAATACTTCAACTTGTGGCTGGGACAAACGCAACGTAACATAACAGACAAACAGCGAGAAGTAATCAGCCGCATTGTAGATTATATTGCATCCAATGGAGCTTGCACTATTAGAGACATCCGAGAGGACGATGCAACCCAAGCGGCTCAAATGATACGAGCCTTTGGTAATATGCAGAAGGCAGACGAGGCTTTGCACTCACTTTACACATTTGTAGTTTTAAGAAAATCAGCATAATATAATGGCAACAAATAACGCAACAGAGCAGTCGCTCACAAAAAAGGTTTGGAATTTGGCAACAACCCTTGCCGGACAAGGCATCGGCTTCACCGACTATATCACCCAACTGACCTATCTTCTGTTTTTGAAGATGGATGCCGAGAATGTAGAAATGTTTGGAGAGGAATCAGCTATACCCACCGGTTATCAGTGGATGGACTTAATCTCTCTTGACGGATTGGATCTGGTCAAGCAATATGAAGATACGCTAAAGCAGCTCAGCGAACAAGAAAACCTAATTGGCACAATTTATACCAAAGCCCAAAACAAGATTGACAAGCCCGTTTATCTCAAAAAGGTTATCTCGATGATTGATGAAGAGCAGTGGCTCATCATGGATGGAGATGTAAAGGGTGCTATCTATGAAAGCATTTTGGAGAAGAATGGTCAGGATAAGAAGAGCGGAGCCGGGCAATACTTTACGCCTCGTCCATTGATTAAGGCAATGGTAGATTGCATCGCTCCACAAATGGGCGAAACGGTTTGTGATCCGGCTTGTGGTACTGGAGGTTTCCTGCTGACGGCATACGACTATATGAAAGATCAATCCGCCAACAAGGAAAAGCGTGACTTTCTGCGTAACAAAGCTTTGCATGGAGTAGACAATACACCATTAGTTGTAACGCTTGCTTCCATGAACCTCTATCTGCATGGTGTCGGTACAGACCGAAGCCCGATTGTATGCGAGGATTCTTTGGAGAAAGAGCCTTCCACGCTTGTTGATGTGATTCTTGCCAACCCTCCTTTCGGCACTCGTCCGGCAGGTTCGGTAGATATTAACCGTCCCGATTTCTATGTCGAGACAAAGAATAACCAGTTGAATTTCCTCCAGCACATGATGCTGATGCTCAAAACAGGAGGACGTGCTGCGGTGGTATTACCCGATAATGTTCTTTTTGAAGCCGGAGCAGGTGAAACTATCCGCAAACGCTTGTTACAGGATTTCAATCTTCACACCATCCTGCGCCTACCCACCGGTATTTTCTATGCTCAGGGAGTGAAAGCCAACGTATTGTTCTTTACAAAGGGGCAACCCACTAAAGAGGTTTGGTTCTATGACTATCGTACCGATGTGAAGCACACTTTGGCAACCAATAAATTGGAACGACATCACTTGGATGATTTCATTTCCTGCTACAATTCCGGTAACTTAGCCGAACGAAAAGAAACATACGATGCCGAGAATAATCCACAAGGGCGTTGGCGCAAATATGCTGTGGACGAACTATTGGCTCGCGACAAAACCAGTCTCGACATCACTTGGATTCGTCAAGGTGGCGAAGTGGACGACCGCTCATTATCGGAACTAATGGATGAGATAAAGGAGAAAAGCGATACTATCAGCAATGCCGTGGCAGAGCTGCAAAAGTTATTGGTAAATATAGAGGAGGACTAAATTTTATGGGCAAAGACATCATCACAAACAATCAAGAAATAAACAACTTGTTTCAAAAAGTTGTTGACCTTATCACTCAGGCAAGGAAACGTGTGGCGACAACAGTCAATATCGCTGAAGTCTATACAAAATTCCATATTGGCCAATATATAGTAGAATATGAACAAAAGGGAGAGATTAGAGCTGAATACGGAAAGACTGTACTGAAAGAACTCTCTAAACGTCTGACTGACAGATTAGGAGACGGTTGGGGATATTCAACTTTAAAAAACATCAAACAGTTCTATTTAGTTTATGCGAAAAGGCTAAACACTGTCGAGCCAATTGAAAACAGCAAACTTAGGTTGCAAAATGAGGAAAGGAAATACGATCAAGATTTAGTGCAGGATAAAAAGGACAAACACTGTTTAGCCTTTTCAGAAGAATCATTTACTCTTTCGTGGTCACACTATCTAATATTGATGCGTATAACAGACCCAATGGCTCGAAGATTCTATGAAATTGAGTGCCGACAACAAGATTGGAGTGTGCGACAACTCAGCCGGCAAGTGGCATCTTCGCTTTACGAACGTCTTGCGCTCTCACGTAACAAAGACGAGGTGATGCGGTTGGCACAGGAGGGACAAACCCTTGAAAAGCCATCTGACATTATCAAGAACCCCATTACATTAGAGTTTCTTGGTCTAAAGCCTGATGCTGTATACTCGGAAACTAAACTAGAGAATGCCATTATCAGCAAGATGCAGCAATTCCTATTGGAACTTGGCAAGGGATTTCTTTTTGAGGCTCGTCAAAAGAGATTTACATTTGATGAACAACATTTCTATGTTGACTTAGTGTTCTACAATCGCTTGCTACAATGTTATGTGCTTATAGACTTGAAGATAGAGAGACTTACCCATCAAGACTTAGGACAGATGCAGATGTATGTCAATTATTACGATCGCCACGTCAAACAAGATTTTGAAAAGCCGACAATTGGCATCCTGCTGTGTAAGGAGAAAAACGATGCACTTGTGGAACTTACCTTACCCAAAGATGCCAATATATACGCCTCGGCATATCAGCTCTATCTCCCTAACAAAGCTCTATTGCAGGCCAAGGTAAAGGAGTGGATTGAAGAGTTTGAAGAGAGTGAAGAAGAGAAACAAATAAACAAAAACTAATTGTGCAGCCAAGAACTGCACAAACTGTCCAACCAAAAATTGGACAAATAGATTAACTGGTATGGATACTAAGAAATTACGTCAAAAGATACTCGACCTTGCCATTCATGGTAAACTCGTCCCTCAAGACCCGAATGATGAGCCTGCATCTGTTCTCCTTGAACGTATCAAGGCAGAAAAGGAGCGACTGATAAAAGAGGGTAAAATTAAAAAGAGCAAAAAGTCTACAAAGGCTTCTGATACGCCCCATTATGAGAACGTACCGTTTGAGGTACCAAGTTCGTGGGTGTGGACAACTTTGGGAGAAATTAGTAATTATGGCGAATGTAATAATGTTTCCGTTGATAGCATAACCGATGACGACTGGGTTTTAGAACTTGAAGATTTAGAAAAGGATACAGCAAAAATCATTCAAACACTTTCTAGATCAAAAAGAAGTATTAAAGGAGTACGGCACAGATTCAACAAAGGAGATATCCTATACTCTAAATTACGCACATATCTGAATAAGGTCTTGGTCGCACCACAATCAGGATATTGTACAACTGAAATAATGCCATTCAATTCATACTGTAATGTTTCTTCATATTATCTTAATCATGTACTGCGTTCGGCATATTTTCTTGACTATACGCAACAATGTGGATATGGTGTTAAGATGCCACGCTTGAGTACAACAGATGCTTGTAATGGCATGATTCCATTGCCACCTCTTGCTGAGCAAAAGCGTATTGTGAAAGAAATTGAACACTGGTTCTCTTTGATTGACGTTATAGAAAGTGGAAAGGAAGATTTGCAGGCAACCATCAAGCAAGCCAAGAGTAAGATTCTTGACCTTGCCATTCACGGCAAACTCGTACCACAAGACCCAAACGATGAACCTGCCTCAGAACTGCTCAAACGCATCAACTCGAAGGCAGAAATCACTTGTGATAACGGGCATAGTAGGAAGTTACCACAAGGATGGGCGTATTGTCAACTTAGTAATGTACTTAAAATCACAATGGGGCAATCCCCTAAAGGAGATTCATTAAATAATAAAAGAGGTATAGAATTTCATCAAGGGAAAATATGTTTTTCAGATAAATTTCTTTTAGAGTCTGGTATATTTACAAATGAGCCCACAAAAATAGCAGAACCTAATTCCATCTTATTATGTGTTCGAGCCCCAGTTGGAGTTGTGAATATAACAAAAAATCAAATATGTATTGGGCGTGGATTATGTGCTTTAACCCCTTTTGAAGGTAATGTGGATTTTTATTTCTATTTACTTCAAACCTTGCAAGATAGCTTTGATAATCAATCAACAGGGACTACGTTTAAAGCAATATCAGGAGAGATAATAAGAAATGAGAATATTATTTTACCGCCTCTTGCAGAGCAACAACGCATAGTTCAAAAAATAGAAGAATTATTTCATGTCTTTGACAACATTCAAAACGCCTTAGAAGTGTAATCCAATACACTTCTAAGGGTTGGTGTGATTTTACCAGTTCACCACCTTATCTACAATCTTCTGTTGCTCACTGGCTGTTCTACGAAGATAGATACGAGTAGTTTCTATGCTTTCATGCCCCATAAGGTCGGCAAGTAGAGCAAGGTCGTTAAAGCGGTCAAGAAAGTTCTTGGCAAAACGATGACGGAATGAATGAGGATAAACTACCTCCTTGTTCATTCCATATTTTTCAGCAAAATGCTTGAGTTGAGAAGCGATTCCACGAGTAGTAATACGCTGTCCGAAACGGTTCAGGAAGATATAGCCCGATGTCAAGCCTTGACTTTTCAACCACTTTTCTGCTTCTGTCCGTAAATTCTTGGGGATGTATAGCCGTCGAATCTTTCCACCTTTACTATACAAATCAAGATAGCCCACTTTGATGTGTTCCGCTTTGATGTGGAGTAATTCACTAACACGTGCTCCGGTGGCAGCCATAAACCACACAATAAAATACCACTCCTCATAACCATCAGCTTTAAGCCGTGCTTTGAGAAATTTGTAATCGGCATCGCTGATTACATTTTCCAAAAAGTTCTTTTGTTGCACCTTTACGAACTTCACTTTTAGTTTTTCTTGTTTCGTAAACTCCAAGAACTTATTGATACCTTGCAATCTCAGGTTCACAGTCTGCGGCTTGAAGTTCTCTACCAAATACCCCTTGTATGCCAAAAGGTTCTTCTTGTTTACTTCTCCATAATGGTTGAGGAAATACTGCACCGTCCACACATAAGAGGTGACGGTGTTCTTGGCAAGATTAGTTTTTGCCAAATAATTTTTGAATTTTGTTACCATATTACATTGATTTATAATGAATACAGTAACAATATAGCAGAACGTATCGGGCATTATACGCAGTTGCCTGATGGATGGCAAATTGCATCTATGCAAACTTTATGCAATTTAACAGATGGAGAAAAGCAAAGTGGCATTAAACGAATCAATCTTGATGTAAAATTTTTGCGTGGAGAACGGGAGGCAAAGTCTTTGCTTTCCGGCAAGTTTGTAACTGCAAACACTCTCTTGATTCTAGTTGATGGCGAGAACTCTGGTGAGGTTTTCCGGAGTTCGATTGACGGCTATCAAGGTAGTACTTTCAAGCAGTTGCGTATCAACGAAAATATGAACGAAGAATATGTACTACAAGTTATCAACTTGCATAGGAAAATCTTGAGAGAAAGTAAGGTTGGGTCTGCCATTCCTCACTTGAACAAGAAAATATTTAAAGCTATCGAAGTTCCTATTCCACCTTACAAGGAACAACAAAAGATTATAAAGGCTATAACTAAAGCGTTTATGTCTTTAGATTTGATAATGGAAAGTTTATAGACTCTCCATCATCAAATCCAATTGAGAAAACAAAATCTGTATTTTAGACTTAATTCGTTTTTGTTCTGCTAATGGGGGTAGCATTATTTTAATAGAACGCATATCGGTTTGCGTAAGTTTCAAGCGTGTACTTCCATTTACGTATTCAGAATAATCAATTTGATTAAGTGAGTACTGTAGAAATTCAAAATCAATTTTAGGAGATAGGATATGAGCATGATTATTTACCCAGCTTTTTCCACTAATAGAATATGCCTTAATTGCATTTTTATCAAGGAATGGTGCACCATCTTCACCAAGCAATAAATAATTGCCATTTATAATATAGTCGTCTATCAGTCCAACTTGACCTGTCGCACCATAATAAGGGTACAATTCATCGATTTGCCTATTCCTTATACGTGAATCTCGTTCACTAGAATTAATCGGTTTTCGTAAATTATCCAATATGTCTGCTACTTGTTCAAGCCTACAAGCAGTCCATCCATCAGGCAACTGCGTATAATGCCCGTTATCACAAGGTGTGAAGTCGGGATTTATGCGTTTCAAGAGTTTAATGGCTGGCTCGTCGTTCGGGTCTTGCGGTACGAGCTTTCCGTGAATGGCAAGGTCAAGAATTTTACTTTTGGTTTGTTTGATGATGGTCTGTAAGTCGACTTTGCCTTGTTCTATTTGGTCTATCAAAGCAAGCCATTTCTCTATTTCTGTTATAATGCGATGTTGCTCTGCAAGTGGAGGTAATGGTACAAGAGTGTTCCTAAAAATATCTAATCCAACAAAAGGTTGCGCACCACCAATAGCTATTGCTTGATACTCTTTTATTTTTGATTCTAAGAAATAAGCGATATATTTTGTACTAATGTCGCTATTTTGATAAGGCTTAAAAAGAGCAACATTTTTTATTGCCATGTCAAAATAATTATCATGCTGTATGTAAATCATACTTCCGATATTTCCTCCTATCATAGAGTACAATATGTCTCCAATATCAACTTTTGAGCGTTTGATAATATTTTTATAATCTACTTCTGAGATATATCTGGTTTTTGAAAAGTCAAATTGTCCGTTCTTAAAATCTTTACTAGTGATTAAAGGGTAGCCTTCTTGAGTATATTTAGGTGAATCATGAGTTCCGTCACGAACATCCATGCAATCTTGGAATTTACACCACACCCACGATTCCGGCACCTCAAACGGTACATTCTCATAATGGGGCGTATGTATTGTACATAATGAGTTAAAAACATTTAATGTGTTGCAACTTTAGTTTTTAATTACAGCACATCAAATAGGACGTTTATCTTCTCCTATAACTTTTCTTTTTATTCTGAATCTTAACCATTCCTATCGCAAACATCAGACACCTTCTTCGATAGGCTTCTTCCTCTTCATCGGGTTGACGACCATCCCATCGGATATCAGATGAAGAGTCACCTCCTCCAGAAGATACACTGATAGGAGTTCCACCTGCTAAAGCATCCGCTATGGCGAATATCTTTGACCGGAGTGATGGATTCGACAGTTGGTCAAGTATGGTGTCCAATATTGATTTTAACTCATCGTTGTTCTTTGAAAGTTGTTCGACATCCCTTTTTAACCGATAAAATTCCCCATACTCTGCCAATACATTTTGCTGTGCAGTCTTCACTTGTCTCTCCGCTTCATTTCTATAGAGAGCCTCTATTTGGCGGACGATCGAATTGAAACGCTTGGCTATTTCCTGATTCTGTTTCTCAATCCATTTGTCCGTAATAAACAGAGGATATTTCCCCGAAATACAAGGTGGATCAAAATCAATTTTGTAGTTTCTGAAAGGCTGTATTACAGAGCCAGCTTTTTCAAGGTCTTGGGTCAGTTTGTTCAATTCCTGCTCTTTTGTATGGAGTTTGTCAGCCTTGTCTTCAAGTTTGGATTGGTATTCTGAAATCTGTTTCTGTATATCCGCCTTTTGAAATTTGTATTCTTCAAGAGCTATTTTACCGGAAGCCAGTTCCTTGTCAATCTGTTCAAGTTGAGATTTAGACTTGAATATTTGCGATTCCAGTCTGTGTATCATAGTCTGTAATCCCTTAACCGCTTTCTCCGCCTGTTTTGCCTCTTTTGATAGCTTACGAATATAATCGCGTTTGTTCAAATGCTGCACATTGCGCCCATATATGCTGTCTCCTCGTTCAAGTCCGTATTTACTTCCGACCTCCTCATACAGCGATGTGTGCATTTCTTTCAATATCTGCCCATATTCAAACCTGTTCTTTCCGAACTTTGCAGACCACATGACACACTCACGACCGCTTTTAGGCCGGATACCGACTGGCACAACTAAAGCATGAATATGCGGGCTGCTCTCGTCAAGGTGAACCTGAAAGCCGACAATGTTTTCCTGACCATATCTTCGGGAACACCAATCATAAACATCCTTCGCCCAAAGTTCTATTTCCTCGCAGCGGTGCAGATGGCTGTTGTCTGATCCTTTCTCTAAATTGACGGTCTGATTGCCAAAAGCCATCTCAAGTGTACGTTCATGATTGCCGCCAAAGACAAATTTGGCGCAACAGTTCGGTTGAATCTTACTGTCCGGTTTGAATGGCTTCCAACCTAATTCCAACAATCGTTCCTGCAAACGGAGTTCAAGAGACTTCTCTTGATACCCCAACGGATGTATTTTGCCATCGGGACCAATCTCAAAATTCAGCCTCATTCTGGTCTTGTCATAATTGTTGGTAGGGTCTTGATTTTTACAATCGACCTTATCTTCGTTCCAACGCCTTTCGTTCTCGTTGGCTTCTGATGTGCCAAATGATTTGGCAGCTTCAACGTGCATTGCTTGTTTTATATCAGTATTCATAATCTCGTTTTTATACGTATTTCTAATAATTGGAGCTTGCTCCTGTGCCTATTCACATAGTGTGGCAGTAGCCGGATTTTATTGCTATCAGGCAAAAAGTCCTTATTGTGTTATGGACTTTCTATAAGTGACCGGAACAAGTTCCTTCGTTATTCAATAAGTTCTAACCCCAATTCATCAATGAGCGTCTGCAAAGCCGGATTGCGCTGTATCATCTTTGAAAGAATCATTTGTGGTGTATCGGTCATCAAGAGGAAATCGGCAATGTCCAATCCTTTCTTTCGTTGTTCATCAGTAGCGCATTGTTCTAATGTGTCACTCATTATAACCTTTGAGCAAACGGAGAAGAGCATAGCCATCTTGGATTGCCAAATCTCTTTTGCTCCTAAGTCCGGACACAACATTACCGTCCGACCTTTTAATACACCAACCGCATCTGCTTTGAAGCAGCCGTGCATTCCACCAGTAGCCAGCCATATAAATTCCGGCATATAATGAGTGGCTATCAAAGCAGACTTCTCACTCTCTACTATAGCAATCGGTTTGGCAGGATTATCAGACAACAGATGCTCACCAAACAAACATTGCTTTAGATTGTAGTCGACAAGGTTCAACTCGGTATGTACCCAACTTACATAACTTCTCGGCTCTTTTGTCCGATGTCCTGTTGTTGAATCATACAACATTATCTTTCCGGTTCGCACGTAGCCTTGCCTATCAATCTGCCAGTAGACAGTAGAGCCGCCCCATTTTTTTGATGTGCCAACACGATATAAATGGAATATTCGCTTTGTTTCATCCTTGCCCAATATACCTACCAGATAAATGTACAAAGGATTCATTGTGTAATTGGTAAGTGTTCGCTCCATTAGTTCTTTATCAATAAAGGAAGTAGGTGGCAATGAATGTGGCTGTGGCTTAGCATGTTCAATGCCATAATTGGAACCTTTTTCTATCAGCGTTGGATTATCCTTGAAATAATCAGAGGGCGTATAATGGTATTTGCACGACTGCTCATGGTCGCATCTGCCTACATAGTCAGGAAACGAAACTTCCCCTTGAGTATCAACGTAACGTATAAAACATTGTTTCTTTCCACACTGAGGACATGAAAGTTTAGAGCCTCGCTTATATTTTTGAAGGGTAAATCGGTATTCATTCATGCTTGATATTTTTTATAATTGCAGTCCGTGCAGTTTGCAGTTCTTGCAGTTTTGCAGGAAAACGGATGATACGAAAGTGCAAACTGCAACAACTGCAAGATGCAATGGGGATAGGTTATTGCAGTTTCTCATATTCCCCTCTCTTAATTTTCTTGATTATCTTATTCGTGGTAAGGCTGACCAAAGAATACATTACAGAGCGTTCGGAAAGCCCCACTTCTTTTCCTGCTTGAATGGCATCGGCAGTTGTGAATGTTGCAGAAAGACAATCAAGCAATTCTTTCTTTTGTGGTTCAATGCCCTCTACCAACATATATTTCTGAATGTCGGCATAACAACTTTCAAAGTAATCGCTTAATGCAATAGCTGATTTGATTGAATCGATGTCCACAAAATCTTTATGAACCTCACCACAAGCCCAGCGGAAGATTTGCATAACCAAAGCCAATCGTGCTGTAATCATCGGAGCTTTCATTATTCTGCTATCCACCAAGCCGTCATCTTGGATTTGATTGACTGCATGAATAGCATCATTGCGCCAATTGGTAAAATAGGCTTTTGCTTCCGAAGAAAAGTCCAAAATGTCAGGAACTATTTCGCCATCCTCATTTACTATAAAAGGCAAACTCATCACTTTGTTGATGATATTTTCCCACATAGACGAGTATTTGTCAAAAGTGGTAAAAGCGTTTTCTTCATCTTGCCAATCTGATATTTCCTGTGAAGACGGATAAACAAAAATTATTCTATCAATCAACCCATTGTCCTTATAGCCTTTATCTGTAAGTTCGTGCATTCGGGTGGTCTGCATCGTACCTACCATATTTATAAAAGGATGCTCTATGTGAATAGGTATGGGCATACTGCATCTGGAAATGTCTAAAGGTTTTCCGCTGAATGCAGTCAATAACTGTTCAATAAGTTGCCCTTTGCTGTATTGATTCACAGCATTGAACATTCCCATAATTTCATCCACATATACCACAATACCACGCTGGTTGTCATCAAGCGCACGCATTAAAGCTTCTGGGGTAAAGTCGGATATTATGGTTCTTCGCAAAATCGGTTTTTCTGGCAATGGAGTGCAATTTTCCTTCTTCCCTTTGTTGTCCTCTACCATATTATTATATTGCTCCATATCAGACTTGAATTGTTTGACAGCTTTGGCATCATGCTTGCGAATTGGGCGAAAAGCAAAGTCTAACGGGGGAGTTTTGCCCATTCCGGGGCGGCCAACCAATATCATATAGAGGGCAGGATTACTTATCCAGCCACCACGAATACGGATATTGACAGCATTACCGATGGCTGTTGAAATTGCCGCCAAAAGAGAAGCCATCATATATTCAATGGAATAATTCTCTTGTCGTGCCAATGCCAATACCATATCCTGAATTTTAGCAGGAAAAGCATTCAAAGGAATCTTGTCTTCAAGTATCCCTCCAAATTCCATTCTGATTGCATTGCATAAATCGAGTGAATCCATTAGAATCGGTTGTTTCTTTTAGACTTTATGAATCGGGCAGCTTCGTCCTCCAAGTCTTTTTCGGACTTTACCTTGCCATCTCGAAGCCACGCATCAATCTTCGATTTTAGAAACATGATACGTTTACCTCTTTTATGAAATGGGATTTGGTGGCAGCTTGTCCATCCATATACTGTTTGCTCTGCCGGATGACTGGGAATATAATCGCACAACTCCTTTAAGTTCATCCATTGCTCGGTTGGAATACTCGGACTTTGAGTGTTGAGACCGTCAATCTTAGAATCCAGTTCATTCAATTTATCCATCATCCACGACATTGCCTTGGGTAAATCTTCAAAAGTAATGTTCTTTTCACTCATACTGCTATCTGATTTATGTTTGATTTTTCGGCAAAGTAATCGTGATTTAGCATACTGATTTTATGATGGACTGTGTCACATAAAGAAACAGCAGCGAAACAGAAATACCATAAGGAATATGTATTGATTATCAATGCAAATGATGAAAAACGTCAGTAGTAGTTTTTTATGGTAATGTACCCAATCATAAGGAAATCATTAGGTGGTCATAATAACAGCTCATAGGTAAAAACAAAAAGCCACCCACGCAGAATCTACGCAGATGGCTATGCCTATCAAGTGGGACAACACTTTTATTCCGTTTGTGATAAAGCTAATTTGATAGTTTCTGTTGCTTTCTCCTTTTTCTCATCTACAACCTTGGCATACACTTGAGTGGTTCGTACATTGGTATGCCCCAACATTTTGCTAACGGTATAAATGTCCGTTCCTCCAGCCAGTTGAAGGGTAGCGTAGCTGTGCCTAAAGCAATGGAAGGTAATGTGCTTGGTAATTCCGGCAGCTTCAACCCATTTTTTAACAGGGCGATTTATCCATGATGGGTCAGGTAATCCGGCAAACACTAATAATTCTCCTTCTTTTTGCTCTCCGCAAAGATTATATGCTTGCTCTGAAATTGGCATATACTCAACACCTTTTGTCTTTTGTTGCGTAAAGTTCAGCCGATAACCACCATTGAATTGTTCCACCTCCGACCATTTCAATTTCTGAATGTCGCAATGTCGGATTCCTGTTAATGCTGAAAAGAGTGCGGCTCGTTTCAATAATGGGTCACACGGAGTTTGTGCCAGTCGGTTCAACTCTTCTATTGTCAGGTATTCTCTGCGACTCTCCCTTTCCTGAATGCCTTTGACTTTCGCTGCAATATCAATAGTCAGATAGCCATCTATAAAGGCTTGTTTCAATCCTGCCTTGAAAATTGAGAAGTATGTTGATGCTGTATTTTGAGAAATTGTACCTCGTTTAGTACCACCTTGCGGTGCGTTCATTATGAATTGACGGAACGATTCAACCAGCTTTAAGTCTATCTGCGAAAAGAGAATGGTATCACTTTTTGCAAATATCTTCAGTAACTCATGTACTCGCCTCCAATTGACAATAATAGAATCGGAACTATGGGCATGTCTTGTTCGTTGCACATGGTCGAAGTACTCAATAAAATTACTTCGGGAGCGTTCCAACTGCTCCGCCTGTTCTGCATCGGTATCGGCATATAAAGCTGCATTGTCGTATTCCTTTTGTCTTAGGCTTCTGACTTTATCGGCATAGATACATGATTCTTGGTCTATTTGCGACTTGCATTGAATAACACCGTTTAAATCTCGCTTCGGCTTATAAGTAGTTTTGCCTTCGGCATTAGTCCTTGCATTGCGTGATTTATCCCAAATAGGTGTTGTAATGGTACGATTGAGATATTCACGCACTCTTTGTGGCGTATGTTTTCCAGATTGGAATACAGGATAAGATTCCACATAAAGATACCATTCATCACGATATTCAGACTTGCGGAGCTTTACCGACACACGTGTATTAACTAATGCTTTCTTCATCGCTTCATATCCTTGACATAGTAATTACTTTCACTTAGATTGTTTAATCATATTGCATATAGCTTCTGACAAATCTTGATCAGAATTATCTTTCCCCCAAATACTCCAGAAAGGAACTGTTTGACTTGATGGTTTGATTGAAGGTTCATTTATTTTTACTCTAGACGGTAATAATGTAGCATCACCAACAATAATTGCTTCTGCGATGTCAAGCAAAGAAAGATTGTCGGCAATATTACCAAGATTATCTGGTAGTAGTCGTTTAATCACATTTTGATCATCCACATTTGTAAGTCGAAGACTAATAAAATTATTACATTGGCTTAGTACTGTACGATTTACTTCTGAAGGTCTTTGACTGATTATCACAAGACCAACTCCATATTTTCGTCCTTCCTTCGCTATTCGTTCAAAACTTTTCAAACCTATTTCTGCAACAGCATCTTGTGAAATAGATTGCTGAACATATAAGTGTGCTTCATCACATAATAGTGCTATTGGATGACGATGTTCCATTGAACTCCATTGTTGAACAGTAAATACAATTCTTGCCAATAGACCAATTACTAAAGGAAGTACATCTGATGGTACTTCTGACATATCTATAACCTTGACCCCACCATCAGCCTTCATCAGAACTCTGGCGAAATCTTTGAGCCAATTTTGCGATTTTTCTTCTGTTTGTAAACTGAACATAAATCCCATTCTCTTATCTGAAAGTTTATTCTCCAGTCTTTGATTGAACCGTGTTAACTTCCCATTGTATGGGCCTAGCTTTTCAGAACCGGCTCTTGCACCAGGTACCATTTCTTCGTCTTTGGACTTTAGCCGAGTTAACACTGTTTGCAAGTCGTAAGCTACGGGACTATCAACAGTAATCAGATGTTCATATATTGTTCCTTCTACACCTTTTTCTTTTTCGGCAAGAACTTCACGAGAGAATATCATTGCTTGATTTGGTGCATTTTGGTCACTACGATCTAATAACAATGCCTGCATTTCCTCATAATTTAAGAGCCAATAGGGTACCATAAGTATATTGTTGTTGAGTTTTTCAGAGGTAGCCAAATCTCCTGGTGTTGCAATTTTATATTGTTTGATGCCATCTATTTTGAAATCAGTAGAGGAGTATTCTCCGTGGATATCAAACAAAATTGCATTAGAATGTTTTAATTTAGCCATTTGTTCAACAATACATGCAACACAAAAAGATTTACCACTCCCTGTAGAACCCACAATAGCAGCATGTCGTTGAAATAGTTTATCTCCATCCATATATGCTATAGAACTTTCATCCATTGTATATTTCCCTATTGCAAGAGGACTGATGGAAGTCGCTAATTTGTTGGATATTGTTTGCATGAGGTCTGTGAGACGTGTTCCTTCAATCTTATAACATAAGGCACTTATAGATGGAACTGCACTAACGTTTCTTCTGAACACGTTACTTTGCTCTCCAGCTTTGTCCATAAATTCACCCACAAAAACTAACCTAACTTGGTTAAATGCCGAAGAAGTATCTTCTTCATCCTCGTCATCATTCAAAGTCATATCAGTAGCCTTGCGATAGATTTTTACTATCATTGCTATAATGTAACGACCAGATTTCGGACTTTGAATAGCTATAAGTTGATTAATTTGTAACTGGGACAGAACATCGTCAGAATCTATAATGGCTGTTGCCATACCTGTGTCTACACTATTTATTGAGCCTATTGACTCACCTTTATCATATCTTAATACTATACTTTCCATTTTTTATATTTCCATTAATCCTTCTATAGTCCAATATATTTTGTCATCAACAATTATAGAATCACTATTTGTATGAAAAACAGTACCCTTAGCACCATCACTACAAATAGCGATATAATCATATCCTTTATCTATTACATTTTCTTTTATTGAATTTGTAATTTCTTTGGTAACAATCAGTATTTTTGCCTTTCTCTTTTTGGCATATTTAAGCAACATTTCTTGAACATGTTTGTCATTAAAACCATAACCAATACAAACATAGTTTTGGGCACTTTCAAAGATTTTGTCCACAGCTGATAAAAGTTGTCTATGTGGTTCCTCTTGAGTACGTTCGTATTTATTAGTTCCTGGAGTTACGATACATGGTGTAAACCCTAATGGAATATTGACAGAATTGGGGATATTGCAAATGATTCCATCTCTCCTATACCAGTCTAGGGAACCGTGAACTTTCAAGATATTAATAAATCCAGTATAATCAGCCTCCGGCTTTTTAGGATTTAGCATAATATTATCTTTTAACTTTCCCATCAGTCCGTGAGTAAAACCTATATTAATGTAAGCGTCAGTTTGACAAGCTGCATACTCGGCAATCCTATCATAATTGGTTGAGATTACATTTAGCGTTTTATTCGGATCTCCATATATAATATAATCAAATAGTTGTCTTAGATTAATATCTTCTCCACTTATAAACGTAACCATTCTATTTTCCGCCACGACAATTTTATCGGCTGTTTTTCAGCCGATA
>OGEB01000563.1_pt1 | contig 24554 bp, 26 predicted proteins | sample 1570541 | NCBI WGS metagenome assembly OGEB01 (sample SAMEA2581975, study PRJEB24529) | metagenome | biome: Human gut stool | place: China | collected 2011 | reverse complement strand
GAGTAGCACGTAGCCACGTAGTCTTTTTTTTATACAAAAAAATAATTAAATTATAAAAATAGATGGTTAAATTTACAAAGAAGAGATAGTAGTGCTATACTATATGAGTGAATATAAATAATTAATTAGCTTGGAGGTTGGGCATGAATATAGGTGTTATAGGGATAAATCATAATCTAGCTCCAATCAATATAAGAGAACATGTTTCTTTTACGGATATACAAAAGATAGAGGCGATAAACTACTTCCTAGATAGAGATATAGAAGAGGTAGTAATACTTTCTACTTGTAATAGAAGTGAAATTTATATCCAGGCAAAGAACATAGATGAAAAAATTAAATTGGTAGAAGATTTTTATGAAGAATTTTTTAATGCAAAAGGTATAAAAGAATATTTATTTTCTCCAAAATATACTTCGGCAATAGAACATCTATTTAAAGTAGCATCAGGTCTAGATTCTATAGTTTTAGGTGAAGATCAGATACTTGGACAAGTGAAAGATGCACATGATTTCTCTATGCAACTTGGTTCTAGCAAAAAGATATTTAATAAATTATTTAGAGAAGCTGTAAATATAGCTAAAGATATAAAAAATACTACAAAAATATCGCATCAGCCTTTATCTATAAGCTATATAGGTATAAAATTTTTACAAAATAAAGTTGGTAATTTAGAAGGTAAAAAAGCTTTAGTTATAGGTATTGGTAAGATGAATAGGCTTACAATGAAGTACTTAGAAGAAGAAAAACTAGATACAATATATGTATCAAATAGAAGTCATGGAAAAGTAATAGAATTAGAAAGCGAATTTAAGAATATAGTTCCTATAAGATATGAAGACAGATATAAAGTAATGAATGATGTTGACATAGTAATCAGTGCTACTGCATCTCCACATATGATCATAAAATATGATGAAATGCCTGAAATTCAAAGAAAAATATTTATGATGGATATTGCACTTCCAAGAGATATAGATACTAAGATAAATGAATTAGATAATATAGAAGTATATGATATAGATAACTTAAAAGATATTCATGATAAGAATGATAAAAAGAGAAAAGAGCTAGCTAAAATAGGATATGAGATGATATCTGAAAAAATTATAGAGTTTACAGAATGGCTAGACTCAATCAAAATTGACCCTACAATTGAATCATTAAATGATAAATGTTTAGAGATTAGAGAAGATACATTAGAATACATATATAGAAAAACTAATCTTAACAATAGAGATAAAAAAATTATCGATAAGATGTTAACATCTGCATTAAAAAGATTAATAAGAGAACCGATAATAAATTTAAAGCAAACAAAGGATAAAGGTAAGAGAGAAGAGTATATAAAGTTAGTCGAAGAGTTGTTTGAACTTTAAAATTTAGGAGGACATATAGATGAAAAATGAAAAATCACTAAAGATATATGAAGAAGCAACTAAATACATACCAGGAGGGGTTAACAGTCCAGTAAGAGCTTTTAAATCAGTTGGATTAGACCCAATATTTATAGAAAGAGCTCATGGAAGTAGAATATATGATGTAGATGGAAATGAGTATATAGACTATATTTGTTCTTGGGGACCACTTATGTTAGGTCATAGTCCGAAGGAAATAGTAGAAGGAATAGAAGAAGTTGTATATAGGGGAACAAGCTATGGAGTACCAACTGCAATAGAAGTTGAAATGGCTAAATTAGTAGTAGAAGCTTATCCTGCAATAGATCAAGTTCGTATGGTAAATTCAGGAACAGAAGCTACTATGAGTGCATTAAGAGTAGCTAGAGCATATACAAATAGAAATAAAATATTAAAGTTTGAAGGATGTTATCATGGACATTCAGATGCACTATTAGTTAAATCTGGTTCAGGAACAATAACATATGGAGTTCCGACAAGTCCTGGTGTACCATCAGATGTTGTAAAAGATACTTTAGTATGTAGATATAACGACTTAGATGAAGTAAAAAACATATTCAAAGAGCAAGGTCATGAGATTGCAGCTGTAATAGTTGAAACTGTAGCAGGAAACATGGGAGTTGTTCCAGGAACAAAAGAATTCTTACAACTATTAAGAGATATAACTAAGGAATATGGAACTGTTTTAATATTTGATGAAGTAATAACTGGATTTAGATTAAATTATAATAGTTCAGTAGGATACTTTGGAATAAAACCCGATATGGCTTGTTTCGGAAAAATAATAGGGGCAGGTCTTCCAGTTGGAGCTTATGGAGGAACTAAAGAAATAATGAGCATGGTATCTCCGGTAGGGCCAGTTTATCAAGCAGGTACACTATCAGGAAATCCTCTAGCAATGTATATGGGGAAAAAGAATTTAGAAATATTAAGAGACAACCCAAATATATATGAAGAGCTAGAAAGAAAAGCTATAAAATTAGAACAAGGACTAAAAGCTAATATAGAAAAGTTAGGATTAGATTATACAGTAAATAGAGCAGGTTCGTTAGTTTGTTTATTCTTTGCAAAAGGACCTATAAACAACTATGATGATGTTAAAAAATGTGATGTTCCTAAATTTAATAAATATTTTGAAGAACTAATAAAAAGAGGAGTATTATTAGCTCCAACTCAATTTGAAGCTATGTTCTTATCAAATGCACATACAGATGAAGATATAGAATATACAATAAATGCAAGCTATGAAGCTTTAAAAGTTGCTCATAATATATAATTAGAATTTAAGAGGCTATCTAAAAATAGATTTATAGATATATTTTGACAGAAGTTATATCAAAAAATCTACTTTAGATAGTCACTTTAATTAATATGCTAAGGTGGGATGAAAATGAGTATATTAGAAAGTACAGTAAATAATATAGACTCTTTAAATAAGACTTCTATTGAACAAGCTAAAAAAAGACTAGATAGATTAATAAAGCCTCAAGGTAGTTTAGGTAAGATGGAAGATATTTGCATGCAATTAGCAGGAATACATAAAAGCAAATATTTTGATACTTCTAAAAAAGTAGTTATAGCTTTTGGAGCAGATCATGGAGTTTATGAAGAAGGTGTAGCACCAGACCCTCAAAGTATAACATATATGCAATTACCAAACTTTACAAAAGGAATATGTGGAGTAGGTGTAATAAGTAAGTTTGTAGGAGCTGATGTGGTAGCTGTAGATATTGGTGTAAACTGTGACCATGAATTAGAAGGTGTACTTAATTACAAAATAAGAAAAGGTACATCAAATATGGCAAAGGGTCCAGCTATGACGAGAGAAGAGGCTATTAGATGTTTAGAAATAGGTATTGAAATGGCTGAGGATTCTATAAAAAAAGGATATAACTTAATAGGTATTGGAGAAATGGGTATATGCAATACTACACCAAGTAGCGCGATAATATCTGTAATAGATAATTGTGATCCAGAGGATGTAACTGGTATTGGAGCAGGATTAAAAAAAGAAAGAGTTAAATTTAAGGCAGATACAATAAGAAAATCTATAGAACTAAATAAACCAAATCCAGAAGATGCAATAGATATACTATCTAAAGTAGGTGGCTTTGAAATCGGTGGTATGGCTGGAGTTATACTAGGATGTAGTGCTAATAGAATACCTGTGGTTTTAGATGGATTTATATCTTATGCAGCTGCATTACTTGCATATAAAATCAATCTCAAAACTAGAGAATATATGATAGCATCACATTCATCAGCAGAGCCAGGAACACAGAGAGCTTTAAAAATATTAAACTTAGAACCAGTTTTAAATATGGGAATGAGGTTAGGAGAAGGTAGTGGAGCGGCTCTTGCATTTAATATAATAGAGGCAGCAAATTACACATATGAAAATATGGCTACATTTGATGAAGTAGATATGGGTAGATAGTGTTTTAGTTAGGAGAAAAAAATGAGCAAAGTTATATTAGTAACAGGTGGAGCAAGATCTGGAAAAAGTAATTTTGCAGAGAAGCTATGTAAAGACCAAAATAATAATACTGCTTATATAGCAACATCGATTCCATTTGATGATGAAATGAAAGAGAGAGTTAAAAAGCATAAAGAAAGTAGACCACAAAATTGGAAAACTTATGAAATATACAAAGATATATACACTATAATAAATGATATTTCTAAAGAACACAAAACAGTAATACTTGATTGTGTTACTTTATTGGTTAATAATTTAATGTTTACATACGAAATAGATATAGATAATTCGACACAAGATGAAATAAATGGATTAGAAAAATATATAAAAGAACAAGTTGAAAAATTACTTATAGAAATAAAAAAGACTAATTTATATTTTGTGATAGTTACAAATGAATTAGGATTAGGTGGAGTTTCTATAAATAAATTAACTAGAATATATACAGATATTATAGGAAGGATAAATCAACAAATAGCAACTCATAGTGATGAGGTATATTTTGTGGTAAGTGGAATTCCTATGAAGATAAAGGGGTAGATTATGAAAAGATTTATTTCTATACTTCAATTTATGACTAGGATACCAATAAATATAGATACTGGATTTGATGAAGAATTTCATAAAACCATAACATATTTTCCTTTAGTTGGACTGGTACTAGGGGTATTAATATATATTATAGGTTTAGTATCTGGCATATTTTTTGATTCATTCATAACATCAATAATAGTAACATTAGCATTAGTCATATTAACCGGTGGACTACATATAGATGGATTAGGAGATACTTTTGATGCTATATATAGTTATAGAGACAAAGAAAGAATGCTAGAAATTATGAAAGATTCTAGATTAGGTACAAATTCTCTTTTGGCCATTATGTTTTTAATATTATTAAAAATAGGATTCATATATAGCATAATAAATAACAGTCTACTTTGGACTGTAATATTTATGCCCGTAGTGGCAAGACTTGGAGTAATTGTTATGATGTATAAAACAGTAACTCCTAGAGAAAATGGAATGGGAAATTTATTTATAGGAAAAGCAAGTACATCAATGTTTACTATTGCTATACTATATACAATAATATTAATAATAGGAATATCAAAATTAATATTCTTAGCTTCAACGTTTGAAGCAATGATGTTAATAAGTACGATTATTATATTATTCGTATTTAATAATTTATTCAAAAAACATATATACAAAAAAATTGATGGAGTAACGGGTGATATACTAGGTTGTACAATAGAACTTGGAGAGCTTATATATTTATTTTGTATATATTTATTATTAATATAGCCCTCAACGAGGTGAAATATGGTAAAATTAATATTAGTTAGACATGCTCTAACAGTAGATAATCAAAAAAGTAGATTATCTGGACATATAGATAGCTCTATAAGTGAAGAAGGAAAAGAGCAAATAGATAAGATTACAAATTACTTAAAGGATTTTGATATAGATAAAATTTACACTACAACATCTTCTAGAACTAAAGATACTGTAAAAAAATTATCTGAATTAAAATCTATAGAAATTATAGAAAAAGAAAGTTTAAAAGAAATAAGTTTTGGAGATTTTGAAGGATTAACTTTTGATGAAATAAAAGATAAATATCCTAAAGAATTTCAAGATATGATAGAAAAAGGATATGAGTACAAATATCCTAATGGAGAGAGTTTAATAGATTCATACAATAGAGTTTGTAGTGAATTAGATAATATTATCTCTAATAATGATGATAGAACAATTCTTATTTGTTCTCATGGAGGAACAATAAGAAATATAATAACTTATTTAATATCAAATAGCTATAAGTATCATTGGAACTTTAAAATTGATAATGGATCAGTTACAATTTTAGAAGTACAAGATGGGTTTACAGTTATAACTGCTATGAATAATACTAGCTTTATATAATTACTAAAAATAGAATATTATATTGAATTAGGTTCTTTCGAGATTAATAGGGAAAAAGGTGAAAATCCTTTGCAGCCCCCGCTACTGTAAGATGGACGAAACTAAAGTTACCACTGTCAATATGATGGGAAGGTATAGGAGTAGGATGAAGTCGAGCCAGGATACCTGCCTAATTTAATTTTACTAAATAAATCTCGGGGTGAAGATTTTTATAATATATAATGTATAAAAAAAAGTCCTAACTTACAAGTGTTAGGACTTTTTTTAATATTCTGAATATTTAAAGGAGGAAAACTGAGCAATGGGCAAAAAAATCATGCTACAAGGAACTGCATCAAATGTTGGGAAAAGTATATTAACAGTAGGATTATGCAGGATATTTAAACAAGATGGATATAGTGTTGCTCCATTTAAATCTCAAAATATGGCATTAAATTCTTTTATAACTAAGGAAGGTCTTGAAATGGGAAGAGCTCAAGTATTCCAAGCCGAAGCTTGTGGTATAGATCCAGTTGCAGATATGAATCCTATACTTTTAAAGCCATCTGGAAACCATAGATGCCAAGTTATAGTTAGAGGTAAAGTAAGAGAAGATATGGCATCTTCCAAGTATCATACATATAAACCTCAACTAGCTAAAGAATTAAAGACTATATTCAGTGAATTTAGCAATAACTATGACATCGTTGTAATGGAAGGTGCGGGAAGTACAGCCGAGATAAATCTAAGAGAGCATGATATAGCTAATATGGGTATGGCAGAGATTGCAGATGCACCAGTAATAATAGTAGGAGATATAGATAGGGGTGGTGTATTTGCATCACTTGCAGGTACTATGATGCTACTAAGTGAAGAAGAAAGAAGAAGAGTTAAAGGTGTAATAATAAATAAATTTAGAGGAAGAAAGGAACTTTTAGAAGAAGGTATAAAAATGCTAGAGGAAATAATAAATGTTCCTGTCCTTGGAGTTATACCATATAGCGATATAAAAATAGAAGATGAAGATAGTGTTACAACTAGATTCAAGGCAGTACAAGGAAAAAGAGACATACACATAGAAATAATAAGAACTCCTCATATGTCTAACTTTACAGATTTTAATATATTTGAAACACAAAATGATGTAAGCGTCAGATATGTAGGGTATGGAGAAGCTTTAAGTAATCCAGATATAGTTATCATTCCGGGAAGTAAAAGTACAATAGATGACCTAAAGTATATAAGAGAAAATGGACTAGAGGAACAAATAAAGGAGCTACAAAAAAGAGGCAAATTAATATTTGGTATTTGTGGGGGTTACCAAATGCTAGGAAAGAAAATAAAAGATCCTTATCATGTAGAAGGAGAAATTGAAGAGATAGATGGTATAGGCCTTTTAGATACAGAAACTATATTTGAAAAAGAAAAGACAACTACTCAAGTAGAAGCAATAATATACCCAAATCTTTCAGGATACATGAAAAACTTATCTGGTAAAAGAGTAAAAGGTTATGAAATACATATGGGAATAAGTAAGCCTGGAAGTGAAGTATCTTATTTAAACTTAATTGATAAAAAGCTAGGAGAAGAAGTTAGCTATCTAGAAGGTAGTATAAATAAAAATGGAAATGTAGTAGGTACATATATTCATGGAATATTTGATGAAATAGATTTTACTAGAGAACTTTTAAATAGTATAAGAGAAGAAAAAGGATTAGAAAAATTACAAAGTAATGTAACTTCTTTTGATGAATTTAAGCAAAATGAATATGACAAATTGGCAGATTTATTAAGAGAGAACTTAGATATACAAAAGATTTATGAAATAATGACAGAACATGAAAATAAAATTTTATAGTTAGGTGAAGCTTATGAAAAAGATTTTAATAGCAGGGACGAATAGTGGTGTAGGTAAAACCACTATCTCACTAGGAATAATGCAAGCTCTTACTAAAAGAAATATGAAAGTTCAGCCATATAAGGTTGGACCAGACTATATAGATCCTTCATATCACACTTTTATAACAGGAAGACATTCTAGAAACTTAGATTCATATATGTTAGATGATGAAAAGATAAAGTATGTATTTAATGATGCATCTAAAGATGCAGATATATCAGTAGTTGAAGGTGTTATGGGTCTATATGATGGTATTGGAATCGATTTAGATAATTGCACAAGTTCTTATACATCAAAACTTTTAAAGGCTCCAGTTATACTTGTTATAAATGGAAAAGCTATGGCAGCATCTAGCGCAGCTATGGTACTTGGATACAAAGAGCTTGATAAGAATGTTGATATAAAAGGTGTAATAGTTAATAACGTAAAAACTAAATCACACTATGAAATAATAAAAAAAGCTATAGAAACATATTGTAATATAGAAGTTTTAGGATACTTCCCACCAAATAATGAATTTTCATTAGAGTCAAGACACTTAGGATTAGTACCAAGTGTTGAAATAGAATCTTTAAAGACGAAATTCAGTAACTTAGCAGATGAAATAGAAAAGTACATAGATATAGATAGGATAATAGAAATTTCAGAAACTGAAGAAGTTGAAAGTGAATTTGATATAAGAGACTTTATAGAAAAAAATAAATTAGAAAATAAGACTATAGCTATAGCTTATGATAAAGGTTTTAACTTCTATTATAGAGAAAACATAGAGCTTCTTGAAGATTTAGGATTAAATATAAAATATTTTAGTCCATTAAATGATAAAGAAGTACCTATATCTGATTATATATATATTGGTGGAGGATTCCCTGAGATATTTGCAAACGAAATAGAGCTAAACAAATCTATGAGGGAATCTATAAGAAACGCTCATGAAAAAAACATTCCAATATATGCTGAATGTGGTGGGCTAATGTATTTAGGTGAAAAACTTGTAGACCAAAATGAAAACGAATACGATATGGTTGGAATTTTAAAAGGCACTAGTAAAATGACAAAATCTTTAAGAAGGTTTGGATATTGCTACGGAATTGCCAAAGAAGATACAATCTTATCAAATGTAGGAGAAGTAATAAAAGGACATGAATTCCACCATTCTGTATTTGAGAGTGAAGAAGAATGTGCTTATATAATGAAGAAGGAAAGAGATAAAAAAATTGTTGATGAGTGGGAAGGTGGATATAGCAAAGGAAATACACTAGCTACATATTTACATACTCATTTCTACAACAACTTAAATTGCATAGAGAAGTTTTTGGGTAAGCACCAAAATGACTTAAATAAAGAGAAATTATTAGTAAAGGAAGAGAATTAATATGAATATACTATCTATTTATATAGGTTATATAATCGATTTGATTATAGGAGATCCATATTCTTTTCCTCATCCTGTTAGATTTATTGGAAAATTAATAAAAATAACTGAAGATCGAATAAGAAAAGTAGCAAAGAATGATAAAGCATTAAAAATAGGTGGATTTATTCTATGGTTTATTACAGTTGGAGTAACTTATTTTGTTACATATTTAATAGTTAAATTAAGTAGCTTGATTCCAGGCGGTTTTTTAATAGCAAACTCATTCTTGATTTATACAACACTAGCTACTAAATGCTTAAAAGATGAAGCAGTGAAAATATATGAGGTATTAAAAACTAAAGATATAGAAAAAGCAAGAGTTCAAGTATCTTATATAGTTGGAAGAGATACAACACATTTAGATGAAGGCGAGATAATAAGGGCAACTGTAGAAACAGTAGCAGAAAATACTGTAGATGGAATTATAGCACCTATGTTTTATGCTTTCATAGGTGGAGCACCATTAGCGATGGCATATAAAGCAATAAATACTTTAGATTCTACAGTAGGATATAAAAATGATAAATATAAGGACATAGGATTTGCATCAGCTAAAATTGATGATATAGCAAACTTTATACCAGCTAGAATATCATCTATATTAATGGCAATCGGAAGCTTTATATTGAAATATAACTATAAAGACGCATTAAAAATATCTATAAGAGATAGAAAAAATCATAAGAGTCCAAACTGTGCTTATCCAGAAGGAGCAGTTGCTGGAGCATTAGGAATTCAATTAGGTGGAACAAATATATACTTTGGAAAAGCAGTATACAAACCAACTATAGGAGATAAGCATAGAGAGATAGAAGTTGATGACATAGTAAAAACAAATAAAATAATGTATGCAACATCAATAACATCGATAGTTGTATTTACTATAATTTTCAAATTTTTATACTAAGGGGGCATATATGAAAGACTTAGGACATGGTGCTAATGTAGAACAAATGGCAAGAATGTATAACAAAAACCCTAAAGATATAATTGATTTTAGTTCTAATATAAACCCAAACGTAATTCAAGGACTAGAGGAATATATATTAGAAGGATTACAAGAAAGTAGAAGCTATCCAGATATTAAATATACAAATCTAAGAAATAATATATCTCAGTATATAGATGTAAGACCAGAATTTATAATACCTGGAAATGGAGCAACTGAAATAATTTACTTGCTTATGAAAAGTATAGATAAAAGGATTGCTATATTAAATCCTACTTTTTCTGAATATGAAAGAAGTGCAAGACTTAACAATTTAGATGTAATAAATTTAAATTTAGATGAAAGTAATGAGTTTGAAATAGATTTAAATAATATAAAAGAAAATATTAATAAATTTGATAGTTTATTTGTATGCAATCCTAATACCCCAAATCCTTAGGTGAAAATTTTACAACAGCTTTTAGATATTATAGTAGATAATAATAAGTTATTAATAGTAGATGAAACTTTTATGGAATTTGTTGAAGAAGAAGAGAAATATAGCTTAGTTAAATATGTAGAGAAGTATCCAAATTTATTTATACTTAAAGCTGTTACAAAATTTTTTGGACTTCCAGGAATAAGACTTGGATATGGCCTAACAAGCAATAATGACATAATAGAAAAAATATATAACTATAAAGAACCTTGGACAATAAATTCTTTTGCAGATACTTTATCTAACTATATATTTAAAGATCAGAAATATATAGAGGATAGTAAAGAGTATTATATAGATGAACGTAACTTTATGTTATCAGAGCTAAAATCTATAAATAGCATACACGTATATGATACAGATACAAATTTTATATTAATTAGACTTAATGACAAAAGGGCAAAGGAAATAAAAGTTGAATTGTTAAGAGAAGGAAATATTCTTATAAGAGATGCTTCGAATTTTATCGGATTAGATGATAGATATATAAGGATAGCGATAAAGTCTCATAAAGAAAATGAACTTCTTATAAGACATATGAAAAAACTATTGGGTGATTAATATGAAATATTATGGAATTTGTCCAGCATCTTGCGGCGAATTTGTTCAAGGTGTAATGGATAGAGCAGAATATCTCTGCTCATATGCAGTGGATTTATACTCTACTGCTGAGGTTGAGGAAAAGTTGAATAATATAAATCTTGGACCGTTAAAGTCTAGAAAAGCTATAGAAGCAGTATTTAAAAAGTTTAACATACCTGTTGAAGAGAGTAAGAATATATCTTTAAAAATAAGAAGTAAAATACCTGTTGGTAAAGGTATGGCAAGTTCTACTGCAGATATAGGAGCAACAATAGGAGCAACATTAGGATTAATAAAAAAAGAATTAAGTAGTGAAGAAATAGCAAAGCTAGCGTCTACTATAGAGCCAACAGACTCTATATATATAGAAAAAAATAGTATTTTTAATCCTTTAAATGGTGAAGTGATAAGGTATTTAGGCAATGTTAAGGATTTAAGAGTAGTGATATTAGAACCTAATAGCACTTTAAATACCATGAGGATTAGAAAAACTCCAAATTATAAAAAAATAAAGACACAAAATAAAGAAATTATAAAAATCTCTTTTAGCCTCTTAGAAGAAGGCATAAAGAGTAATGATATGCATAAAATTGGAAAAGCGAGTACTTTTAGTAGTTTAGCTAATGAAAGTATACACAAAAAAGAAGGCCTAGAGAAAATAATAGAGATATCTAAAAATTATGGAGCCTATGGAGTTAATGTTGCTCATAGCGGAACTGTTGTAGGCATACTAATAGATAAATCTATGAATGATACTAGGTTAATAGAGTTGTTAAAAAATGAAAGACTCGATTCAGTTTATAAAAAAATGTACACATCAAATATAATTGATGGTGGAATTAGAGGTGAACAAACATGGAATACATCAAAAATCCTATGATGATAGAAGAAAAAAGTTTCATAATGATACAGGAAATAATAGATGAGATAAGACCTGGTTATAAGTTTAAAAATGAAATAGAAGAAAAAATAATAAAGCGTTCAATACATACAACTGCAGACTTTGAATATTTAGATATATTAAAGATATCTGATACTGCAGTTGAAAATATAGTTGATGCATTAAAAAATAATGCAACTATATATACAGATACAAACATGGCCTTAAGTGGAATAAATAAAAGAAAATTAGATGCTTTAGGCTGTAAATATAGATGTTTAGTGGCGGAAGAGGAAACTGCAAATTTAGCTAAAGAAAAAGGAATAACTCGTTCTATGGCAGCAGTTGAGATAGCAGCAAGAGATACAGGAAGAAAATTATTTGTATTTGGTAATGCACCAACAGCTTTATACAAAGCTATGGAAATGAGAGATTCGAAAGAATTAAATTTAGATGCTATTGTAGGTGTTCCAGTTGGATTTGTAGGGGCAGCAGAATCTAAAGATGAATTAGAAAAAACTGATATACCTTATATAATCTCAAAAGGTAGAAAAGGTGGTAGTAACCTAGCGGCGGCGATAATAAATGCTATTTTATATGCTATGTAGGTAAAGTTATGGAAGAGTATGTATACATAGATGGTAAAAAGTATAGACGAGGATATACTACAGGTTCTTGCGCTACAGCTGCATCAAAAGCCGCTACTTATATGCTTTTAACTAAAAAGAAAATAAAAACTATAAACATAGATACTCCAAAAGGAATTCCATTGACATTAGATGTTCAAAATATATCTTTAAATAATGATTATGTTGAATGTTCAATAAAAAAAGATGGTGGAGATGATATTGATGCAACTCACACTATGGACATTTATGCAAAGGCAGAAATTATTGATAGAGAAAATGGTGAAGACATTATAGTTTGTGGTGGATATGGAATAGGAGTAGTTACTAAAAAAGGATTAAGTGTAGAAGTAGGTAAAGCAGCTATCAATCCAACACCTATGAAAATGATAAATTATGAAATTAGAAAAGTTATAGGTGAGGATATAAGTGCTACTTTAGGAGAAGGCAAATCTTTAAAGATAACAATATCTGCTCCTAAAGGTGAGGAGATAGCTAAAAAAACATTTAATCCAAGATTAGGGATAATAGGTGGTATATCTATTATAGGTACAACTGGAATCGTTGAGCCAATGAGTGATGAAGGCTGGAAGAAGTCCTTATCAATAGAGCTAAAAATGAAAAAAGAGCAAGGCTTAGATAAAATAATTTTAGTTCCAGGAAATCATGGAGAACAGTTTATTAGAGAGAAACTTAATTTAGACATGAAATATGTAGTACGAACTAGTAATTTCATAGGATATATGCTTAAAGAAGCTCAACGTATGGGGTATAAAAAGATACTTATGGCAGGTCATATAGGTAAGTTTATAAAATTATCTGCTGGGATATTTAATACTCATAGTAAGGTTGCAGATGCTAGAAGCGAGATACTAATATCTAATTTGGCTTTAATGAAAGCACCATATGATTTACTAGAGAAAATAAATGAATGCTTAACCGCTGAAGAAGCTGTTGAAGTAATAAATGAAAATAACTATACAGAGTTTTATGATAAAGTAAGCAACAAATGTAGATATAAAGTAAAGCAATATTTAGGTGATGATGATACAGAGGTAGAGGTAATAATGTTCTCTATGGATAAAACATTACTTGGTAAATCAGATAATACAGATAGTCTAGTGGAGGTATTTAGATGATAAATGTCATAGGGTTAGGACCAGGAAACACTGACTATATAACTAAATTAGGTGAAAAACTAATTCAAAATTCAGATGTAGTAATAGGTGGGAAAAGAAATTTAGAATCTATTATAGATTTTGAAGGAGAAAAAATAGAAATATCATCTAATTTAAAAGAAATAGTAGAGTATATAAATAATAATAAACATAAGCAAATATCTGTAATAGCATCAGGTGACCCACTTATATATGGTATAGGTAGATATCTTTCTAAAAATATTGATAAAGAAGATTTAAATATAGTGTCTGGTATTAGTTCTCTTCAATATATATTTTCGAAAGTACATATAGATATGAATGATTTATATATAACAAGTAGTCATGGGAAAACTCCAGACTTTGATTATGTACTTTCGCACAAGAAAGTATGTATGGTTACAGATAAGATAATAGGTCCAAAGGAGATTTGTAAGCAAATACTAGATAGAAATCTAGAAAAGACAATTGTAGTTGGCGAAAACCTATCTTATGACAATGAAAGAATAACTATAGGTAGTCCAGAAGATATATTGAATTTAGAAGATTTTGATATGTGTGTAGTGGTTATATTAGATAAAAATTAAAATACAGTTATTTAGTGGAGATTATGTATGAAAAATAGTGATTTTATAACAGGTAGAGTGCCTATAACAAAAGAAGAAGTTAGGGCAGTATCTATAATGAAACTAGATCTAGTAAATGCTAAAAGGTTTATAGATGTCGGAGCTGGAACAGGTAGCGTAAGTGTTGAGGCTGCGTACAACTATCCTAACCTAGAGGTAATATCTATAGAAAGAAATGATGATGCATTAGATTTGATAAATAAAAACGTTGAGAAGTTTAATTTAAAGAATGTGGAAGTTATAAAAGCTTATGCACCAATAGATATAGAAGGAGAAGTTGATGCTATTTTTCTTGGAGGAACAGGTAATAGACTAAATGAAATATTACTTTGGTCTAAGGAAAAATTAGTTCCAGGTGGAAGATTAGTGGCAAACTTCATTATAGTAGAAACATTTAATGAAACTTTAAGACTGCTAAGAGAATATGGATTTGAAAATATAGATGTTTCAGTAATGAATATATCTAAGTTAGAAAAATTAGGAAGAGGAGAATATTTCAAGCCTTTAAATCCTATTTATATAATATCTTGTGAGAAGGGGAGTGAGTAATATGACAAATAAAATACATTTCGTTGGGGCAGGTCCTGGTGATAAAGAATTAATAACATTAAAAGGATATAAGCTTTTAAGTAATGCAGATATAGTAATATATGCTGGTTCTTTAGTTAATCCAGAGCTTTTAGAATATTGTAAAGAAGGGTGTGAAATACACAACAGTGCACACATGGATTTACAAGAAATAATTGATGTAATGGCAAGAGGTATAAGAGAAGATAAATCAGTTGTTAGATTACAAACAGGAGATTTCTCTATATATGGTTCAATAAGAGAACAAGTTGAGGAGTTATTTAAGTTAGATATTGATTATGATTGTACACCAGGAGTAAGTTCATTCTTAGGTGCGGCATCAGCATTAGGTGTAGAATATACAGTACCAGAAATATCTCAAAGTGTAATAATAACAAGGATGGAAGGAAGAACTCCTGTACCATCTAAAGAATCTATAGAATCTTACGCACAACATCAAACTTCTATGGCAATATTTTTATCGGTACATGATATAGAAAAAGTTGTAGAAAGATTACATACAGGTGGATACCCAATGGATACTCCGATAGCTGTTGTTTATAAAGCTACTTGGGCAGATGAAAAGATAGTAAAAGGTACATTAGAAGATATAGCTCAAAAGGTTAGAGAAAATAATATAAGAAAAACTGCCTTAATACTAGTAGGAAGATTTTTAGGAAAAGAGTATAAGAACTCTAAGCTATATGATAAGGATTTTAAACATGAGTACAGAGGTTAATATTGCTATAGTTTGTATAACTGAAAATGGAAAAAACTTAGCATTAAAAATTCAAACGCTGATAAAAGATAGTCATGTTTATATAGTTAGTAATAAGCAAAATAAGTTGCAACTAGAAAATGAATCAAAAAACATATTTTTGGTTAAAGAAAAACTTAGTGTATTAACAGAAAAGTTATTTAAAGACTATCAATATATACTATTTATAATGGCTACAGGAATAGTTGTAAGGGTTATAGCACCATACATAGTTAGTAAATTTAGTGACCCAGCAATAATGGTAACAGACGAAAAAGGACAAAATGTTATAAGCTTACTTAGTGGTCATATGGGCGGAGCTAATGAAATGACTAAACGTATAAGTAAGCTGATAAATGCAAATCCAGTAATAACAACAGCTACCGATGTAAATAAAAAGTCAGCTTTAGATATGATTGCAAAAGAATTAGATGCACATATAGATGACTTTAGAGATAACGTAAAAGATGTAAATGCTATGCTAGTTAACAATCAAGATGTTGGTATTTATATAGATGGAAAATACAATGTAGACACTAGAGGATTTAAAGTTTTAGATAATCTTGAAAATACAGATAGTATTGCAAAGATAGCAGTAATAACAAATAAAAATGATTTTTTTAGAGATTACACCGATAAGTATAAAGACAGTTGTATAAATCAAAAACAATTAGAAGAAAAAATTATAAAAGTTATTCCAAAAGATATAGTTATAGGCATTGGATGTAGAAGAAATACAGATAGTGATCTTTTAAAAGAGTCTTTAGATGATTTATTAAAAAGATATAACATTCATATTAAATCAATTAAAGAAATAGGAAGTATAGATGTAAAGCATGATGAAAAAGCAATACTTGATTTAGCAGAAAATTTATCTGTACCATTTAAAACTGTTTCGACAAATGAAATATCGAAAGTGGATTATTTATTTGAAAAATCAGAGTTTGTAAAGAAAAATGTAGGAGTATACTGCGTTTCAGAGCCTGTTGCTTATATATTAAGTAAAGGAAATTTGATAATTGAAAAACATAAATATAAAGGAATAACAATTTCTGTTGGGAGGGTGTCAAAGTGATATATGTTATAGGTATAGGACCAGGAAGCAAAGAATTAATGACAATGCAATGTATAGATGCAATAAAGGATGCTGAAGTTATAGTAGGTTACAAGACCTATATAAACTTAATAACAGATCTTATAGAAGGTAAAGAAATAGTACAAAATGGTATGAGACAAGAAATCGATAGATGTAGAGAGGCTGTTGAAATAGCTAAGACTGGTAAAAAGGTTGCAGTTATAAGTAGTGGAGATGCTGGGATATATGGAATGGCAGGTCTTATATTAGAACTTACTGCTAAAGAAGAACAAAACATAGAGGTTAAAGTTGTACCAGGAGTTACTGCTAGTATAGGTGCTGCCGCAATACTTGGTGCACCAATAATGCATGATTTTTGTCATATAAGTTTAAGTGATCTATTAACTCCATGGGATGTCATAGAAAAAAGATTAAGATTAGCTGCAGAAGCTGATTTCGTAGTTTGTCTGTATAATCCAAGAAGTAAAGGAAGAAGTGAGCATTTAGCTAGAGCTTTTGAAATAATGGGAGAATTTAAAGATGGAAATACTCCTGTTGGAATAGTTAAAGATGTAGGAAGAGCAAAAGAAGAAAAGTTTGTATGTACTTTCGATACTATGGACTTTGAAAGGGTTGATATGACTACTATGGTAGTGGTAGGAAATAAATCTACATTCATACATGATGACTTAATGATAACTCCAAGAGGTTATACTGTATGATTTTAGTTTTAGGTGGAACATCAGACAGCTTGGAGATATGCGACAGAATAAATAAATATGAAGATTTACCATATACACTTTCTGTGACAACAAGTTACGGAGAGGATCTTGCAAGAAAACATGCTAAAAATGTAATTACAGGTAAGCTTACAAAGGAAGATATGGTAAGGTTTATAGAAAAAAATAATATAAATAAAATTATAGATGCTACTCATCCTTATGCTATTGAAGTATCTAAAAATGCTATACAGTGTGCAAAGGAATTAAATATAGATTACTTAAGATATGAGAGAAAGTCTTTAATAGAGGATATATCTTATGAAAATAAATATATAGTAAGTAGTATAGAAGAGGCATGTAAAATAGCTAGAGAAAAAGGAAGAAACATATTTATAGGAACTGGAAGTAAAAACTTACCTAAAATAGTTGAACTTATACCAGATAGAAACTTAATAGTAAGAGTTTTACCAACTAGTGATGTAATACTAAGTTGTGAAAGTTTAGGTCTAAATGCAGACAATATAATTGCTATGAAGGGACCTTTTAGTCAAAGTATAAATGAAGAATTTTATAAACATTATAATGTAGATATAGTAGTAACTAAAGAAAGTGGTATTGCTGGTGGGTTCTTAGAAAAGGTCAATGCTTGTGAAACACTTCAGATACCAGTAGTAATCATAACAAGAGAAAAAATAAACTACCCGCTAGTAGTAAATGAGATAGATGAATTAGAAAAATTATTATAAATTTAGGCAAGGTGGAGCGAGTATGAAAAAGGCAGTTTTAGTAGTAAGCTTTGGTACAAGTTATAAAGAAACTAGAGAAAAAACTATAGAAGCTTGTGAAAAGAAAATAAAAGAAGGATTAGAAGGATACGATTTTTTTAGAGCGTTTACTTCTAATATGATAATAAGAAAGTTAAAAAATAGAGATGGTTTACACATAGAAAATCCAATAGAAGCATTGGATAGATTATATAAAGAAGGATATCAAGAAGTTATAGTTCAAACACTTCATATAATATGTGGAGAAGAATTCAATAAGTTAAAAGAACAAGTTGAAAGCTATAAAGATAAGTTTGAAAAGATAATACTAGGTAGACCATTATTGACATATATAGAAGACTATAAAGAAACAGTAGAAGCTATAGAAAATCAAATACCAAAGATGAACGAGCAAGAGGCTGTTGTATTTATGGGGCATGGAACGTTTCATGAATCACATTCAACATATCCAGCCTTAGAATATATGTTAAGAGATTCAGGTATAAATGCATATGTTGGAACAGTTGAAGGATATCCAGAGATAGAACACGTTATAAGAAGATTAGAAGCAAATAATATAAAAACAGTAAACTTAATGCCATTTATGCTAGTAGCAGGAGACCATGCGATAAATGACATGGCTGGAGATGAAGAAGACTCTTGGAAGAGTATATTTGAAAGTCATGGATTTGAAGTAAAAATACACTTACAAGGATTAGGAGAGAATCCTTGTATTCAAGATAAATTTATGAGACATGCACATAATTGTGTAGAAAAACTAGAAGATATATGTTAATTAATTAGGAGGAGATTTGAGATGGCAAAATTTTATGGAATAGGTACAGGGCCAGGGGATAGTTCATTACTAACAATAAAAGCAGTAGAAACTTTACAAAATTTAGATACATTATATACGCCAGAAGCTAAAAAAGGTGGAGAAAGCTTAGCTTTATCAATAGTAAGTAAATATTTACCAGATGGTTTAGAAATAAAGTCAAGACATTTTCCAATGAACTTTAATGATGCAGAGAAGATATTAGCTTGGAATCAAATAGCTGATGAAATAGTAGAAGATGTAAGAGCTGGAAAGAATGTAGGGTTTGTAACTTTAGGAGATCCTATGATATACAGCACATATGTATATATAATGGAAAGACTTATAGGAAGTATAGATGTAGAGACAATACCTGGAATATCTTCATTCTCTAATATAGCATCTAACCAAAACTTCCCATTAGTTATGGATAGAGAGCCATTAATAATAATACCATGTACGATAGAAGAAGAAAAAATAGACTATGCATTAGAAAACTATAGTTCAATAGTATTAATGAAAGTTTATAAGAATTTTAAAGAAATAATAGGTAAATTAGAAAAGAATGGTCTTATAGAGCACTCTATATTAGTAAGTAATTCATCTCAAGAAAGAGAAGAAGTATATACGAATTTAAGAGATTTAAATTTAGAAGAGAAAATATCTTACTTTTCAACTATACTAGTTAATAAAGAAGTTAAAAAAGAGGTTAAAGTAGGATAGTTAATAGTAAGCTCTAAAGGAGATGAAGTTATGAAAATAATAGTTGGAACTAGGGGGAGTAAGTTAGCAGTAACTCAAACTAATTGGGTTATCAATAAACTTAAAGAAAAACATCCTGAAGTTGAATTTGAAACTAAGATTATAAAAACTAAAGGTGACTTAATACAAAATGTCAGTTTAGATAAAATAGGAGATAAAGGGTTATTTGTAAAAGAGATAGAACAACAGCTAATTGATGGTCAAATAGATATGGCAGTTCATAGTATGAAAGATATGCCATCAAATTTACCTGAAGGATTAAAATTTGCAAGTATACCTAAAAGAGAAGATGCTAGAGATGTACTTGTACTAAAGGAAGGATACTCTAGTATAAATGATTTACCTAATGGAGCAAAAGTTGCAACAGGAAGTAAAAGAAGAAAATATCAGCTATTAAAGCATAGACCAGACTTAAATATAGTTCCGATAAGAGGAAATGTTGATACTAGAATTAGAAAAATAGTAGATGAGAACTTAGATGGAGTAGTTTTAGCTGCGTCAGGACTTTTAAGAGTAGGTCTTGAGGATAAAATAACTTACTATATACCTAAAGATATAATGATTCCTGCGCCAGCACAGGGTGCTTTAGCTATAGAAATTAGAGAAAATAGTAAAGATATAGAAGAAATAATAAATTCACTAAAAGATAAGGAAACTGAAATCCAAGTTGCAGCTGAAAGAGGATTTCTAGATGGAATAAATGGAAGTTGTCATATTCCTATAGGGGCTTACTGTGATGTTGACGGAGAAAATATAAGTCTAACTGGTTTATATGGAGATGAAGAGGGAAACAATTTAATCACAAAAACTATAAGTGGAAAAGCATCAGAAGCTCGTGAAATAGGACTACAATTAGCTAAACTAATTTCAAAGGAGTATGAACGTTATGAAGGGTAAAGTTTACTTAGTAGGGGCAGGACCAGGAGATTATAAATTATTAACTTTAAAAGGACTAGAGTGTATAAAAAAAGCAGACGTTATAGTTTATGATAGATTAGCAAATAAAAACTATCTAAAAGAAGCTAAGGAAAACTGTGAATTTATATATGTAGGTAAAGCATCAAGTAACCACACTCTTCCTCAAGATGATATAAATAGAGTTATAGCTGATAAAGCTAAAGAAGGTAAAATAGTAACAAGACTTAAGGGAGGAGACCCTTATGTATTTGGCAGAGGTGGAGAAGAAGGAGAACTTTTAAAAGAAGAAGGTATAGAGTTTGAAGTTGTACCAGGTATAACTTCAGCAATAGGTGGACTATGTTATGCCGGTATACCTATAACTCACAGAGACCATGCATCTTCTTTCCATGTTATAACAGGTCACTTAAGAGAAGATGACAAGGAAAATCCAGAGATAAATTGGAATGCACTAGCAAATACAAATGGAACTTTAGTATTTTTAATGGGAGTAGCTAATTTACAAAAGATTAGTTCAAACCTAATAAAAGAAGGAAAATCAAAAGATACTCCAGTTGCACTAATAAGTTGGGCTACAAGATATAATCAAAGAGTAATAACTTCTACATTAGAAAATGTATATGAAACAGCAATTAAAGAAGGTGTAAAACCACCAACTCTTATAGCTGTTGGAGATGTGGTTGGATTAAGAGATAAGTTAAACTTCTTTGAAACTAAACCTTTGTTTGGAAAAAATGTAATAGTTACAAGATCTAGAACTCAAAGTAGTTCTTTAGTATCAAAAATATCTGATTTAGGTGGGAACCCAATAGAAGTTCCTACTATAAAAATAGATAAAATAGAAAATAATATAGCATTAGAAAATGAAATAAAAAATATAAAAGATTATACATATCTAATATTAACAAGTAAAAATGCTGTTGATATATTCTTTGATAAGTTAGATGAGATGAACCTTGATGGTAGAGCTTTATCAAACTTAAAGGTTTGTGCCATAGGGTCTGCTACTGCTAAGGAAATAAAAAATAGAGGAATAAAAGCAGATATTGTTCCGGAAAAATTTGTTGCGGAATATTTATTTGAAGAGTTAAAAGATGTATTAAAGGCTACTGATAAAGTATTAATACCAAGAGCTAAAAATGCTAGAGACTTTTTAGTTAATAAAATAAGTGAAATATGTTATGTTAAAGAAGTTCATACATATGAAACAGTGTTAGATGATAGTAAAAAAGAAGAAGTACTAGAAGTATTAAACTCAGAAGAAGCAAACTACATTACATTTGCGAGCTCATCTACAGTTACAAACTTTGTGGAAATAATAGGCCAAGAAAATATAGACAAATTAAATAAATTAAAAGTTATATCTATAGGACCTATAACTACACAAACAGCTAAGGATTTAAATATAAGTATTTATAAAGAAGCAGACATTGCAACTATAGATGGAATGATTGATTGTATAATGAATGATAAATAGTATGCTAAAATATATAAATCTCAATAATATATTGGGATTTATATTTGTTTATATAAAGATAATAAGGAGATTGACAATGATAAAATTAATATTAAATCCTTATGAAGGGGTTGGAAATATAAAAATAGGTATGACAAAGGATGATATTTCAAATGTATTAAATATTACACCTAAAACTTTTATGAAGTCAGAGGATGAATTTGTAGATGATTTTAAAATGATGCATGTCTATTACAATGATCAACATAAAAGCATAGCATTTGAGATTTTTCCAGAAATAGAAGTTAAATTTAAAGGAATAAATTTGACTAAAAATAAAATAGAGATTGTAAAAAAAGCTTTTGAAAAATATGATAATAATATTGAAGTTGATGAGTATGGATTCACAAGTTACAAGTATGGATTTAATATATACGGTGATTCTGAAGAAGTAGAATCATTATTTGTATTTGAAAATGGATATTACAATAAATAAAGAAAAAAGAGTTGTATTGAATATGGAGGAAATATAAATGTTAAGAAGACCTAGAAGACTAAGAATAAATAGTGCTACTAGAAATTTAGTTAGAGAAACTAAATTAAATATTGAAGATTTAATATATCCTTTATTTATAGTAGAAGGTGAAAATATAAAACGAGAAATATCATCTTTACCAGATGTATATCACTTCTCATTAGATATGTTAGAGGAAGAGATAAAAGAAATAAAGGATTTAGGAATAGAACATGTTATACTGTTTGGTATACCACATGACCATGAGAAGGATGCTTGTGGTAGTGAAGCGTATAACGAGGATGGAATAATTCAAAGGGCTGTTAGAAAGATAAAAGAAATAGATCCAGATATGAATGTAGTTACAGATGTATGTATGTGTGAATATACTAGTCATGGACATTGTGGGATACTAACTGAAGGTGGATATGTAGATAATGATAAAACACTAGAGCATTTAGCACAAATAGCTGTAAGTCATGTAAAAGCAGGTGCAGACATGGTTGCACCTTCAGATATGATGGATGGAAGGGTAAAAGCTATAAGAGAAGCTTTAGATAAAGCTGGATTTGTACATATACCAATAATGTCTTATAGTGTGAAATATGCATCTACATTCTATGGTCCATTTAGAGAAGCTGCAAATTCAGCACCATCATTTGGAGATAGAAAAGCCTATCAAATGGATCCAGCAAACACTAATGAAGCATTAATAGAAGCAGAACTTGATGTATTAGAAGGTGCAGATATATTAATGGTTAAGCCTGCATTATCATATTTAGATGTAATAAGAAGGGTAAAAGATAATTATAATTTACCTTTAGCTGCTTATAATGTTAGTGGTGAATACGCTATGCTTAAGTCAGCAGTTAAGAATGGAATATTAAGTGAAGGAGCTATATATGAATCTATCTTGTCCATAAAAAGAGCAGGAGCAGATATAATAATAACTTATTTTGCAAAAGATTTAGCAAAAATGATAAGGGATAATAAATAGTTTTGATTATATAATGTGATGCTTTAAAATAAATTAAAATGTTTTATTATAAGGCATCACATTTTAATTATAATAGGGAGGAATGATTAACAATGTTATATCCTATTAATTTAGAAATAAAAGATATGAAAATAACTATAATTGGTGGAGGAGATGTAGCTTATAGAAAATGTAAGAATTTTTTAGAATTTGGTAAGAGTGTTAGAGTTGTTTCTCCAGAATTTATTGATAGTTTTGAATTAATTAAGAATAACGTAGAGTTAGTTTATGATGTATATAAAGAAGAGTATATCAAAGATAGCTTTATAGTAGTAGCAGCAACAAATAATAAAGAAATAAATAAAAATATAGGTATATATTGTAGGAGTTGTGGCAAACTAGTTAACGTGGTAGATGATATAAAACTATCAAATTATACAGTTCCTTCTTATGTGAAAAGAGGAGATTTACTTATTAGCATATCTACAGGAGGAAAAAGTCCTTCATTATCATCAAAGATAAAAAAAGAATTAGAAGAAAAATATGATGATAGTTACGAAGAATATATAAATATATTAGGTGAAATTAGACAAAAAGTTATAAAAAATTACAAAAATATTTCTGAAAGAAAAAAAGTGCTTAAAGACCTGGTAAATCTAGATTTGGAAGAACTTAAAACATTAGAAAATAAGTTTTAATTAATAAAAAATAAAAAAAGTTTGTAAAAAAGTGTTGACGATACAATTTTAAGGTGGTATAGTTATACTTGTCCTTAAGGAAAGGGCAAAACAAAAGAAAAAACTTTAAAA
>OGEB01000559.1_pt1 | contig 24831 bp, 9 predicted proteins | sample 1570541 | NCBI WGS metagenome assembly OGEB01 (sample SAMEA2581975, study PRJEB24529) | metagenome | biome: Human gut stool | place: China | collected 2011 | reverse complement strand
CAGCAAGATATCGCTATGCGTGTGATCGCCGATCACATCCGTACGATCGCTTTCGCTATCACGGACGGACAGTTGCCTTCCAACGCTAAGGCCGGTTATGTAATCCGTCGTATCTTGCGGCGTGCTGTTCGTTACGGTTATACGTTCTTGGATCGCAAGGAAGCGTTTATGTATAAGCTTTTGCCCGTATTGATCGAGACGATGGGCGACGCTTATCCGGAATTGATCGCTCAGAAAACCTTGATTGAGAAGGTTATCAAGGAGGAGGAAGAATCTTTCCTTCGTACCTTGGAAACCGGTATCCGTTTGCTGGATAAGAAAATGGAGGAGACGAAGGCTGCGGGCAAGACGGTCTTGAATGGCGTAGATGCCTTTACATTATATGATACCTACGGATTCCCGTTGGACTTGACGGAATTGATTCTTCGTGAGAACGGCATGGAAGCCGATATCGAGGAGTTCAATAAGGCTATGCAGAAGCAGAAAGAGCGTGCCCGTAACGCCGCCGCTATCGAGACAGGCGACTGGATCACGCTGAAAGACGGTGAATGTAAGTTCGTGGGTTATGATTTGTTCGAATGCGAGGCAGAGATCTTGCGTTATCGCCAGATCAAACAAAAGAATAAAGTATTATACCAGATCGTTCTGGATCAAACCCCGTTCTATGCGGAAATGGGTGGACAGGTCGGTGATACGGGTTGGTTGATCGCCGACGACGAGAAGATCGACGTGATCGATACGAAACGAGAGAATAATTTGCCGGTTCATTTGGTTACTAAACTACCGAAGGACGTAACGGCTACATTTACCGCGAAGATCAACGTGAAAAAGCGTATCCAGTGTGAGTGTAACCACTCTGCCACGCACCTTTTGCATGAGGCGTTGCGTGAGGTATTAGGTACGCACGTAGAGCAGAAAGGTTCGTATGTTTCGCCTGATTCTTTACGTTTCGACTTCTCTCATTTCCAGAAAGTGACGGACGAGGAAATCCGTAAGGTGGAAATATTGGTTGGAGAGAAGATCCGTGCGAACTTCCCGTTGGAAGAGCATCGCAATATGCCGATCGCCGAAGCAAAGGCGCTAGGGGCTATGGCTTTGTTCGGTGAGAAATATGGCGATGAGGTACGTGTCGTGAAATACGGAAGCTCCGTGGAGCTATGTGGTGGTACGCATATCCCGGCAACCGGTATGATCGGTTCTTTGCGCGTGATAGGAGAGAGCTCTATCGCCGCAGGAGTCCGTCGTATAGAGGCGGTTACGGCCGAGGGCGCCGAGCAATTCGTATATGCCCAGCAAGATCTGATCCGTGAGTTGCGTGCGTTGATGAACCATATGCCGAATTTGGCGCAAGCGATGAAAAAGTCTATCGAGGAGAACGCCGAGATGAAGAAACAGATCGAGGATTATATCCGTGAGAAGTCTATGCGTTTGAAAGAGGAGATCGTGGCGAAAGCTTCGGAGAGCAATGGTATCAAGGTTATGCAGTTCGTTGGTAAGGCAAATGCGGACGCTATGAAGAACGTGGCTTTCCAGATCAAGGCGGAGACAACCGATAGCTTTGTCTTTGTTGCCGGTATCATAGACGATAACAAATGCACGCTCATGCTTATGTTAAGCGATGATTTGGTGAAAGAGGGCTTGCATGCCGGTAAGATCGTAAAAGAGGCCGCTAAGCATATCCAAGGCGGTGGTGGTGGACAACCCCATTTCGCTACGGCCGGCGGTAAGAGCATGGAGGGCCTTTCCATTGCGGTTGGCGCTGTGAAAGAGGCTGTTGGAGTACAGTAAAATCGGTTCGGAAGAAATTGACTTTTCTTTCGGACTTAATGATAGATTCCTTCGGATCGAATAAGAATTCCATCCGAAGGAATTTTTTTATGTCGTTTTGATAATCGGAATACATGTTTTACCTTTGTGGTCTAAGGTTTTAAATAAAAAAGATATGTCAGAGCAAAAAGTGGTTATTTGCAAGGACCTGAAATCGGAACTGCAAGATTTTCTCTCCTCTCTAAAATACGATAAGTTGTTCATCCTTATGGATACGAATACCAAAGAGAAATGTTTTCCCTTGGTAGAGGATATACCGGCCTTTCAAAAGGCGCCGATTCTCGTGATGGAAGCGGGTGATATGAATAAGGGTTTTGTCTCATTAGCCCAGATATGGACAGCTTTGTCGAATGAGGGGGCTTCCCGTAACTCCTTGCTGGTGAATTTGGGCGGCGGTATGATTACGGATATGGGTGGTTTTGCCGGCGCTACTTTCAAGCGGGGCATCCGTACGATCAATATCCCTACGACCTTGATGGCGTCCGTCGATGCTGCGGTTGGCGGTAAGACGGGTATAAACTTCAATGGGTTGAAGAACGAGGTCGGTTCTTTTTATCCCCCCTTGTGTGTATTCATCGATTGCGATTTTTTGCGCACGTTGGATCGCGATAATATCCTTTCCGGTTATGCGGAGATGATCAAGCACGGGTTGATTAGTTCGATGGAGAATTATGCGTCTGTCATGCTTTTTGATATCGACACCATGAATTATTCGTATTTGAATAGTTTGGTAGGCCAGTCGGTCGCCGTGAAAGAGCGGATCGTAGAGGAAGATCCCAAGGAACAAGGTATTCGTAAGGCATTGAATTTCGGTCATACGATCGGCCACGCTTTCGAGAGCTTGTCTTTCCTGAAAATGCGTCCGATCTTGCATGGTCATGCGGTAGCGGCGGGTATCGTGAGCGAGCTTTACCTCTCGCATAAGCTGTGTGGCTTCCCGATGGAGAAATTGAGTCAAGTCGTTTATTATATAAAAGAGTATTATCCGGCGCTCTTCTTTGACTGCACGGACTACGATACCTTATATGAGTTAATGACACATGATAAAAAGAATGAGGGCGGTATCATCAACTTCACTTTACTGAAAAATGTAGGGGATGTCCGTATCAACCAATCGGTCACCAAGGAAAAAATCTTGGAGTCTCTTGATTTTTATCGTGAAAGTTTTGGCATTTAACGGAAAAAAACTACCTTTGCACCCGTAAAATAAAAGCGGGATGTAGCTCAGCCCGGTTAGAGTACGCGTCTGGGGGGCGTGTGGTCGCTGGTTCGAATCCAGTCATCCCGACTAAAGCTGAGAGAAAAGGAGTTAAGTCTATGGCTTAACTCCTTTTTTTGCTCTCTATCACTTTCCTAAAACAATGAGGCAGTAGAAATTCCGACTCATCCGATATTCATGGGGGATAGCCTTAAATCATGACAATAGATTAAAATTGATATATTTCCGTTTGAATTTAGTGCGGTCATTCCAGCCTATTTTAGCCATTATTTCTGTTAATGGTTGCTTAGTGCCGACTTATCGGTGCATGCTCTGTGAGTTCAAAGTCTTTTGGGGCACGATTGTTTATCGGAGTAGGGAGGCCTAGCTGTTTGATAGAGTGCCATTGGCTGCTGAAGTGAATAACTAACGGCTTGTCGAATGAATAACTAGCGGCTATATATAGCCGCTAACTAACGGCTCGGGAAGTGAATAACTGATCACTTGGAAAGCCTTCTACGGCCTGCGAAATCAAGTATGCGTTAACCTAGAGGAGGATTTTTGGAAATTATATTATATATGTACACGTACATTAAAGAATATGATGTATATGAATAGGCTTTAGTAATACATACCAATAATATCAAGGACTGATTTATCTAATAAAACGGCTAGTATAAACGATCGTTTTAATTCGTCATTTGCAAAGGTACGCGTTTCTTTGATACCTGCAACCCTTCCGAGCTATTTTTTTCATCCCTTATTCGCTTTCTTATCAATAGGATAGCCTATCCTTTACGAAACAACCGATTCCGTAAACAAACCTCCCGTTTTCCCTCTTCAAAAACGCAAGATCTAAATGATGGTCTAGACTAGTCGTTTTGGTATGGCGAAGGATAATTAAAGAGTTGAGAGATATTTAATTAACACTATTATTAATATTTAAATTAGAGATTATGAACAAGAGAATTTCTACTATGTTTGCGTCGTTCTTGCTTATGGCAGGTGTGGCGTTTGCTGCGGATGGAACTACTTATTCTCAGAAAGAAGCTAAGCCAACAGAAGGCTTGAAAGTCTATTTGGGAAATGAAGAGGGTACATCTTTCTTGAAATCAGCGAAAGTGACGGACGCTGCTTATAAGTTTGCGAATACCGTTACAGAAAGCGAAGCTGGTGTCTTCACGGTTACAGGCGTAAAGACCGAGAATGGTAAATTGATGTTTAAACTGGTAGACGCTGCTGGAAAGGTGGTTTATGGTAAGGAAGGAACCACGTTTGTTGAGGCCGCTAGCGAGGATGATGTGAAGAAAGGTTATTGTTGGTTTACTTATGATGACAATAATACCGATGATAACTATAATGATGATAAAATTACATTAGGAGGTAAACCTTTGGCTTATGATATGGCTACTGCCGCAAATGTAGCAAAAATGCTTATCGCTAAAAAAGGAACAACCTCTAGTGATTTGAACAGCAATCTTTCCGGTAAGGGGTTCTCTTTTAAATTCCCGAACGCCGCTTCCGAGGCTGACGTGAATCCGTTTGGAGAGCAGATGTTCGCTATCGACGCTTCTACTGTTAATTCTACATTGGAGTTAGGTGAGACTGAGGTTTCCGGCGAGTGTTTCGTTGTAGCTAACGCCGCTGGTTTGAAGTTGGCTAAGGAGGGTGGTGTAACCGCAGATAACTTGAAAGCCGCTACTTTCATCGTATTGAACCCGAACGCTACTTTCGGTATCACGAGCTTGGATGCTGCTAAAGGTGAGGGTTTCGGTTTCACTACCGTAAAGGGCGAGAAACTGAACGCTACCAATGTTAAGAAAGACGGTAAGATCGCTTTCATGAACGCTATCTATGGTGTTTCTGAAGATGACTTGGCAAACAAGGCTGGTCAATATACGATCAAGATGACAGGTGTGAAGGTAACGAAGGGCACAGATGAGAACTTTGGTTCAGAGTTAACTGTTTATGTAGGAGCTTATTCCTTGACCACTGGTGGTTTGAAGACTTATATCACTACGAAGGGTTCCACTGATAAGCTTTCCTTGGCCCAGACTACAGGAAATACATGGGCAAAGGCTTCTGATCTGTTGAAGACTGACGGTGCCGCTATCTATAATATCTACTTCACAGGAACTAACCCTGCCGATGGTGAAGAAGGTGAGTCTTTGTATGGTAAATATTTGGTTTCTACGTATGCGAAAACTGAAGAGGCTCGTGCTACCGCTTCTTTCTCTAACGAGGCTTTGGCTCCTGCTAAGGTTGACTTGAAGGCTCCTGTTGCACAATGGGTAATTGTAAGTATGCAGGGTTCCGGTGCTGTTACGTTTAAGAATCTTGAGACGAATGAAACGTTTAATGCTAATTTGTATAAGACAGACAAGGCTGGAATTTATCAAGCCGTAAAGACTTCGGTTGGTGATATTCCTGCCGAGAATATCAAATTAGTTGCCGTAAGCGCTAATGATGGCTTCTTGGCTCTTTCTGACGCTCAATTGAAGCAAAAGGCTCAGTTGGTATTTAATGGCGAGTCCTCTGTTGCCGTAGAGAAAGTGTATATGAACTATAATACCGATGGTTCTAAATTTGAGCCGGTAAGTGATGCCGCTAAGAGCTTGGAGAAGGCAGAGGCTGTTAAAAATAATGTTGAGTACATCTATTTGAAGGATGACGAGGTGGCTAAGAAGAAAGCGGATATGTTGACTATTCAAGCTTACTATTTGGTTGACGATAAGAAGGGTTTGAAGCATGAGAGTTCCGACTATAAGTTGGTTGATTACAACGATAAGAAAGCGGACTATCTTTCTCGCTTGGTATTCAAGAAGAACGTTGACGGCACTTATTCCGTAATCTGCTTGGATGAGGCTCTTGACGCTGACGAGGCTGTCGATAATTATAATAAAGTTGTCAAGCCTGACGCTAAAATGTTGAAAGTGGATGTGAATGCTCCTAGCTTCGATGAAGTTCTAGTTGGTGCGGAAAAGGCGGATTATGCGAAAGTAGTGGTAGATTTCTTCCAGATGGGTGCTAGCTTGGATGCTGTTCCGAGACATGCGACATTGGATAGTGAGGAAGGTTCAATCTCCTTGAAGGAAAACAAGAATGGTATCCTTGAGGGTATCATTGGCGCGGAGGGTTTGACTTTCTGGTTGGATACGGCGGATAGCAAGGCAGAACTTCCTTCTTTCTATATCTCTAAAGGTATCGCTGAAGGTGACTCCGTTGCTCCGGTAAGAAATTTCTTGTATTTCGCTCAAGACTCATTACGTTATTGGAATGAGGCTCAAGCTAAGTTTACTTATGACGAGAACTATGGTTTGGAAGGTACTTATGGAGCTGAAGCTGATCAGAATACAGATGTTAAAGCCATTTTCCGTCCGGCTACTTTAGCAGGTGTTGATACGATCAATACAACTGTAAACGGAAAGAATGTGGTTGTTGCGGCAGAAGCTAAGGAAGATGTTTGCCTTGGAGGTATAAATAACTTCAAATTTTATATCACGAAGTTGGATGCCGGTTATTCGGTGAGACCGGTAGACCAACCTACAAAATATTTGTATGCGTTGAACGGTAAGTTAGGCTTTACTTCTGATACTTCTAAAGCGTTGCCGGTAACAGTAGGTGAGGGTAATCCTACATCTAATGAGTCTATCGATAACTCTGCGTCTTCTTCTGTCGTAGTGATCGGCAACGCCGGTTCCGTAACGATCCAAAGCGCTCAAGGCGAGACTGCTTATGTTCGCAACTTGTTGGGTATGCCGTTGGCAGAGACAGTTGTCATTTCCGATAACGCTACGATCGCTGTTCCTGCTGGAATCGTTCTTGTAACGGTTGGCGACGAGACTGTAAAGGTGGTCGTTAAATAAGACATGTAAAGGAATAATGAAAAGATAAATCGAAAATCATTCCCGTGCGGATTATCCAAGTACCCCGAGAGGGCGAACAAGCGGGAATGGATTAATATTAATACTAAAGTAATAAATTAAAGTTCATCCGTAAGTACTTCCGTGAGGATGGAAACGGATCAAAGGCAAGGGGAGACAGTATTGCGCTGTTTCCCCTTATTTGTTGATAAGGGTAGATAAGGGCTTTGTTGGTGAAATGGACGGTATTCGATCTTTTTGATTGATATAAGGGGGATATCGTGACATACCCTTTTTGAGAGAGGTATGAAGTAGGGGAGATCGGAGGGGTATAAATAGCCTTTTTCATGCAAAAGGACCACTTTTTACACACGATAGGTGGTAAAAGGCAGTGCGACTAGTCGTGTTTGGCAACGACAGTAGTGCCGTTGGGCATCGTAAACAGTCATGAATAGGGTTGTTAGTACTCATGAATGGGCATCGTAACCCTGTTATATCCCTGTCGTAACTCAATGAGATAGCCCGGATAAGCTATAGGATATGAATTAGGATGAATTAAATTCGCTAGGATAAAAGGCTGTTTTTAATTAATGCGGTATAAGACAAATGATTGCTAATATTTTTTCTCGTATTTGGGGATAAGCTGTACGTTTGCCCGAATAAAGTGATTCTCCGGCAGTTAAGTTTACAAATTGACAAAATGTCAAGGTGCTTTTTTTGTGAGCTTATAGGAAGGGCTAGATCCGAAAACAAACCTTGATTTTAGAGAATGGCATGGGATAAATTCCATGCTTGTACGTGCTTTATTCCTTCTTTGGAAGGAAGCGGCAGATCATCGAGCGAGACAACGATCTTCTCGTAATTATCCTCAATGGCCTCTAACGAGGCATATTCCCGTTCGATGGTTTCTTTGTCGATTAGTAAATAAGTGGATTGGAGATAGATAACCCTCTCTCCTTTGATAGCGACGAAATCCACCTCTTTGTTCTTTATGCTGCCTACGTATATTTGATAGCCGGCCCTTAATAAATCTAGATAAATGAGGTTTTCTAGTTTATACCCAATGCCGTAGCCAAAGCCTTGATATAAATAATTGTTGAAACCTAGGTCATTGATGTAATACTTACAATTCCCAGCGATGGTCTCCTTTCCCTTGATTTGGTATTTCTCGACTTTATGTACCAAAAAAGTGTCCTCTATGTAACTAATGTAGGAGGCGATCGTATCATAGCTGGTCTTCCTTCCCGAGCTCTTGAAATAATTGGTGATATTCCGAATTGATATTAAATTAGATGCGTTATTTACCAGATAGATAAAAATGTCCTCAAGCAACTTAGCGTCTTTTATGTTTTGTCTTTGTATGATATCACGTAGTAATACGGTGTCTTTTAATGCGGATATATAATTTCTTTGTACTTCTGGTTGAGATAGATGGTATAATTCAGGCATGCCACTACTTTGCATATATTCTAGGTAGTGTATCTTGTTATTTTCTTTTTGGGTGATTCCAAGAAACTCTGTGTATGAAAAAGGATAGATGGCAAATTCCACATAACGTCCGGCTAATAACGTGGCGAGTTCTCCAGATAGCATTTTAGAGTTGGAACCACTGATGAATAACTCATATTCGGCGGTATAGTCTTGTGAGTATGAGTTGGCGAAGCGTTCCCATCCCTCTACATTTTGGATTTCGTCAATGAACAGATAGATACGACCTTGAGGATTTATTTGTTTTAAGTAGAGATTAAACAGGGAATCAAGATCTTCATTGGTTTTCAAAAAATAGAAGGCGGATAGCTCACAGTTAATGAAGAATATATTTCGGGGATTTACTCCACTATTGGCGAGATGGCTAGCTAACTGACGAAGGAGATAGCTTTTCCCTACACGTCGCTGTCCTACCAAGACTTTGATTAATCTGTTTCCGGTGTAGGATAATATCCTATCTAAATAATCTTGCCGTTTATAGCCTGTTGGAAAATCGTTTCCACCCCATAGGTTATACTTCTCTAATGTCTTAAATCTATCGTCCATACTCGAAACTTTTGCGTAAAAGTACAAAAGTTTCGAATGAACTCGAAACTTTTCCCGTTAAGAATGGGATATACCCTCAAAAAAATAACGGCAACCGCCTTCCGCCGAAAGCCGAGTTGCCGTTCAAAGTTAGGAATAAGGTTTGGTTTGTTCCTTTGTAATGATTCTAACATTAATATGTAATGAGAGTTTTCTACATTTTATCGATACAAAAGTAAATGCCACTTGTTACGATTTGATTACGGGAGTGTTACATTTTTAGTAAAGGTCTCGCCAAATCGGTTGATAACCTTGATCTGTACGTCTTTGACTCCGGCAGAAGGGTGGCAACGGAATAAGTGCGATGTATGATATCCGGAAGGTTTTCCGTGCATGTCGATATAGTCTTGGTCTTCATCATCGAATTGCTCCATGCGACCTTTCTCTATGCCGTTTTCGCTCCATGTAACTTGGTAGGTCGGGTCCCAATCCCATACGTTCACCACTAGGTAATCCGCTTGCGATTTGAACTCATTCGGCTTATAAACCCTGAATTGATAATTCGAATCATGGCCGGTTGCCTTATAATACCAAGTAGCGGCATTCCCTTTCACCTCAACGACCAGATAACCGTTCGGGGTGCCGCACCGGTTTACATGGCCGGCCCACCAAGCTCCGCAAGCGGCTCCGATATTATGCTCGTACAGATTCGGTGTGACTTGGTTGTTCTCGAAGAAATGCGTATGTCCAGCGAAGATATGGACATTATAAGGGCTGACGATCTCTTTCAGGCTCTCAGCGTCCTCGGCGTTTCCTCCCCCTTTATCCGTCTGGTTGAATACCGGGGCATGTACGTTGATAAATACAAGTGTCCCGGGTTTAACGTAACTCAGGTCGTTTTTCAGCCATTCCAGTTGTTCCTTTCCGAAGCGTTCGTCATATTTCTTGTCTTTATAATAATCAATATCTTTTAAGGTGATGATATGTGCATCCCCGACATTGAACGAATAATTGTAAGGGCCGAAATGATCCTCGTAGATACGCTCCGCATAGCTCTCCTCGGTTACCTTTTGATTGGATAAGGCCGGGTAACGTAAGTCGTGGTCGTGATTGCCGATCACGGAGAACATCGGGATGCCTAAGACCGAGACCGCTTCCTTATAAGGAGTGAATAAATCCATGCGATCCCAAGTAATGTCTCCCAGCGCCATACCGTAGACCTCTTTTCCTTGGTAGCGCTCTATAGTCTGCTTCAAGTCGGGGATGGTCTCTTCACGGAAACGTTTCATCTGCCGTTCGTCGATGGTCTGAGGATCGGAGATTGCCAAGTAGACAAACCCGTCGATTGGCTGTTTCCTAGGGGTGAGCGTAAAATCATGTTCATTGATCTCCTTACTTTTATCAAGTTGCTGATAGAAAAGATCCGGTATACCTTTTGTTTGCTCGATCTCATAGTTACCCGGTACGGAGAGGTAGACAAAGCGGCTTTTGTCCAGATTCGAATCTAGGCTATATTCTCCCCGCTCATTTGTTTGCGTGAAATTATAACCATCCGTAACGACTACGCCTTGTAGCGGTTTGCCTGCCGTATCGGATACAGTGCCTCTTACGGTAGCGGCTTGCGCTATCCAAGTGGATAACGCAAGTAAAAGCGTGAATGATAAGAATTGTTTCTTCATCGTAATTTTTTTTATGATTTGAATATAGAATATGTTAGTTAGAATTTATAACGTACGCCGATTTGAATCTGCCAAGGGTTTCCGTTCATATTGGATACACCCGTGTTTTTGTTTACGTTATATACGTATTGCTTCTTCTCCGCGTCAAAACTCTTGATGGAGTAGATATTCTGCTTGCCTAGATTATGTCCGGCACCCCAGTCCTTGTTCAGCATATTCAGGAAATTGAAAAAGTCTATCGAGGCCTCGATGGAATGAGTCTTATAGATCTTGAAGTTCTTGTTCAAGCGCAAATCGAAAGTACCGTAGAAGCCATTTACGCCACCGTTACGCTCGGCAACCTTCCCATAGTTTTTACGGATATAATCTTTTACGCTCTTCTCCGCTTCCGGATTGTCCAAGATCGCTTGGATACCCTCACGAAGATATTGAGGCGTATTACTATCGTTCGGGTCATAGATATAAGCCAAGTCGTTGGATGATACGAAATCACCGTTCATATTACCACTAACCGCTAAAGAGTAGCGGGTTCCACCGATCCCGGAGAAACGCAAGCCTACGCTGATTCCCCAGAAAGAAGGAGCCGTACCGTAGAATACGACCTTATGGCGGAATTGGTTGTCCGAGTAAGTCATGGTACTCAAATCACGAGGATCATCTTTTACCATCAAGGCTAGAGTCGCTGTATTCGCTACGTTACCGTTGTAAGAGGTGTTATCCTTGGAATCGTTCCACGTATAGCTGAAAGAAAGCTCGCCATCCTTGAAATAACGCCAAGTTCCATCTACCACGAATGCGTATTGGTTGATTTTTCCATCGCTGATTAATTCCAGCACACGGCCTACCTTATCACTTTTACGTCCTTGCATCCAGTCGGTAGCTCCGTTCTTGGTATTGATACTCTCGGCGGGGACGAACACGCCACGATTCCCCTCTGCGGCGATACGGAAGTAAGGCTCATCCACCATATTACGGTCTACGTACATATAATTATGGCGTGCCCAGTTGGCGTAAGCACTGATACCTCCCCGCAAGCGATCGGAGAAGAAATGCGTGTAGCTGGCGTTCAACTTATATACTACCGGTACACGGGCATCCTTACTATTCATATTGATCGTGCTGATCTTTTGGATATTCGGGTTGTTGAATAAATCAACGCCCGGAGCGGTAGAAGGATCTTTGCGGTATGCCGGGAAATTCGGTGTCGGAACCAAATTGCCTTGTATATCCACGGACGCTACCTTCGTACCGTCGAACAGCATATTGTTGATCATGGAATAGTTGTTTAAATCCGAACCGAAGATACCGGCGCCAAGGCGGATAATATCTTGATGTTTATCATTCACGTCCCACGTGAATTGAACGCGGGGTTGCAACTGGAAGGTGGAGATTACGTTGTCCGTACGTAAGCCTAGTTCGTCATAAACAGTCTGGTTAAAGTTCGCGTGGTTGAAATAACGGGTATAATCCGCACGGATACCGGCCATGACCTCGAATCCGGTGAAAAGCTTCGTTTGTAATTGTCCGTAGATAGCGGAGTTCAAGGTATTCATCTTTACGGTAGGATCATCTACCAAGGCGATTTCCCGGGCATAGCGGTAAGGAGTCATATGCTCGAAATTATCCAGTCCCGTGAAATAAAACCGTCCGTTCATCTCACTACCGTAGAGTGATTTCATATTGGTGTACATGAAGTCCGCTCCGAATGTATAGTTGATGCGGTCCGTATTATAATACATATTGTCTACCAATTGAAGTACATTATCCTTAAAATGTTCGGGAGCGTAGCGTTGACCTCCAAGTTGGATGGAAGTGTACATGCTCTTGTCACCAGATATAGATTCCACGTTCTCTACGATTGCTCTCGGAATATTAGAACTAGGCAATTGCTTGTTCGGGGTCGTAGCCTCGTAAACCAAGAAATGTTGAAGCTTCAACTCATTAGTCAGTTTCGGGCTTAATACCGAGCGTAAGGTAGCGAGTAAACTGTTGTTATGCGATTTGCGATCGATCCAAACCTCGTAAAGATTGATGCTGGAGTTATCGCTCTCGCTCTGTTTATTATCCTCGTTGATGAAATTATTGCGAATGGTTAACAAGTTGGTAGCGTTCAACTGCCAGTCGATACGGGCGAAGACTGCGTTCGTCTGCTTCTTCTTGCCGAACTCCCCGAATTGAGGATCATTGGAGACTCCGTATTTAGTACGGGCGATATCCAGATAACGGTCTAGCGTAGATTGAGTGACATTATAGCGAGACTCGTCCGCCGCCGTCTTGATATCCGCTATATAAATCGGACGGGAATCCTGTTGGTGATCCCATACGACATAGAAGTGCGCACGGTCTTTCACGATCGGGCCTCCCAAAGAGAAACCATATTGATAGGTAGAGAAGTCGGAAGTCGATTTATTTCCCCGTATATCATAGGAGCTGGATAACCAATCGGCACGACCGAATCCGAATACACTTCCGGTGAAAGTATTGGTTCCTGATTTCGTGACAGCGCTCACGGTGCCGCCCCCGGAACGTCCGTTGGTCACGTCATATTGATTGGTTACCACCTCAAATGCGCGGACGGCTTCCATGGATATCGTATAAGCGCCGGAAGTCGTTCCGCTCGCTACGGTTCCTTTAGCCGTCATACCGTCGATGGTGTAATTCGTTGAGGATGATAATTGCCCGGCGATATTTCCTCCGCTACTCAATGGCGAGAGATCCATTAGGGATGTGAAGTTACGGCCGTTTACAGGAAGCTTCGTGATATTTTGAGCGGAGATAGATGTTGCCGCACCGATCTTCGGAACCATGTTCTTCAAGGAATTAGCGACTACCTCGACGGCTTGTATTTCCACCGATTCCTCCGCCAGCTTGAAATCCACTCGAAGCATATCCCCTTGGTTCAATGCGTATCCTGTCTTTTTCTGTTCTCCATAACCGATATAAGAAGCTGTAACGGTATAAGGAGAACCTAGCGGAAGCTGCTTGATGGTGTATTCTCCTTTATCGTTCGTGATAGAGCCCGTGAAGAATCCGGTAGATTCATTCTTGACTTGGATCGTGGCTCCGATCACCGATTCCCCTTTATTATCCATGACCGTACCGGTGATAATGGCTTGCGTTCCTTGCGCGAATAGGAGAGCCGGTAAGCAATTGAAAAATAACAAACAGGCTAGTAACCTGCAAGTAATTCGTTTGTTAAACATCCTCATAATAATCTTTTTAAAATTAAACCTAAATATCTTTTACGGCGCAAAAGTAAGTGTCCGGTTTTGCAAAGAGATTACATCCGTGTGTAGGTTTAAATAAAGAAAAAAGCCTAATGAAGGATATCCATTAGGCTCAACGAGAAAATTATAAATGTGTCTATAAAAAAGAAGGTTAGTCCTCGTCCAAAGTCTTGATAATGGTAGATGCTATCTTGGATGAACTCTTGCGGCTGCTCTTTCTGAGTTTATCCGGATTCTCAAGATTCATACAGGTAAAGAAGTTATTCCCCCTATATACCTCATTTTTATCTTTGTCGAATAAGGTATAGCTGACGATATGGAAAAGCGTGCGCAAGGGTTGGTCTTGCCATTTAAGATAATGCTGGTTTAATACTAGCAGATAATCAGCGTCAGCATTATCCAATACCTTTTGTAACTCTTCGGTCGGCACGGCTGAAAGATCGGAATAGCAATCCTCGCTCTCCCCGTTAACCTTGATCTCATTCAGTACCTGTCCGGTCACTTGTGTAGCGTTTGCCGGAATAAACTTGCAATCTCCGTTCTTTACGGATGCGGCGATATTCTCGGCGATGATCGTATTATACGTTTGGTCGATACTATCCGCTTTCATACCGGTCTCTTCGGCGATCATCCCATTGTAGAAATAGTTTGATTTCACGTTATCGTGCAAACCTACGATGAGAATTTGCTTCGCATGATAATTGTCACCTTCCTTCTTACTTTCTTTAGCGTTCGCTGCTATAGAAGCTACGGCTAAAAAGAACATAACCGTAAAGATTCTGATTTTAAATAACCTTTCCATGATTCTTCTATTAAATTCTGTGTCTATTAATTTCGGAGGCAAAGATATTAGCGGGGTGTTGCAGGGATATTACGGTTGTATAAAGTAATAGTTACCGATAATCCCCCCTGTACCGGCTTGGATATTAAAATCGTGGATTCGTTGTAAAGTCTATTCTACCGTGTGGATGAGTTCAATCAAAAGGCGGTTACCAAGAAACTTTAAGGAGATATAGAAACAAGGGTTGTTTTTAAGGTTCAAAGAACTCTAAAAACAACCCCTGTTATTTTTACTTATTATTCTCGATCCACTTGCGAGCGTTCACGAACGCCTCAATCCATGGAGTGACCTCGTCGTTCTCCTTACGGTCGGCGGGGTAATAACCGCACTGCCAAGGGAAGATCGCACGTTCGGGGTGAGGCATCATGGCTAAATGGCGGCCGTCCTTTGAGCAAACACCGGCAACGGACCAAGGAGAACCGTTCGGGTTGGCGGGATAGCCATCGTAGTTGTATTTAGCGATGATGTTGTACTCCTTCTCCTCGTAGGGGAACTCGAACTTACCTTCACCATGAGCTACCCATACACCCAACTTCGTGCCGCTCAAGGAGCCGAACATTACGGAGTTGTTTTTCGGGATCTCCAAGCTAACGAAGTTAGACTCGAACTTATGGGAATCATTGTGAACCATCTTATGCTTTTTCTCGTGCTCCGGATAAACCAAGCCTAACTCGGCCATCAACTGGCAACCGTTACAGATACCCATGCTCAACGTATCTTTACGTGCGTAATAGTTGTCGATCGCTTTCTTGGCTTTCTCGTTATACAAGAAACCGCCGGCCCAGCCCTTGGCGGAACCTAATACGTCGGAGTTGGAGAAACCACCGCAGAATACGATGAAGTTTACATCCTCCAAAGTCTCACGTCCGCTAGCCAAGTCCGTCATATGGACATCCTTCACGTCGAAACCAGCCAGATACAAGGCGTAAGCTGTCTCACGCTCGCATTGCGTACCCTTCTCACGGATTACCGCGGCCTTGATGCCGTTCGGAGTGCGGCGTTCCGCTCCGAGTAAGTAAGAAGAAAGATTTCCGGTAACGTCCTTGTGGAACTTGTACTGTACGGGCTGCATCTTATAGTTCTCGAAACGGTTTCCGGCACAAACGCTTCCGCTCTGCTTTACATCCAGTTTATAAGAAGATTCGTACCATACGTCACGCATATAGTCGATGCCGAAGTGATATTGGATGCCGTCTTTCGATACCAATACATGGCGCTCGTCGGTCGGTTTGGCGATGATGGCGAAACCTACGCCAGCTTCTTCCATCAACTTCTCGAATGCCTTCTTGTCCTTTACCTGAACCAAGATACCCGGATTCTCGGCAAACAGGATCTTCACGATATCGCTCTCGGAGATCTTATCCAAGTTGACATCCAAACCACCCTCTACGTTGGCGAAGCACATCTCTAACAGGGCGATGATCATACCTCCCGCTGAGATATCGTGTCCGGCAAGGATGAGTCTCTTCTCGATCGCATCTTGTACGGCGTTGAAATCGTCACGGAAGCATTCCGGATCTTTCACGGTCGGAACCTCATTACCCAGCTTGTTCAAAGCTTGAGCGAAAGCGGAACCACCCAACTTCAAGGTATCGAAGGAGAAGTCTATATAATAAATGTATGTATTCTTGTCTTGTGCCAATACGGGAGAGACGATCTTTTTGATATCGCTAACCTCGGCACCGGCGGAGATAATCACCGTACCCGGGGCGATCACCTTATCGTCGCCATATTTCTGCGTCATGGATAAGGAGTCCTTACCGGTCGGGATATTAATACCTAAGCTGCAAGCGAAGTCGGAAGCGGCTTGTACGGCTGTGTACAGACGGGCGTCCTCACCTTCGTTACGGCATGGCCACATCCAGTTGGCACTTAAGGATACGCTCTCCAACTTATCTGTCAGCGGAGCGAATACGATATTGGTCAATGACTCGGCGATTGCCATAACGGAACCGGCGGCCGGATCAACCATGGCTACCTGGGGAGCGTGACCGATAGAAGTTGCGATACCAGCTTTCCCGCGGTAATCCAACGCTACGGCACCTAAGTCGCTCAACGGCAATTGTAATTCACCTTGACATTGCTGGCGGGCGATCTTACCGGTTACGGAACGGTCTACTTTGTTTGTTAACCAATCCTTGCAGGCTACGGCCTCCAATTGAAGTACGTTCTCCAAATAATGGTGAAGTTCGGATTCTTTGTAAACAACTGGTTGATAAGATTCAGTGACCGTATGGTCTGTCATAACCGTTCTAGGCGGTTTACCGAACATATATTCCAGCTTGATATCGATAGGTTTTACGCCGTCCGCTTGTTCGAAGACAAACTTCATGTCGTTAGTAGTCTCGCCTACCACATACATCGGGGCACGTTCACGATCCGCGATACGTTTTACACGGGCTACATCTTCTTCTTTCATCAATAAGCCCATGCGCTCTTGGCTCTCGTTTCCTACGATCTCCTTCGCTGAGAGAGTCGGGTCACCAATCGGCAATTTGCTCATATCGATGTGTCCGCCGGTAGCCTCCACCAACTCAGACAAGCAGTTGAGGTGTCCACCCGCACCATGGTCATGGATAGAGACGATCGGGTTCTCGTCAGACTCGGCGATCGCACGGATCACGTTAGCCGCACGTTTCTGCATTTCCGGGTTGGCACGCTGTACGGCGTTCAACTCGATACCGCTTGTATATTGCCCCGTGTTTACGGAAGAGACGGCTCCACCACCCATACCGATACGGTAGTTATCGCCACCGATCACGACCACTTTCTCGCCCGGTTCCGGATCGCCCTTCAAGGCATCGCGCATATTTGCGAAACCTACACCGCCGGCAAGCATGATTACTTTGTCGTAAGCGTATTTCTTATCGTTCTCCGTGTGCTCGAAAGTCAATAAAGAACCACAGATAAGCGGCTGGCCAAATTTATTACCGAAATCGGAAGCGCCATTGGAAGCCTTGATCAAGATCTGCTCCGGAGTCTGGTATAACCAAGGACGAGGGTCTAGGACTTTCTCCCATTCGCGAGCGCCTTCCGTACGAGGGTAAGAGGTCATATAGACCGCTGTTCCCGCTATCGGCAAGGATGCCTTACCACCGCCCAGACGGTCACGAATCTCACCACCTGTTCCGGTAGCGGCACCGTTGAACGGCTCAACGGTTGTCGGGAAGTTATGCGTCTCGGCTTTCAAGGAGATAACCGTCTTGATATCTTTTACGGCGAAGAAATCGGGTTTGTCACCGGATAGGGGAGCGAATTGCTCTACCGTCGGTCCTTCATTGAACGCTACGTTATCTTTATAAGCGGAAACCAATTTATTAGGGTTCTCGGCGGAAGTTTTCTTGATCAAGTTGAACAAGGAACTTTCTTTTTCCTCGCCGTCGATGATGAATACACCTCCGAATATTTTATGTCGGCAGTGTTCCGAGTTTACTTGGGAGAAACCGAACACCTCGCTATCGGTCAACTTACGTCCCAACTTCTGGCTTACCTCGTTCAAGTAAGCGATCTCCTCTTGGCTTAGAGCCAAGCCCTCTTGTTGGTTGTACACTTCCAAATCCTCAATGTAGACAATAGGATCCGGTTTTTTACTGATCGTGAAGATCTCCTGATTCAAGCCATTGTAGATACGTTGCAACATCGGATCGTGATCCGCATCGCCAGAAGAAACAGGAAAATATTCCTCAATACGGGAAATACCGGTCAGGCCCATGTTCTGGGTAATTTCAACGGCGTTCGTACTCCACGGGGTAATCATTTCCCGGCGTGGCCCTACGTACCAGCCTTCCAATGTTTCTGATTGAACAGGAGTCGCCTCGCTAAACAACCAAACCAGTTTTTGAGTGTCTTCAGGAGAGAAAGCGTGCGCGGCCTCTACAGCCAGCACCGTCTTTGTTGAAGATTGAAAGAATAGAATCATATCGTTGATTTATTAGTATTTATCACGAAATAACGAATAAGCCTCTTTTAGAGAGTGCAAAGATAATGATTTCCCGTGAATTATTATGTCAATACGTTTTAAAAGAAAAGAGGGCGGAACCTCCCGGTCTCGCCCTCTCATGTCCCCTGCATAGTAAAAAATAAGAGTGTGTCTATATTCTACCAGCCTGCGTTCTGTTGTGCGGCTAGCGTGGGGTTTCTTAATATATCATTCAATGGAATCGGCCAAATAAAGCGTTTATCTGTGTACGGGATGAACTGTTTGCTGTTGCCGAACCATTCTGCTTTTACTTCTCCACCAACGACAAAAGCACCTTGGCCTTTGGCATTGTTGTATTCGATCTTTGCGGGAATACCACCGGACGGCAGTAAATCGTCAGCCGCTAAACGATGAATGTCTTCCCAACGGCGACCTTCACCTTGGAACTCAATGCGACGTTCCCAAAGGATAGCTTCTACCAGCGCTTTCGTGTTGGCGAAATCGCCAGCCTTATACGTTTGTGTAGCGGGGTCGGCCAAAGAACGGTCTCTTACTTGATTCAATTTCTCCAATGCGAGAGTCTTGTCTCCCGCACGTGCGGCAGCCTCGGCCTCGTTTAGCAATACCTCGGCATAGCGCAGGATCGGGGCATACTCTTCACGTGTTTGAGGATTCTGGTATTTATCACAGAAGTAATAATCGTCAGACGCACGATAAAGGACGAGGTTACGACGCTTGTCATCCCCTTTCCAGAATTTGGAGTTGTAAAGGGTAGGGGATGTCGGGCACATCGCACGGCCACCTTCACGGGCAGACATCATAGCGGACATAGCTCCATTTACAGATGCGTTATCTTGAGAGTCATTCGGAATGGAGAATATAGATTCCTGATTGTCTTTGTAAGAAACGAAAGGAGTGGCAGGATTGGTTTCCAGAATGAAACGTCCGCCTTCCAGTTTCTTAGCTTCAGTAACTACATTGTTCCAATCACGCATATGTAAATATACGCGCGTTTTCAATGCGATGGCGGCACCTTTGCTCGCACGTCCGATCTTATCAGCATCAATAATGTCCGGAAGCATGCTTTCCGCATTATTCAGGTCGCTTAATATCTGATCGTAAGTCTCCTTAACGGTAGAACGGCCTATGCTTTGTTGCTCAGCGAGTTGGCTGGGGTCGTTTACGGCTTTCGTGTAAATAGGCATACCGTAGTTATTGTTACCTTCTACGTTGTAGGGCAGGGCATAATGGATCATCAAGTTGTGATAGGTTAACGCACGTAAGAACAGGCATTCTCCTTTGTACTGATTCCCTTTCTCTTCGGTTATGACACCCGCCGCTACCGCGCCTTCTATACCTGCGTATACCGTATTATAGCGGTTAATAGCCTCGAAAGAGGTTTCCCACATCGCCACGTTATTAGCGGTAGTCAAGTTATAGGTTGCGGAATAGGTATAATCATAGAATTGGGCGGTTAGGTTCATATCTTCACCGCGCATTTCGCCTTGCAATATACTGGCCGCTCCAAAAGGATAACCGCGTGCCCACCCAAAGTCATTCGGATCTACGTACATACCACATTGTGCGGCATCGTAAGCTCCGACTACGGCTAACTCGCAACGTTCTTCTGTCCCGTATGCCGTAAGCTCGGAGAATTTGTCAACAGGTTCAAGGTCTACGACGTCGCTTTCGCAGGCGGTGAACACGGGTAGCGAGAACAGGGCTGTCCCTAACGCTACTACTGAAATGTTTTTATATAATTTCTTGTATAACATAATTGTAACTTTTCTTAGTTTGTGAAATTAGAATGTAATGTTTGCTCCAAAAGTGAATGAACGTTGCTGTGGCATACCGTTCCAATCTACACCTAAGCGAGAGTTTGTCTCAGGATCCAATCCGGAATAACCTGTGATAGTGAGTAAGTTCTGTCCTTGAACATAGAAACGAATCTTTGTCATGTTCAGTTTGGATACGACCGCCTTCGGTAGTGTATAGCCTAAAGCTAACGTAGATAGTTTTAGGTAATTGCCACTCTCAACGAAGTGTGAATCCGTATATCCATCATTGAATAAGGAAGAGGCATCTCCATAACCGATTTTTGGAGTCATACCGTCACCCGGTTGCTCTGGAGAAACCCAGCGGCCTAAGATTTCTGTTCCGTTGTTGGAGAAATCCATATTGAACAATGCGCTTTGACGAGAAGCGTTCATGATCTTATTACCTCCGGAGAAGCGGAAGAATACATTTAAATCGAAATTCTTGTAAGAAACTGTATTATTCCAACCTCCGTACCAAGTAGGCATAGATGAACCTAATACCTTACGGTCGCTAGCGTCCAAGGAAGAAGCCTTGGAGACATCCGAAGGATTGGAAGGATCATATTCCGCATAGTCGTAAGAGCCGAATGTGTCGAATTGCACTAATGAACCGTCCGCCTTACTCCAGATCGGATTACCGTTTGCGGCGTTTACGCCGTAATAATCATATCCATATAAAGATCTATATGACTCTCCTTCACGAATGATTGTGTAATTGTCTACGATGTCTGTTCCGCCGTATAAGCTCTTCACCGTGTTCTTAGCTGTGGAGAAGTTGAAATTAGTTTGCCAGTTCCAATCTTTGGTAGCGATGATTGTAGCGTTAACTGTCAATTCCATACCGGAGTTCTTGATCTTACCGATATTATCAAAATATGAGTTGTAAGGAATACCAGCGGTAGGTGCTGTAGGAACTTCCAACACCAAGTCTTTGGAGTTCTTTTGCCAATAAGCTAGCTCGAATGTCAGGCGGTTATTAAAGAAAGAGCCATCCAATCCGATATCGAAAGTCTCAGTTGTTTCCCATTTAAGCTGGCTGTTACCCATACGGTTCCAAGCGATAGCTGTATTCGATCCTGCTTTCTTCGCCCCGTAAGTTCCCAGATAAGGGAAATAATTCCCTAGGTCAGAGTTTCCGATTGTAGCGTAGCTGGCACGGATACGTAAGTCGTTAAACCAATCATTAATAGTTGATTCGCTCCAGAATTTTTCGCGAGAGATACGCCAAGCGGCTGATCCTCCCCAGAATGTACCCCAGCGGGTGTCTTTCGGAAGGCTGGATAAGCCGTCTGTGCGGACGGAGGCTCCGATATAATATTTACTATCATAGTTGTAATTCGCACGGAACATATAGGAGGCTAATCCCATAAACGTTTTACCTCCAGATACGAATCTCTCACCAAATGTGTTGGAAATGATATGGTCGGTGAAGAAAGCATCGGATATTTGTTGCACGGTTGCGTCCGTATATTCATATTCTTGATGGGTGTACTCTTGTACCGCTGTCGCCGTCAGATTATGTACATCATTGAATGTACGGTTAAAGTTGATTACGTTTTGCCAGTTCCAGTTCGTGTATGTGGTATTGATTTCTTCCAATAAGCCGCCATAGCCGTATCCGTCTCCTGATTCCGGGTTCCATACCATGAAATCTTTAACATTCGAGATGTCTAAGCCAGCTTGTGTCTTTAAAGTCAATCCGTCCATGAATGTGATTTCAGCCCATCCACCACCTAATACACGGGTATTGGTCGTACGGTTTACGTTATTGTCTAATGCCCAGACGATATTCTGGATACCATTATCAATATAGGAAAGGTTGCTTCCGCGACCTAATGTCTTACGGTTTTCAGCGTCGATATTGTAACCAGTAGGATCATCCGGATTGAATACAGATACGTTTGGAAGCATACGAGTGCCGGCGAAACCTACGCCACCCAATGAATTCTCGTCATTCATGACACCATTAACCCGGGTACGGGTCATCTGGCCATTTAATCCGATGCGTAACCATTTTGTCGCTTGTTGTGTCAAATCTGCCTTTAAGCTCAAACGGTTTAAGTCATTGGCGCGAATGATACCTTCTTGTTCCGTGAAACCTAATGATACATAATATTGGCTTTTATCCGTACCACCACTGGCGGATAAGCTATGATTGTGCTGGAAACCTGTACGGAAAATATAATCATTCCAGTTTGTGTCCGGTCCGTTCGGATCGTAAACAGCCTGTCCTTTCATTCCCCAGTTCTCGTATTTCTCGTTAGCGATAGTCACGAAATCTTTCGCTCCCAGAAGATCATGCAATTTAGCTGCGCTGGCTGCGCTTACATAGCCATCGTAAGTTACTTGAGTACGTCCCTTGGAGCCTTTCTTAGTTGTGATCAATACAACTCCATTTGCCGCACGGGAGCCATAGATAGCTGTAGCCGCACCGTCTTTCAATATTTCAATGGATTCGATGTCATTCGGGTTAATATCAGACATCGCATTGTAAGAAGCGTAAGCCATTCCTAAGCCGGTTTTTCCATCGGCGTTATCACCGGTGGCGATCGGCATGCCATCTACGATGAATAACGGCTGAGAGTTAGAACTGATCGTACTCATACCACGGATCTTGAATTGAGGACCGCTTCCCAATACGCCACTAGGAGTCGTAACCTGTACACCAGCGGCACGTCCAGCTAATTGAGAGTCGAAAGACGCTGTTGCCAAGTTGCTTAAGTCTTCACCTCCTACTTTAGATATGGCACTCGTCACATCCTTTTTTCTTTGAGTTCCGTAACCGACAACCACGACTTCATCCAAGTTCTGAGAGTCGGACTCCATCGTGACTTTAATGATTGGTTTTACTGCCACTTCCACAGATTTCATACCGATGTAGGAAACGATTAGCTTTTTCGCGTTAGAAGGAACATCCAAGGTGAACGCTCCGTTGTAATCCGTTACAGTACCGGTAGTAGTACCAGCTACTACGATAGAGGCTCCAATGATAGGTCCATCGTCTTCCGCCGAGATAACCGTACCGGTCACCTTCGTGGTCTGAGCCGTTGCGAACGCTATACTTGCGAACAAGCATAGTAATAGATAAGTCAACCTTTTCATAGACACATACTTTTTGTTTAATTTGTTAATAAATAGATCGTTGTAATCAATTGTTGCCACTTAGTCGATTGACTTAGTTTCCGAAGAACTAAATCACTTTTCCGTTCAATATTTATTAATTATTATAAATATCTTAATAAATTATAGAACATGCAACCTATGTAAACATCTGTTATGTCTAATTGTACTATTTACAGCAAGCATTTTATTTTAATGGCTGTACGGCAAATATAAAGATATATTTGCAATAAACAAACATATTGACAATAAAAATAAACTTACACGGAACTTTGTCAATACGGATTATTTTAAGTTATATGTTAATTTAATACATTCTAGTATTAATATATAGTATTAATATGCAAATTATTTTTAACTCAATCCCGCATCAATGCTAGGAAGTAACACCAAAGTACCTTACCCTCATGAAGTTCTTCGGAGACTAAGGTGTTTCATAAATACTATCTAATGTATTTAAATAAAAAAAGAGTATCTAATAAAGATACTCTTTAGATATATGTGAATAGAGTGACCTATTTTGATTTTTATAGGCTTTTCGGAGGATATAATGCGTCCCACCACTCCGGTTGATCTTTCAACCACTTAGCGAACCATGCGTAAATTGTGTTATTCCACAAGATACGTTTCTCATAATCCAGTATATGGTGGTTCTCTCCTTCTACCTGGACAAACGCTGTAGGCTTACCCAATAATTTTAATGCGGTAAACATCTGGATGCTCTCTCCAATCGGAACATTCGTGTCTGCGGTTCCATGTAAGAACAAGATCGGGGTATTGATCTTGTCTGCGTTAAACAGCGGACTTTGTAAAGTGTACATATCCCGGGCATTCCATGGATAACTGTTAGCGCTAGCCAACGAGCTGTATGAATATCCCCAGTAACCTTCTCCCCAATAGCTGGTGATGTCGCTGATTCCCGCATGAGACATGGCCGCCGCGAATATATCTGTTTTTGTTTGTAGGTATTGAGTCATGAAACCTCCGTATGAAGCCCCCATGCAACCGATTTTCTTCGTGTTGACAAAAGGATGCTCCTCACAGAACTTTTTCGTGCCTTCGATGATCTCGTCAGCGGTAAGTTTACCCCATGCGTTGACATGGCGTGCGGAGAACTCTTGGCCGAATCCAGTCGCTCCACTGGGCTGTATGATGTAGACGATGTACCCTAAGCCGGCGTATACATGCGAAGGATAACGGCTTTCCATCACCCGGGCCGTAGGAGTTGTTCCTCCGTAATAATTCACGATCATCGGATATTTCTTGGTCGCATCAAAATGAGGAGGGAGATAGAAGCGGCCGTAAATCGTATCCCCTTGGGCGGAAA
>OGEB01000520.1_pt1 | contig 26565 bp, 25 predicted proteins | sample 1570541 | NCBI WGS metagenome assembly OGEB01 (sample SAMEA2581975, study PRJEB24529) | metagenome | biome: Human gut stool | place: China | collected 2011 | reverse complement strand
ACAGGATTTTAATCGTGTCACCCCGTCGGCCACGGAAGATAAACAGGTGACCGGATAAGGGATTATCATTCAGCACATGTTGTACCTGTTCTCCCAGTCCGTTGAAGGATTTACGCATATCGGTAACGCCGGCAACGAGCCAGATACGGGTACCTGATGGGAGTGAGATCATCTTCCCCTCCCGGTCAGTTCACGGATCAACACTGTGAGCAGCTCTGGCGATGGATTTTCCAGCGTCATGTTACCGTGACGGAATTCCACCTTGCAGGAACTGGCACTGACTCTGGTCTGAGTGGAAGTGGATAAAGACGGCGCAATGGCCGCCACAGGTTCTTTCTGCTCATCCGGCGTTATTTCTACAGGTAATAATTCAACGCCAGTGTCAGAAGAGGTCGTTACCGGAAGACGCCGCGAAACACGCCCTTCGTTCTGCCAGAGCCTGAGCCATTTGAAAATAACATTATCATTGACGCCATTTTCACGTGCAATCTGTGCAACACAAGCTCCAGGTTGTGATGCCAGTTCCACCATACGAAGTTTGAATTCATTCGAATAGTTTTTACGAGGTTCTTTTCGCCTGTCCTGTAATTCCATACTTAGATGTCCGTCTATATCAGATGGGCGTCTAAGTTACCAATTCTCGTCTGATGGCTACATACGGCGGTCAGTTTACGCTTACTTAGAAAATATCCGGCGGGTTCCGGAGCGCCAGTCTGTAGGTTTATCCATCAATAGAACTCCGTCTAATTTAGAAGGAGCTCTAATTTAGTCTGCAAGGAGCAGGTGTTACAGACGGCATTGGCTTTACGCTTACAAAGATGAAGACCCTGTCGCGACACTCAGAGTTGGCGAAGGCGTTCGCGTACGCACTTAACCAGTGGCCGGCACTGACGTACTATGCGAACGATGGCTGGGTGGAAATCGACAACAACATCGCTGAAAATGCCCTGCGGGCGGTCAGTCTGGGTCGTAAAAACTTCCTGTTCTTCGGCTTTGGCCATGGTGGTGAGCGGGGAGCGCTACTGTACAGCCTGATCGGGACGTGCAAACTGAATGACGTGGATCCAGAAAGCTACCTTCGCCATGTGCTTGGCGTCATAGCAGACTGGCCGGTCAACCGGGTCAGCGAACTGCTTCCGTGGCGCATAGCACTGCCAGCTGAATAACACATCCCCGTCAATACGGCCCTCGCTGTACGCTTACGTTGATCTGAGCTCTCAGTAAATATCAATACGGTTCTGGCGAGCCGCTTACTTTCATAACGGCTCTGACGTCAGTGCACTACTCCTATTCAAAATCGTTTCTTGAAATCAGAAAGGGCGTATTTCAGATCAGAACCACAAAGCGCTCTCTGGGATTCACTTAATATATCCTTAACAGGAATAATCCCTTTTTTTCTTAAGGAATAAAACTCCATACCATCATCATTTTTTAATCTCCAGTCTCTCGATACATCAACCTCACCAAGGTATCCGGTAACGACCAGACTATGATACCCATGTTCATTCATAATTTCTTTCAGCCGTTGTGCGAAGGCTGGAGTTCTCGAATGTATCCCCGAGGCGCAGGACAACACTCTGATATCTATGAAGTTCTTTGGTAAACGTCTGTTCATTAATAGAGTGGCTAATGCTACGGGATTCAACGTTGGCCCAGTTGCTGAACCTGTCCCAATAACTGATGTGTTGCCATGAGCAACGATGTATAACGTATCGCTCGTTTTAAGAAAGGATAAAGGTGTTTTGTGTGAAGCTTTCACACCATAACATTCTTTATTCTTCATTTTCTGATACTTAACTTCGGCATCAAGAAAAGTGTCATTTTCTTCCATTTGAAATGGGAAAAAGTAAATAATCATATTACCTCGACATCAGAAAAAATTAAAATACTCCACATGCGGAAAGCTCTGAGCAGGAAACATCACCAAGGACGAAACCTCCTCTCTCTGTAAAGGATAGTTATCCATCCGGGGCAACCTATACCTTTACCATAACTTCCGGCAGAGCCACCTTGCTACTATGAACCGCCCCGGGTTTCCTGGAGAGTGTTTTATTTGTGAACTCAGGCTGCCAGATCATTGTTTCCGATGGAAGCATAATAAGCTTTTTCTGCTTCTGCCGGAGGAGTATGGCCCAGCCTTTCCAGCAATCGTCGATTGTTATACCAGTCCACCCACGTGAGTGTGGCCAGTTCCACTTCTGCACGGTTTTTCCAGCTCTTACGGTGTATTACCTCCGCTTTGTAAAGACCATTGATGCTCTCCGCCATCGCGTTGTCATACGAGTCGCCTGTACTCCCGGTTGATGCCAGCAGTTTTGCTTCTTTTAATCGCTCCGTATAGGCCAGTGACACATACTGAGAGCCTTTATCGCTGTGATGGATGGTGCCAGACGGACGACGGGCCCACAACGCCTGCTCCAGCGCATCCAGAACGAATGTCGTTTCCATAAACGATGAGACCCGCCACCCCACGATGTATCCGGCAAACACATCAATTTCGGGACTGCCGCCTGAGTATCGCCCAGACACGGCGATACCCGTATGCTGGCATATCGCCAATGATATCCAGGATACGCGATAAGACTTCTGCATCCGCAGCCTCATCGCGCATCGGACGCCGTTTATCTGGCTTGTTATCAGATGCCTTCATCCGTAATGTTAACTGCGCACGTGACACGCCCAGAACACGGCTTACCGGGGCTATTCCTTGTCCGAAGGTAACAAGGGCACATGCGCTATCCATTTTCGCGATTGTGCATACTCCACCGCTTCTTTGAGGATCTCAACTTCCATGGTTTTCTTACCCAGTAAACGCTGAAGCTGATTAATCTGCTTTATTGCAGCGGCCAGTTCAGAAGCAGGAACAACGTCTTCACCGGCAGCCACAGCAGTGAGGCTTCCTTCCTGGTATTGTTTCTTCCACTTAAACAACAGACTGGGCTGAATTCCATGCAAACGCGCCACGTGGGACACCGTCATGCCCGGCTCCATAGTCTGTTGAATAATTGCGATTTTTTCCTGAGGTGTTTTACGTTTACGCACCTCTTTTCCTAACAAAACGCCAGCCATCTCAAAATTAGAACTAGTGTTAGACATATATCCAAGCCTATCTCTTATTTTAAGATACATCTACTGTCTGGTATTTCAGAGGGCCAGCTCACAAGAAAAAAGCCGCACATCAACAAAATTTTTTGTTAATCCTGCTTTACATAAAAGTTTGGCTAATTCATGTGGCTTTAATTTTTTAGTTCCATGCATGCCATCCCCAATAATGTCTGTATTTCCATGGGCAATGATATACAGTCTATCTGAATTGTCTACAAACCTCAAATCTGGACAACCATATCCATTAATAACAACTGAATCATTTCCTTTTATCCTCTGATAACTACACTCAGATTGAATAAAAGAAACACGTTCTGAAAAGTCAAATGGAAAGAAATAAACATATACTCTTACTCTCTCATCATTATGACAAGTTAATGTCATTTGTAACCTCTGAAGAGATCAATCTTATATTTATTAATAACTAGGGCATCTTCTATTTTTCGTGCCACACTATAGAAATCATAGATTCCACAATCAGAGCAACCGAACCTTCCCCAATTAATATTTAATGGATCCTGTATTACTATTTTTTTACGTTTCGTATCGACAGAAACAATAAGAACATAATGATTAACCCCTCCTAATAATCCAAAGTCTGCCATACCTAATTTACCAGCCGTAATAATAGGCCCATGTTTTAAAAGAGCCTGCTTATAACTTTGAATATCACAAGGAATACTGATTCTATAACAAAAACTATCCTCAGGAGAAAATCCAAAGCTTAACCTATTGCGCTTTGCACTTTGCACTTTGCACTTTGCACTTTGCACTTTGCACTTTGCACTTTGCCTTAATATCGTATCAGGCATATTATGTTTCTTACAATACCACCCAAGTAATGCATCCTGACAGTACCATCCACAATTCAGATCGATAAAACCACCGACTCCCGGACGCCACTGATGTTGCATTGTTAATTTATATGAAAAGTCCATAAACCACCGTTATACATGAATATTAAATACAAATAAATTGTGGTTCATCCTGTTGCTGGATAAGCAACACATCTGCAATATACTGATAAGTAAATCATGATGCCACACCACTACAATCCCCCTCGCAGCTTTAACATTTAGTCATTTAGCAGATTATGGGCAGTGTTCATCTTTCCTTACCCTTTAATGAACTATCAGCTCTAAGTTTCAACTCACTAATCTCACAATTAAACTTATTAATATTACGTTGTATTATTTCCAGTTCTCTGTTGATATCCTCTTTACCCATACTCATGTTATTATACAGTTTTGATATTCTTACATTCACAGGTGTATCATTCTCCAGAAAAGTACTCTTCATATCATAAGCAATTGTTTTTAATCTGGATATGGTAATATAATCGCCATTATCCTCAATTGTTTTCAGTGTTTCTGTAAAATCATCGATTTTCTTGCTGAGTTGAGTCCAGGAGTCTGTTGAATCCGGCGTAATTTCCGAACACCCTGAATAATTCATAAGCATTTCAGTAAGGAAACCATCTGGCATAGCTCTCTTGAGTTTCAGTGCTGTTTCTGGCCTGCATGAATAACTTAAGAAAACTGTTAATAAAACACCTGATATAAAATAAATTACGTTATAATATCTGTATGTTTTTTCACAATCCTTTATTGACACGTTATTCTTTTGTACCGGAATATCATTTGATTTAACATCCGAGGACAAAACTCTACTAACAGGCTTAATATTTTCTGTATCAGGGGGGCAGAAGCATGTTGTTCAGAATCAGAAATTTCAGTGTCATCACCATTTTGTCTACTGAGTTCAGCCAACATGTCAGAAATAATAAAAAATTTCCCTGAAAGAAGATTATACTCAAGCTCCGTCAATAATGTTAATGCATCCTCCAGTAAAGTTAATGAGGAGTGAGTTTTTTCATCATCAGGCAATGTCTGCATGACAGGAATAACATTTTCAATATACCAGACAAGAATATTTACTCGCGTCTGAGTGGCCGTAGACTGAGGCCAGTATTTTTTTGTTTAACAAATGAATCAGCAAATTTCCATGAGGAAATTGCCAGTCCCTCCCAACTATACAGATGAGAAGAAATAAGACAGAACCATGCACCTGTCTGAAGATCATATCCGTTTTCACTGAATAAAGACAGACATCTTTTTTCCAGTGTCATCCAGTATGATTTTTCATATTTCACCGAACTTAAATTATTTATACTGTAACTAAGCCAAAGGAATTCTTTATTATTTTTTGGATCAGTAGTATTTACAGTAAGATCCAGTATGAATTTTTTGTCCATTTTCTTAAGCCATTGTTATTGCCCTGCTTACGTCTGTTCCCCAATGAAACAACATGAATATGGTTCTCATTGTAATGGGAGAGCAGTAAGGCAATTATTATGTAACACCGTTCTTACAGCGGGCTCCCCTCCATCTCCTCTGCTGCTGACAATGACCGCTGTTGCCTGCACTTGTGCTTCATTCCTCATCACCGGGTCCGGATGGATGCCGAAATCACGGTTAAAATTATGTTCAGCCCTTCATGTACAACCTGTTTGCATATTACTACGGTGTCGACTGACTTCTGACGGCCTGTTCCGGCACACCTCATGACGCTGGTGACACACAGGCTGAGTTACCGATAGCGGGATATTTCGCGTGACGAGTGAGTATCGGAAAATGTATATATACCATCTGCCCCCTATAGCCTTACCCCCTCCCTGTTGTCAGACCAGCATTTTGTATCAGGATCCCTTCAGATTTTACTTCAGGAACCATGACCTTCCGCTAACAATTATACTCACCGGGTATTCAGAAGACTTTCACCCGTGGCCCGTTCTTCAGACACCACGATCGAAGAACGGTGCCACGCGCTATGCCCGGCATATCGCCATATGATAAACTAGACATTTCTAGCTCAATTTGACGTCCGTTCAGGAGAAATCATAACCGTGAGTTACGAATTACGTAACGTAATATTATTTTTTCTTACTGACATTCTTATTTTTCTTGTTGTTTTATTATTTTCAGAGTCAATTAAATATCTGGCAAGAACAGGGAGAACCGTTCTGTTAAGTACGGCATCGATACCCCTAGCACCAGAATTGTCACATTGACAATGATGTGTAATCCAGTCAATGAGAGTGTCACTGTAATCTATTTTATACATCTGACCAGATGCCCGTTCAAAACGCTGGCAGATCTTATCAATTTTGATGATTGCGATATCCCTGAGTGTTTTGGTATGCAACGGAGTGAACGGAATTAAGTTAACTCTTCCCATGAAGGCTATACCAAAATGTTCCTTAAATAAAGGAAGAACCATTTCTTTTATTTTGTCTTTATCGATCTCCCCCTCATTCCATACGCTCGTTATCTTTTCACTGGCAAGGTTGGATGTCATTATTATGAGACAATCCCGGAAAGACACCATCTTACCTTCAGAATCCTCGATGATCCCCAAATCGAATATCTGAAAAAAGAACTCCAGAACATCCGGATGTGCTTTTTCAATTTCATCAAGCAGAATAACACTGTATGGATTATGACTGACTCTTTCTGTAAGAGTCCCTCCCTGACCAAAACCGACATATCCTGGAGGAGCGCCCTTCAAAGTGGAAACCGTGTGAGCTTCCTGAAATTCCGTCATATTAATCGTGATGAGTTTATTCTCATCCCCATAAACAAACTCGGCCAGCGCCCTGGCAGTCTCCGTTTTGCCGGTACCAGAAGGGCCTGCGAGTAAGAATACCCCATCGGGTTTTACCGGATCTTTCAGATCTGCCCGGCAAATAAGGATTTGTGATGCTATCGCAGACATAGCATATCGTTGACCCAAAACCCGTTGCTCCAGACATCTTAACAGACCGGATGTTTTTTGTTGTTCACTATCAAGGCATACACCCAGTGGGACACCAGTCCACCCTGAAACGATATCAGCAACACAGTTTTTATCGACACACTCAAAAACCATAGGGCTGTCTTTCCTGTATGCACTTTCCAGCTCTTTTCTGTACATATCCTTTGATGAAATATCATCTGTACTTTGTATCCTGGCAACCAGTTCACTTTGATGACGCCATGCTGATTTCAGTTGCTCAAGCTCCTTCTCAAGTTGAGTAATTTCATTTACAAGCATTTCCTGACGCAGAACATTTGATTTTTCCTGTGTCAGCAGCGCAAGTTCTCCCTGGTGTCTGGCTAATGAGGCTTCAAGATTCTGAATGGCATCCGGGAAGGTGGACTGAGATACTGCAACCCGTGAGCAGGCTGTATCTAACAGACTTACCGATTTATCTGGCTGACGCCGCCCATGTAGATAACGGTCGGATAAATGTACCGTGGCAGTTATTGCTTCTTCCCTGATGGAGACTTTATGGTACTTTTCCATCATGGGTAAAAGAGAACGTAGCATCCCTGCAGTTACATCCTGATTTGGCTCTGTTACTTTGACTATCTGAAAACGCCGGGCTAATGCGCCGTCCTTTTCAAAATACTTTTTATATTCTCCCCATGTCGTGGCGGCTATAATGCGCAATTCCCCACGGGCAAGAGCAGGCTTAAGTAAATTAGCTGCATCAGTTTGTCCAAGAAGTCCTCCTGCACCGATAAGGGAATGGGCCTCATCAATAAACAAAATAGCTGTACCATCCAAGAAATTAAGTTCGGTTAAGAGCGCTTTTAAGCGATTTTCAAATTCCCCTCTGACACTGGCTCCCGCAAGCAAAGCGCCCATATCAAGAGCAAGGATCCTGACATTCTTCAGTGCGTCAGGCACACGGCCGGATGCAATTTGCAGGGCTAAACCTTCAACAATACTACTTTTCCCAACTCCTGGTTCACCGGTTAGTATCGGATTATTCTGTCTGCGACGAAGCAAAATATCGATAAGCTGCCTGATTTCCTTCTCTCTGCCAGTAACTGGATCCAGTTTCCCTGTTTCTGCCAGCAAAGAGAAATTTTCAGTATATTTGCTGATATATTCATGTGGCACATTATCAACGACACAACTAGAAGAATACTCTGATTTTAAAGAAAAAGACAGAAGTAAACTCTCTGCAACATCCATATCACAATATAACGCCTCGGCCACATTGTAAGGTAATATTGAATCTCTGATAGTAATCAGAGTGGTCCAAAAGACAGGGATATCTATATGATTAGACTGCCATTTAGTACTGGCATGTATCCATGTTTTTTCCAGCAGAGTCTGCATCGACTCAGAAAATACAGGTGAGGATTGTGACGCTGTATTGATAAGGATGAGCTCACTTTCAATGGCATTAAGGACCCTGTCAGGGTTAAATAAAGACAGTTCAGAAAACTTTTCGGTTATCGACTTATGTTCCTGTAATAGCTTCCACAGAAAATGCAAACAATCGACCTCATGGTGTGATCGTGATATTGCGTAATTAATAGCAGAATCCAGAATACTTCGGCTTTCTGGAGATAATTTATTAATTATTGATTTCAGGTAAGTACTCATTTATCACTCCTGTACTGCTGGACATATTGTTATATTGCTAGGCAATCTGGAAATCCAGCCGCGTTTCTCCCAGCTATGTGTGGTAAGCAGTTTATTACTCAGATTCACCTGCAAATTTTCAAGTTTATCCTTTTCCTGTTTTAACTGTTCCCATTCGATATATGCCTGACTGAAATCGCCTGTATCACTCAGTTTGTAACGGACGAGAATACCTGTTATCCCCATTGATTCAAGAAAACTTCTTGATTCCGGATCAAAGTCCTTTGTCATTAACTCATCCTCTCCATCCGAAAACTTGTTGATAAAATCAATCCAAGCTGTTTCACCTGTGAACTTATAGGTGGTGGAAAAGTCAGGGAACGAAATATCAATGCTGACAGAATGACAGCTTCCTGGATACCAGGTAAAAAGACCTGAATCAGCAAAATTCATACTTCTTATACTGCTGTTACCTGTTTTGCACTCAAGAGTCAGAGTTGTACCTGTTGGTTTAACGCCATGATGACCCGAAATCGTCGCAGGTGCACTACTTATCGTCATTTTGTAAGGCTGTGATTCAACCTTTTGCAGAGCCTGATTCAGTACCTCTAATTGTTCCTGTACATTTATTAACTCATCCTTGTTTTGCGTTCGGTCTCTGAGTTGAACGTCAAGCAAATCATCCGGAGAAACAATGTCATTGAGAAAACTAATGAATGAAGGGGTAAACGGTATACTTCTTTCCCTGAAAGACAATGCTCTGGTACCTTCTGCATCAAGAGCTAAAACTCCGTTAGCAGGACCATTTAAAAAACCAATAATGTTTTTATATATTTTACCTTGAGTTTCAGAATGACTGGAATTGTGTTTATCTGAATTTAACTGGCTTAAAACAGAATTTTTCCATTGTTCATCAAGCCGGCACCCCGTATAAGTGACTGCATGGTCGAGAAGTTGATAATTTTGCCGTTCATAAATATCCCATACAGAATCGATCACTGGATCTATATTATTACTGTTAATCACTGAACGAATCTTTTCAAACTCATCAAATAATATTACCAACTTGTTTTTTGGGTCTGAACGCATAGCATTACGGATCAATTCAACTAATGAGGCTGTATGTAACTCAGAATTTACAGCATTACGTAGCACATTTTGCCAGTCTCTCCATGCTGTTACATGATCCGTTGTCCTGTTCATTTGACTGTTATTAAAAATAGACATCAGGTATATACGTACCATGAGGTCAAATTGCTCTATCTGACGCTTCATTCCGTTATCCACTTTAAGTGAAAACAGACAATAAAGCAGCCTGAAATCAGAAAGCCAGTCCTGCGCTGAACTTGCTGGTATATTATGTAATTCATCATCAATAAACTTAAAAAATTTATGCTCAGATGACCGATTTTTTATGATATCAGTCAGTTGCAGCGGACTCATTAAACCTGAATATGAATCTTTACGTTCCCTTGCGACAGCCATGATGAACTGTCTGAAATGCTCCTGGCGACTTTCATCCAAGTACTGTACAAAAGATGAAAACGCTTCCGGAACCGTATCACGTCCATATGCCTCTTTGATATTCTCATACCAGTAATGAAGTTTATTCTGCCCCTGCCGAGTCCATATACCAGACAGACTGACAGACGCATTATCATCTTCCCAAAAATCCGTAACTTTTACATCCGGAATATTAATATATTCAGAAATAAACCATAAATAAGATGGATCACTCTGAATAAACTCGGTCAGGAGTTTTCTGAATACATCAATATTTTCACTTCCATAATTTTTTTGTATCTCATCTCTTTCTAAAGCAAGTGAAGCTGTTGATGATATTTTATCATAAGGTCTGGTTATTTTTATTGATTCATGAATACCTGGAGATGTTGTTAAATCACTCAGTGATTCATCCTTAACCATCTTATCCCAACTGATGAGCGATGAGGCAAGCGACAGAATCAATTCACGCTTTCCTGATGGGGAAGCTGCCAGGAATTTTTTCTTATATTCATCAACGCGCCATGAAACAGGAGTGGTATAAAATCTGGTACTTTTATAAAAAGACTCCCTAAAAAATGAATATTTATCATTCAATGCGGGTTTAAAAGGTAAATACAGTATATTAGATCTGACTTTATCTTCATATTTTAACATTTGCTCTGTCAGAAATGCGGGGCTGATATCAACCGAACCTTTCCTAACATCATATATATGATATGAACAATATGCACTATATCCAATAAAGCATAGTACCGTCATGACCATAACTGATTTAAATGACATTTTTATTCTTCGTTTATTAACATGAATAATTTCTGAATTCTGTATTTGGGGCAGAATCTCAGAAATTAAAACATCAGAAAAAGCACAATTTTTATCCTTATCCGACACGAGCTCACCAGATAAACAGACCCCAGAGATCTCTGTCTGAGGAAAAAATACATTATCGATACTGAATGTGGAAATAAATACATCCAGTGAATGTTTTAGATCATTCAATTTATCAGGAAACAACAGGAGCTCGTTTTTTTCCTGATCACTCAATGTATTATCAAGTACATGGCATATTGCTGTCGTAATATTAGATTTTAATGATGACAATATATATGATGAATCATATTCAGATACATTTATTTCTGATTTATTGGTTGCCCAAAATACCGGATACCATTTATTATTTTTTTGATGAATTTTTTGTGCCAGCAATGAATACCCACTGATGTGCTCGCATCCACTTATAACCAGAAAGACCGGGATATTATGATGTAAGTGTGACGACAGTTGTTCTATAAAATTTCTTGTTTTTTGAGATAACACCTGAATACAGGTGTTATCATGATCAAGTAACTTATCAACCGGAATAACCAGAACAATACCATGAGGTGGTTGTTTTTTAGATTTACGTGCTGATAAAAAACTTATCACAGAGTTCAGCGCCCCCGGGTTGTCATATATCTTACTTGACAATTCCAGTACGCTTGAATCTCTGAAAAGCCACCAACGAATTGTTCTGAATTGTTGGGAAATACAATTTAACTCATTACTGTGAAAGACTGGTACATTAATATCCTTAAGCAGGGAAGAGTTTTTTTCTGAATCACCAGTAAGTAAAAACCAGGGGACCACGCCTCTTCCTTTTTTACTTATGATATTCATGCCTTTCTTAAAGTATGAATCAAGTGTTAATTTTCTTTTTTTCCGGGAAAATAACTTCACCAATTTTCTGTATTTTCCTGTCGAAAAGTAATTATGGATACAATCCACAAGCAATTTCAGGGTGAGAGTAACCAGAATCACAAAAATCCAATAAAGTACAGTTGTAGTATCTGTCCAGTTTCTGAACACACCAATGACATAGCAAACAGATAAAACGAAAACAGACACAAAAATCCAGAGAAACAATGAAAATATCTTCTTAAACATAAGAGATCATCTCACATATATCAAAAACAACAATGCAAAATAAATAATAATGATGCCTGCAAGTGACAAATAAAAATCAAACCAAGACGACTTATTCTTTTTTTGTTTAAATACAATCTTATTTTTTTCTTCAATACGAATATTTAACCCGCATTGTTTTTTCAGTCTCAATATATAATCATTGATTTCATCATTATTGCTTACGGAATATTTCCCCCTGAATCCAAGTAAGAGACATAAGAGAAAAACCCATCCAGCCTGACTTCCAGACTCAATGATTTTATTAAGCATATTAAAAAACTCAACACCGCCTGTGGAATGTCCAAAATATTTAATCTGTAAAAGATTATCGCGCCATTCTTTTCTGTACGGAAGTTCAGAGCACAATATAACCTCATCAAGCATAACAACTATTGAATAAAATGCCGCATCCCGTTCGCTGTCACTTAAAGATATTTTATCACTATTGCGGACGACATCTTCAACAGTATCAATTATATGCTTTCTGGTACTGTCGTAATCACCATATTCTTCTGGGAAGACTTTAACAGATGATATGAGTTTAAATACTGGCATATAGCATTCAACGATATTCACCAGTACCTCCATGACATAAATATTCATATAACATGTTTTGTCCCCGGAAACGATAAACTGTAACTGAAATCTGCCCACTGAGGCTGATATGCGCCAGGTGAGCGACATACCGGCGCACTATGCGGATGGTTATCCTTCATGTTCGAACCACTGCAGAGCTTACATATGGTTATGGCATGAACGCGATACAGCTTACTTCATCGTGTTCACGAACATTCCGCCATTCTCTTTTCTGCCATCAGATTCCCCTATAGCGACTGACAGATGTTGTCCTGAACTCCGAATTCCACTTACGGAGAAAAGCCTGTTTCAGGCACTGGCAGTGGATGAATCGTTCTCTGCCAGCCGCCGGATAGTCAGCTCCGTCAGCCAGAAGCCGGCTTACTGCATATTTTTTCCTGCGATAATACTAACTCTACCAGTAAATCATCAGGGCTATACGACCAATAAAATGCAACCCTTTTTTGGGCCTGTGCTAACTTCCATAACTCTGAATGTTTATCGATCTTTAACCAGATGATATTTTCTCTTACCTGTAACTCAGATGTAACGACATCCATCACTGTAAAATTAATGCCAGGAAGCGCGTGCTGAATTATCAGTTCTATATGTTCAGATGGAGCAATTTTAATCTCTGGCAATGCAATTGAGTTATGCTTTTTAAAGGTATCTGAAGTTAATTTAATATAATAATCTGAATTATTTCTGGAACTGTATTCATCAAAATCACAGACCAAGGTATCTGTTGTTATCGTTTTAAATTCAACACTGATTATCTTATCTCTGCATAAATTATCCAGCATTACTTTAATATAATACTGAAGATTACTGAAACAGGAAATCTGCTCATAATGATTGTATGTCAAATCAACAGTTTTTGCATCTGAAAATACAGAATTTTCAAATGTCGATATTTCACCTGTAAACTGGCACAATGCCATATAATATAACCATGGGTGAATGGCATCTTCATTAATAAAGGAAGATAGAAGTGGTGATACTCTATTAATAGCACACAGAATCAGAAAATTATAAAGACGTCCATCGGACACTGTTCGTTCTGTATATCTGTATTCTTCAAGTTTCTTTTTGTAGAATTTAATATCAGCATGAATCTTTGCGATCTTATCTCTAAGTTTGTTATTCGCTGATAACCTCATTGCAGGAAATGAATATTCATCATCAATAATCAATGTATTATTGTCATAAATAATCCTTATCAGAGGTAAGTACTCAAAGTCTGTGGTATTCTCTTTTTCCTCATCTGTAAGGATCTGAATATCATATTTTATTCTTGTGATACCAGCATCCTGACCGTCATGATAAACATTACGCATGTTGCCTTCATCATCTGAATTTACCCATCTGGCAGAGCCTCGTTTATCATTGACTCCAGATACATTTTTATGGCCAGAATTAAATCGCTTAAGAGCAAGCCACAAAGTTACGATGCCGGAATCTGTAACCCGGAGATTTGTCAGGCACTTATCCTGCACCACACAGTTACCCGGATACTCTATATAATGCCCTGAAGATAACACTGCTTTTATTTTTTCAATTCTGACAGTATATTCTTTCAGAAGGTCATCATTTATACGACATTCATAGTACCCCTGATGATGGGGTTGTGATAACTGCCTAGTTCTGGCAAGCATGAAACTATGATGCAAATCAATGGACTGAAAGTGCTGAGGTTGTAAATAAAGCCCTGAATACCAATAAACAAGTTGCTCTTCTTCTTGCATGCAGTAATACCTGTACTATTATTTTATACTGATACTTTCTTTACCCATCGATATCTTTTTAGAAAGCGGTGAGAGTGATGCATGTAATGATTTCTTCCACCAACCATTCTCAACAACATCAACGGGAATATCTAAAAGTAACATATGTTTTTTTCCGGGAAACGGATAATACCCGGCAATAACACCCACATATTTAGCTCCTTCACTTCTGTCTATATGTAATGTTATCTCCTGTCCCGGCATTGCTATGTACTTATCAACTTTAAGAATTCCATCAGCTTTACCAGACCCGCTGAAAAACTGTTTAATTAATGCAGGATTATTCATTAAGTCCTGTAATGTTTTTTTGCCTGAAGACTGCAAGAATAATAATGCGCAACTATTTGATATCTCGTTAAGTGAGTTTAATTGTGTGTCCGGTGATATCTGAAAAGTTAGCATCCCAGCGCCAAATGGAGTATCAACATTATTAATGGTCTGTATTTTATCCTGCTCAGAATACTTATCAGTACAGGCAGTAATGAAAAAAGGTAATACTATAGTTATCAGTATCAGTTCCTTAACAGTCATTAATTCTTCATCCTTTTAAAACACGATTTATTTGTTCCACAGAGTCATTATCTTTAAGTAGTTCCTCAAGCCATTCTGACATAGTCATTGTTGACCAACGTACTGCTCTCTCAAGAAGATAAGGTACAGGACTGGTGGGTTCAGATTGCCTGAAAAAAATAGCTATTTTTTCCAGTTGTTCTATCGCTTTCTCCCTTGTCATCTCATTATCTGTTGAAGGTGTAAAAGCAGCATAAAACGCCTGCTGTTCCGCCGGTAACGTCTTGCCTGTCTTCCTGCTCCCGGGTTCAACTGATAACGATGAAACAGCATTGGTATCCTGTACGTCTTGCGGTAAAAAACGGCTCAGTAACTCGGTTATTTCACTGATTGTATGTCTGGTTTTTGCGAAAATATGATGTATGTCTTCATGCGTATGAAAGAAGTAAAAAGATTCAATCTCATCAATTTTGTCTGGCAAATCAGAAAACTGAAGAAATTGCTCACTAATCTTACGTGTATTATATTTACCTACAGATTTTTTGAACGCTTCAACAGAGTGATCACCTTCGCTTTCTATTAATTTTTCCTTTATCTCTTCTGATAAACTTGCGCCATGCTCAAACGCCAGCGCTTTATACCATTCAGAAAGCGTGATTTCTTTATCCTCAAGAAGAGGATAGGATTTCAGATACTCTGATAAATCCATATCAAGACGGACTAATTTACTGTAACGTATCTCCGGGCCTTCTGCGTGCGATGGCCAGCATATAGTCCAGTACTGAGAAATAAATTTAGCCAGATATTCCAGTCCGCAGTGCAGCCCTTCTAGGGCATACAATTGCGTCAGGGACTCCACATACCAGCAACTAATCTGCAGGTCTTTACTCTTATTGCGTAAAGTAACCTCACATAATTTTCTTACTTTTCGCCAGTCAGCTCTGCGGGGTTCACTGACAGCCCATTCCCCAAGGGACATGTAGTCCGGATCATTTCGTCTTGCTTCCCGTATTTCGCTATACACCGGATCATACTCAATATCTTCACCTGCCGGCGATTCTCCAATAACAGGAAGCAGTAATGTATCCGTCTCGAATTTGTTCATTTTTTATCCCACTAATACCTGAGGATATCCGCTGACAATTGCCCCCCCATGAGCACAGTTATCGCCCATCCGTGCTGCCGGTTTGCCGCATATAAAAACTTTAAAACTTCCCAGAATGACGACGTCCACTGCCCCGGTACAAAGTGCCTGGGTCCCCAGCGTCGCTGCCGGTAATCCACCAATGAGTACAGACGGAGAGCCTGGTGGTAACAATAGTCCCCCTACATGAGGAACAGGTGGCAAACCTGGCGTCACCATAGGACATACATGCATATCAGTAACTCTTGCAGCGGGTTGAGGCATATCCCCTCCTAAGGTTGACTATTACACCAATGCTGAAAAAGAACAAATACACCTTCATCAGGCGTATCATGAGCTTTACACGACTGAGTTATTAATACTCCATATATAATTTTTTTTTCTGAACATGACGGTGCATGGACTGGATTATATGGGGCAGGACTTAAACTTCCCTGTGATACAAATAATGATAACCCAAGGGCACCTGTCTGAGTGGAAAATCCGGCTGACTCAGAGTTTTTAAATATTTCCCAGCGTTGTTCATCATCGCCTTCATTCCATTTAACAATGGAAAGTAAAAGCACTGAATCCTCTTCAGAAGAGGACTGAGAGATGAATTGTGCCAGCCATTTAATTAATGTTAACGAATCGGTATTCTGAATCCAGAAATCAAGCGCATCCTGCCATTGTCCTTGAGCTAGCATTTGCTCAACCATTTTATTAATTTCCGGAACAGTGTTATTTTCAGCCTCTGTCATATGGACTCCTTTATCCGATATTCACTATTCCACCTTTTATCTGTGTCATTGCAGAGCCCTGAAGCATCAACATGGTGCCTTTTACTTCAGATATCGCTTGACCTTCAAGCTTAAGCGTGGCAGCTTTAACCTCTGCAGATACCTGCCCCTCTATGGAAACTTTAGCCGCTTTTATATTTATCCCTGATGTGGATATCATTATCTCATTTGCACCCACTTTTAATTTTATTGATTGGGTTGACTCAAGCGTAAGATTTTTATCGGTGATAAAACTACCACTTCCTCCGGTCACTCTGAGGTTATAGTTTCCATCTAAAACTTTTATATCAATATTACCATGTACATCATTATGCAGGTCACCTTCTTTAAGAATAAGCTTGTCATTCCCTTTTTTTATTTCATAATTACGGCCTTCACCAACAGTTAATGACATAGAGTGGTTAATGTTGCAGATCATATCCTTCTTTACTGTAAGGAGACAATCACCAGAAGAGGTTAATATGGCTTTTTCCTCATTTTCTTTGTCATCAAAAACCAGCTGATGCCCTTCTCCCTTTTTACCATTTTTAACACTACGGGTGAAAAATCCAGACCTACAATTATTCTCAGACAGAGAAAAAGGCGGTTTATTCTGGCCATTATACACTGAACCAACAATAACTGGATAGTCAGGATTGCCCTGGATAAAACTAACCAGAACCTCACTGCCAATACGAGGAATAAACTGACTACCGAACCCCTCCCCGGCCCATACCTGAGATACACGGACCCAGCAAGAGGTTTTATCTGTACCTGACGTTGACTTTTCACCCCATAGAAACCTTATTTTTACACGCCCGTACTCATCTGTATAATATTCCTCGGAGTCAGGCCCCACCACTCTTGCCAGTAAAACACCGGGAATAACGGGATAATTAAATTCACCTGTGACATTAAGTGGGCTTTTATTATCTGAAGCATACAAATCACAATAACAGGCTCCAGCACACTTGATAGCATCGTGGATATCATTGTTGACAGCATGGAGATACAACGAAGTAATTCTGTAGTCCTTTCCGGCAAGACTGAAACGTTCACCGCATGACAGCCACCATGAATTTGTTTTTCCAGACCAAATTTTGAGATCACTGTCATATGATGCCATCAGAGCTTCTGAACGTTTTTTTATTAACTCACGTTTTCCATCAGGAATAATATCTTCATAAACTCCCTTACTAGACTTAACATCAGCCACCTTACTTTCTGACTTTATGGTGATTTCACTGACATTACTCTCATTATAACCGAAAAGTGTTACAGAAGGACATTTCAGATTTTCTGTAACAGACCATTCACTGATGTATCCGGGATTTGACTCCATGATATTTTCAGAAGGTAAGTGTTCCAGTTTACAATAAGATGATTCAGGATGAGATGCGGGGGCATCTGCTAACTTCATAATATGTTTATTTTTATTATGAACGAAAAAGTAGTAAATACCCGCATCAGATAAAACTCTGTTAATAAACTCCAGATCAGACTCTTGGTACTGGATCTTATACTCCAGTAACTCCTCTTGTTTATATAATGAAACTTCTGGAGACTCAAATGAACAGTCATTTAAAATTGTTTTTACAATATCTGATGGTTTTATATTTGTCCATACTCTGGTTCTTTTACCCGTTGCCAGCTCAGTGATTTCTGGCTGTAACACAATAATGCAGGTATGCTGCATGCTGTTATCACAATTATAGATCACTTTTGTGACCACGCCATGAATGAATCGTGAAGGCCACGAATTGTATTGTTCTGCGATCTCACAACTCAGCCGCGTACCGTGTAACTTATCCAGAGAATGATAATTATCCTTACTAAGACATTTTATTTCATAAGTATATACTTCGGATATTGATTCCCCACCTTGAATCTCAAGAGGAAATAAAGATAAACCACAACCATGTAACCGAATAAAATGTTTATCCTGGTTTTTATAATAATCGTCAGATACAGGAGAATATGTATTAAAAGATTTATTAATAGATTCAAAAATAGGTTTAGAAAAAATCTTAGTCATAAAACACCCTCATCAAAATATACAAAAGTATCGCTCTTTATTATTTTCTGCTCCAGATCCAAGTGCAAGATTAAAACCTAGCCTATTGTTTTCATTTAGTTGATTATCAGTGTCACCGGGATAAATCTTCACATATATTTTAAATTTAAGAACATCACCTATATATGATTTTATTTGTTGTCTGATAACACGATGAAAATCCTTTCCCGGCATAAATTCCAGTGATTTTTTATAGTCAACAGGTCCCAGTACTACATCAAAATGCGAATCAACCACCCAGCGAACATTACCGATGACAGGACCTTCCCCCAGCGTATACTGGCAATGCCCCAGAACCCCCTGCTCATTGGTCTCTGTATTTTCAAAAGTGCCACGAAAAGGATTAATCGACACACTGATTTGATATACTGACGAGAGTAACTGCTCAAGCCCGGCCAGGGATCTGACTGATTGTGAATAAAATGCAGTATATGCTAGACCTGTCACACTAATTGTCTGAGGACTGATTCCGCCTAAAGATAAAAGAACATTGTTAAGAACATTATTATCTATTCTGTTTTCATCTCCTGACAGATGCATTTTTTGCCATGAGAGATAGGACAGACAATACATTCTATGGTCAAACATATCCATGAATGCTTTAGGCGCATAGTCATTATAACGTAATTTTCTTTCAATCAGCCATTCTGTATATGCGACAGGAAGAGCCCCTGCCGCCCCGGTCAATCCATTATCAAATAATGTGAGATGATACTTTCCGTCCTTACCGTCCTGATACAGATCATCTATCTGACCATCAGGTGCATCCAAAGACAGGCTTGATGTGAATCTGAAATGTTCATCAACAACGTCATCAATACGTTCATCTGGCTTCAGAATTTTTTTCAATAACACACGAACTTTATTGAAAAAACTGAATTTACTTCTGTTATTAATTACAGCCATGTTAACTTTCCTGCTCTCATCGGCCATACACGACGAGTGTGCTCCTCATGTTCAATGACAGTAATCATGCGAGTAAAGCTATTTACAGGGGCATGAAGTCCCAGAAAGTGATCAAGGAAAGAACAAAACATGAAACATTCAGGGTGCATACCTGCATCCTTTGAAAGCATAACAGTAATATCAATTCCACGAGCGGTTACAGGCGGATATATGCCGGGTAAACGGGATGAAACGGGTGTGATCTGTAATTCTTTAATCCATTCAATAAAAATTGATACAGAGTGATTATTGTTGTAGTTATATATGGACAGCATTTCTCTCAGTTTCATTGCCCCATCAGTACCACCAAGCAAAACAAAATTAAGCGATAACTGAGAAATAATTCTCCAGTTCATTCCTTTTAATGTCATCGCCGGCTGCATTCTTGATGGTCGCTTCAGTGCTGTTATTCGCAAATGAGCAATATCTATATCACTATCAAAATCACCAGCAGGATCACCATTATTCATTGATGATGGAATATCACCATTTGTACATATTGCATCAATTGAAAGGACATCCCCTGACATAATACGTGACTGTGCTCCACCATCATCGCTCAGACGAATATATACACTTTCATCAAAGTTTCTTCTTTCAGAAGACATACGATAACATGAAGTATGCCAGAATATATTACATGATTGTTGAATGAGAGAGTGGTCAATTCCAAATAAATTTTTTAATGGGAACTGTCTGACTAAATTATTTTCATATCTGTGCAACGTTACTTTATTTATATCCCAGATTAAGACTTCACCGCGGGAATATAAATCCGCATTTACCTGATACTCATCCTGACCATCCGATAATTGTAAGGGCTCTGTTTTTTTTTCGAAGAGATTAACAACGGGGGAACAGTTTACTCTGAAGAGTTCTTCAGAGACATGCTTTTCTATTTTATCCGGATCATACTTTCCGGCACTGATTTTTAATGTTATAATGAATCTGACAGAATCCCCTGAGCATAACTCAATTCCGGAGTCAAATTTCAAATCAATAAAGTTAAATCGTTCCGGAAAGGAAAAATAGTCCAGCGTGAGATTATGTATGTACGAAACATTTCCTGTTCGTGGTAGTGTTACTTCACCCTCATAAAATCCTGCACCTGATATATCAGTTTTTACACCATATAATATATCATTATTTTTCTGTAACACGATGCTATCGACTTCATCGCACAATAATGTATATATTATACCAGTAACCGTTGCCAGACCATTAAGATAAAACCTTACACCATCAAGAGAAAATTTTGCTCCATCAAAAACGTCTAAATTCAACTCAATTTTCCATAAGGAAGACAAATTATCATAGTAAATTCTTGCTTCATTAACCGTTGCCGGAACGATAGTCAGAGGATATACCGTCCGAAACTGGCAGATGGTTTCAGATTTATGTTTAGAATATATTGCAGTACCTGAAGGAACGTTATAACTTGATGTTATTCCACTGGATTTCTGGTCCGGTTCAAATGAAGCAATACATGATGAAGGGTAGTGAAACAAAAATTGGGGGGCCAGATTACGAAGCAATGCTTCCATTAACTCCGGTAAATCCTCATCTAACCTCTGATGAATTCTTGAGCTTAAAAAAGCAAAAGACTCCGTTAATCTCTGAATATGTGGATCTTCAGACACCCCCTGATTATATCCAAGACGACGGGCTATCTTTGGATATTTTCTGGCAAACTCAGCCCCTTGTTTTTTAAGAAAAGAAAGTTCTTTCTGATAGTAAGATAACAGTTTATTCATTCAGTGAAAACTCTCCTGAGTTTTTTTCCCATTTAATGCAGAGTTTTACCCTGTCCATAAAAAACAGAGCAGTAACTGAAAAAAAAGAATAATTATCATCACTGGAAAGATGCTCAACAACAGGCTTCTCCAGCCGGGGTTCATAACGCCGGAGCATCATCAATATTCTTGAAGAAATTTCGCCATTAACAGCATCACTATGCTCACCTGCAGACACACCATATACTGATGACTTTATGCCATAGTTCAGAACAGAACTGTTAACCAAAGGCAGCTCATCGATTTCAAGGTATAAAGGTCGTGATGATAATAACATTCCAAGCTCATACTTCAGATCATCTGACGGAACAAAATTCAGATTATCTTCCGATGAGCCCGGATTATCATCACGTAAACGCTGAAGAAACGAATGCATTTACAATGAATTATATTTTTTTATTTTCCTGTATGCTGTATCTCAAAGGGCCGACTTTTTTCGGTTCGTCTCCCGTCTTAGCTGGTACCTGTAGTTCGATTGCGACCTTATCTGTTGGAGCAAAGGACATATCCATCACAAGCTCATCATTACCATCGGTTGCCAACAGCATGTCATACAAATGGCACCCCGTATAAGTCGTCTTATAGTATGGATATGATTTATTATTCGGATCCTTCTTCTTACGTACAATTTCGATTGTTATATCTTTATGTCCTCCGTCAAGAAAACAACTAAGTAGTTTTTCTGATCCTTCACACACCTTAAGCTTCAGGGTAATTATATCAAAAACAGGACCGACAGTACCCATCAACGCGTGAAACGCAAAAGGAGTATGTACCTCAAAGTAATCTGTATAACCGTCCTCTTTAGAATTTCCCTTTACAGGACTTCCATCAATCGTGATTTTTGCAAACTCTTTGCTATAACCTGTACCAGAAGAAGAGTTAGAAAAAGTAGATTGTACGCCACCCATAAAAACCTCTTAACTTACACTTGATGGTAAATCTGCAACAAGACGCAATGACATGCTTAAGCCCTCAAGCTGAAAATGAGGTTTAATCCATGCAATTGCACGATACGACCCTGGACTTCCTGGAATTTCAACAACTTCGACAGATGCTTCACGTAACGGATAACGAGCCTTTGTATCCTGGCCGGCGCTATCTGATGCCACAACATATTGCATGATCCAGTTTTGCAGATATGTCTGACATTCTATCTTAGACATAAAGCTTCCCACTTTGTCACGAACAATCACTTTCAGATAATGTGCGAATCGCGACGTGGCTAATATATACTGAAGCTGGCTGGATAATCTTGCATTCGCATTAGCCTGATCAGTATTATACTGTCGTGGTTTGTTCACCGACTGCACAGCAAAAAATGCTGCAAAATCGGTACCCTTACAGTAAATAAGTGGAATAAAGCCGAGGTCTGACAGTTCTTTTTCCCTGCGGTCTGAGATAGCAACCTCAGTCGGACATTGTAAAAGTCGCTCACCTGTATGGGATGTATAATTATAGGCCGGCAATGATTTAACCAGACCACCACCTTCCACACCACGAATTGCTGCACACCAGCCATACTCCTCAAAAGCATCAACTATCCGGCAGGCAAGTTCAAAAGCGGTATTTACCCACAGATAGTCTTTGCCTGAGTTGTCTTCACTGATGTGCTCTTCAAAATTAAACGTCTCAGCAGGTACAGTTTTCATGCCATATGGGATACGCCCCAGAGACTGTGGCAAAGTCAGTCCCACATAACGACTGTCATCTGTCTGCCGGAAACTACGCCAACGGGCATAATCGGTCGTTTCAAACAATTTTGCCAGATCACGCGGGTAGGGTAATTCGCTAAATGAATTCATGGACAGCATCCCCGGAGCAATAGCACTCAAAAACGGGGCATGAGCACTGGCAGCAACATGGGAAATATGCTCCAGTAAATCAATATCCTGCGGAGTATTATCGAAATAGAAGTCACCCACAAAAGCAGAATAAGGTGTTCCCCCGAACGTTCCATACTCGCTTTCATAAATATTTTTAAATAATACAGACTGGTCGAAATCCGAGGCTGATTTAAAATCTTTGAGTAACTCTTTTTTGGTACAGTGCAGCACTGTGTATTTTACATTTTCAGTAACGCTGGACTGAACAAGCTTATAAAGCCCCGTCCATGCTGACTCGATTTTCTGAAACTCAGTTGCATGCATAATCAGACTAAGCTGCTCAGACATCAGCTTATCAATATCAGCAATTCGCTTTTCAATACTACCGATTAAATCACTGTTAATGACTAAAGAACCACTGGCAACTTCAGCAAGAAAATTATTAACCTGCAATTTAAATCTGTTCTTTTCAGAATCTTGTCTTACAGCTCTGGTATTATTTATAATTTCTTCAAGACAATCATCTGTAGCATACTGTGTTTCATTCTGCCCTAATGTTGATGCAATTGTCATGTTCATTCCTTATTGTCATCATTTTCAGGATTGCTATTAGTATTCACCAGTAATTCCTGAAGTTTTTCCTTCAGTTTTTCATTACTTGCAGCCCTGTTTCGCAGGTCACAGAGGTGAGAGCGCAATTCCGATAATTTTCTGAGACACTCAACCTGTTGAATCACATTATCGGGAGAAAAATCGTCTTTACAATAAAACTTCAGTTCGACATCCAATTTCCCTTCAGTGCCAGGGATAACACTATCCACCATAAAATGAGCCTTCGGACTCATTGATGCCATAACTTCATCAAAATTGTCTTTGTTTATACTAATGAATTTTCGCTCTCTCAACGGTTTTTCTGATGAAGAGTACTCACCCAGCACCCCGATGACAAGGGGTAACTCTTTCGCGGTTTCTGCATCTCCGGTTTCAACATCGTAGGTTATCTGTACTCGTGGAGGTCGGGCTTTATCAAGCTTGTGTTGTGTATTACTCACTTTATTCTATCCTACAGCCAGTTTTAAATACCTTTATCATCAAATGAAAAAGCTTATCACTTCAGATAAGCGTTTTTTGATGATAATAATTTTCAATTGTAGCATAACTAGTCACTACTGCAATGATGAATATGTATTATATATACGCATATAAAAATAAAAGACATAGCTACCGCACGGATATTTTCACATATAAAATATCCCACGAAAATTCTGTTTTTTGTAATTCCATTACTTAAAAGCAGACACAACCAACCGGAACTTAAAATAATAAGTTCAACATTATTCAAAACACCATTAACTCCCAGTTTATTTTATTAGCATTCTAAGTATTGCGGTATATTTAACAACTAAGTTAACCCTATTTTTACGTTCATTTTTTCAAAGAAAATGACACAGATAAAAAAACACAACATTACCATACATTGTTTTAACCATAATTTGATTTTGATGGGGTTCTACGCCGTAACCGCCGAAATTTCCGTACCCCCAAAATTTTGGTAATACGTTACGTGCAACATTTTCACGTTATACAAACATCTGCGAAGTTATTTCTCCTTAACATCCCCACGGCCAACGGTTTTTCTCTGACTTACTGACTCATAAATAATAGTGACAAACGCCCGCTCTCACACCATTGTAAGTGTCGATGTCGGTAATTCAAGACGGTAACCGGAGTTTACCCGAAAAACGTAATCTATGGTCACTTCAGTTTTAGTAACACCGAACCTGAATCTGTCGTGGTTAACATGAAATCTGGTAAACCATGCTAGGATTATTTTTTACCCAGTTATATTTTGATACTCACCACTACGCCCCCCGACTAAGGAGTAGTTCATGATTTCCTTTTCCGGGCTTCTGTTTATTAAAAACCCCTGTCGCTGCCCCTACTTATAAATTTTTTTCGGACGATATGTCTGCCACTGGGGCAACGAAAAAACATCTTCCTGAGATAGTTTTTTGTAATTCTTCCAGAAGGTAATATTATTTTTTACATCTGGCATGTGCCGGTGTCTGTATAACCAGCGCAACTCACTTGCTGTAACACTTCTTCCGTGTCCATCGGCTTTACTGGCAACAGAGAGTAAATCAAGACCATCAATAAAAAATGCACTCTGTTGTTCAAAACAAGCAACTGATATTCGAGTCCACACTTGCTTGTTTTTTTAAATACATTAACTCTGTTTTTGAATGTATTTGAATGTATTTGAAACAAACAATGCAGAGACATTATATCTGTCGTGCATTGATATATGGTTTAAAAAAACCTCGGATCTGTCAGTTGTATTTTTTACGGCAAATCGGGGATCTGCGTAACTCCATACATCATTTGTTAAATCTGCCTGAATGATATACTGATAGCTTCTGCTCTTAATTAAATAGATCTGTATTTCTTTTATGATAATGGCAATGCCAAAAATGAGGTCCCCATCAGAAAACTCATCATCAATTTCTTTATATTTGTTTTTTACAAAGAAACGTTTCACATCAAATCACCGGAAACAGATACAGAACTACTTCCGGTTACAATGACACATTGTTTAGGTGGAACAGCATCAGCATTCCAGCCATTGTTACCACAGGCAAATGTATTTAAACTAACATCAAATAGTCCTAGAGCAAAAGCTGTTTTTTTCATTCTTGATCCTTATGCATTGACTGATAATATACAGAACACTTCTCTCCACCTACAATATATACAAAAAAACAAATTATTAGATAAATTAATATCAATATTTACTGGTGCTGCAATAGCTGATCCTATCTGTCCTTACTCATGCGCGAAATGATCGATCGTATAGGCTTGAGGTCCATAAAGAAAATGATAGATAAGTCAGAGGAAGGAATTACGAGTCCATTCTTGACCTGAACCAGGGATTCACGAACACGGGGTTTGAGGGCCAATGGAACGAAAACGTACGTTAAGGAGATAATTCGTTGTTTATATTTAAATTTAGAGCTCTCAGCTCTCCTTTCAAAATATCCTCTAGCAGTGTGAATGTATAACGGCCCAACATATTGATATGCCCGTGCATCAGGGGTGAACCGCCCCGGAAATCCTGGAGACTAAACTCCCTGAGAAAGAGGTAAACAGGATGACTAAAAATACTCGTTTTTCCCCCGAAGTCC
>OGEB01000463.1_pt1 | contig 30181 bp, 15 predicted proteins | sample 1570541 | NCBI WGS metagenome assembly OGEB01 (sample SAMEA2581975, study PRJEB24529) | metagenome | biome: Human gut stool | place: China | collected 2011 | reverse complement strand
GCTTCCACCAAACGAAAGCGAGTACAACGTGGAGTCCTTCCGGCCTCTTTGATAAGCGATCCAATCCGCCTCGTCCGCTAATTTGAAGGTTTTGAGGGAGTCTATCGTCTCCTTTTTACCGGCGACGGAATAGATTACCAAGGTGTTCATCGGCATCTTGTCCTCTTTCGTCTTCAATACTTTCAGGGAATCTACCGTGGACTTTCCGGGTGTTTGCGTGACAACCAGATAACCCGAGGAAGCGGAGAACGCGAACTTATCGGCCGGAGAAAAAGTGGCGGTCTCTTGCCCTTGGGCCGCATACAAATAAACGGTAGCGTCACCTTCCCAAGGTTCCATCTTGCAAGCTACCCATTTTCCGTTGTCCGAGATCTCCCGGTCCGTGATTCGTTGCCAAGTGATCAGGTCATCAACTGTTAGGCTTTTAGAGGCGTTTTGCGCGAAGGCTGGGGAAAGACTTCCCAGACATGCTACAAAAGCCAAGTACTTTAAGTGTCTCATCATGGTTATGTATTGATTTTAAAACAAAGATAATGGCTTTATCAGAATCTTTATTGCTTTTGACTGGATTTTGCTTCTGGAAAAACACGTACGTGTTTCCGAGAAAACATGTACGTGTTTTTTGTAAAAGTCGTACGTGTTTTCTGGACAAGGTAATGTCGTTTTTAATGTGTTGATTATCAGTGTCCTCCCAAGCCGTAAGTTATCCACTAGGTATAGCCGTTAGTTATTCACTCGACAAGCCGTTAGTTATTCACTTGGGAGACCCAAAACAGGGCAGTTTATATTGAATATGTTATTTATTGTAGGAAGATTTTTAGTAAGCCTTTATTCAATGTACGCACGTACATTATATTATATACATGAAAATGAACGGTGAAAACGATCGTTTAAACTAGTCGTTTCGGTATAGACGAAGGATGATTAAGGATTTGATAGATATTCAATTAACACTATTATTAATATTTAAATTTTCGATTTATGAACAGAAAGATTTCTACATTGTTTACGGCGGGTCTGCTGATGGCGGGTTCGTTGTGCGGTAGTGCTTGGGCGCAAAGTTCTATTCAGCAATTGGCTGGCTTTGTGAATGGACAGGGGACGTTTACCGCAACGCCTGCTACGGAATTGAAGGCTGGACACCAGTATGTATTTGTTAATGATCAGACGAATAATGAGGCTTATGGTCATGAGCTATCGGGTAGCACCATTACAGAGTCTACGATAGGATTATCTACGCCTCTTGCTGATAATGATGATGTTAAACAGTATGTTTGGACTGTTGGCATAACTGAATCTCCGAAAGGCTTCTTCTCTTACAATTTTACGAATGTTGAGACAGGAAAGCTTTTAAGGGTTAATGTCGGCTTTACGGCTATAGAGAAAAACACGAAAGTAGAGGATAAGAATACGAATAAGGATTTCGTATTTGATGGATCTTCTGTTTCTGCTCTTACGGGAGGTGCATATTCTGGCACGAATAACAATTTGTATATTTATTCATCTTCTACTCCTCTCAACGGCTTGAATTGGGGTAGTAATGTGTCAACAGTATCTACGACGATTGCGGCTCCGATCTTTTACGAGGTTAAGTCTGAGTTGTTGACGAATTCAGAGGAATTGAACGCATTGTACAATACATCTGGTTTCTCTTTGGTAGAGAAGGAAATTGGTGACTTGAACCTGTATGTAGGAACAGGTGCGGCTTGGAAGACACAAGGTGACGAGATTTCTATCCATAACGCTTGTTTCCGTGTTCAAAAGAGTTACGTGGAATCTTATCCGTATGAGTTGAATCTGGATCGTTTCCGTTTCAGAATACAAGGTAGCAAGGCCGATCATAAGGATGCTCAAATCAAGTTGGAGATTTTGCAGCATAATGATAATTTCTACTTGACTACGATCTCTAACACTTCAGACAAGACGGATAAGTTCATCTTTAAGTTGGGCGTTGCCGGTACGAAGAAAGGTATCGAGTTGTTGAACAAGGAGGCTAAGGCAGCTGTTTATACGATCCGTGTATTGAGCGGTAAGCAAGGGGATGTGAAGAGCGTATATGGAAAATATTTGACTTCTGCGGTTGATAATGGTAGTTTTGAGCTTGTCGCAAAAGCGAAGGTGTTGTCACAGACAGAGACTCCGGCTTATCAATGGATGATTACAAGCGTGGATGATACTTATAAGATCACTTTCACGAATCGTGAGACAGGTGATCATTTCCTTACGACATTGTTCCCTAAAACAGATTTGGGTGAGAATGTATATGAGACAGCTGTTCCTTCAACTCGGGATATCACTCCTATCTATGTTGATGAGAATACCTACCGTGAGACTGCTTCGACTCAGACCGTAGAGTTTAAGCGTCTGTTAGTGGAGTTGACGAAAGTAGAAGAAGTTGATCCATACGCAGGTTTCTTGAACGTAGATGACCAGACTTTGGTAACAATGGCTTTCGCTCGCGACAACAACGTGACTTCCAATAAATGGTATACCGCTGTTACAAAAGACAATAATAGTAATGTCTACAAATTGAATGCTGATGGTAAGTTCGCCAACAGCGTATCCGATGCCGCTCAATGGCAATTGATCAAAGACGAGGCTCCGAAGACGATCATCGAGAGTAGCTTCGTTTACAATAGAGGTAACCACGTGACCGTACAGGCTAAGGGCGATAAAGGCTATGCTTATGCTTATCAATTGCGCTATATCAATGATGGTATAGAGACTAATGCCTATTTCCCGCAAGGTACAGGTACTAGTACCCATGTTAACGGTGCAGACGTTATGGCTGCGGCAGATGCGGCTAAGTTCGTTATTAAACAAGCTGCTGATGGCTCTGTTTATTTGATTCCTGTATCAAGTACGAATGCGAATGTTACAACTGTATTTGGCAAGACTACGAAATCAGTAGTAGCTGTTAAGTATAACAATGACGAGTATGTGTATACAACTCCATCCGTAGTTTATGCATTGCCGGGTAATAATCAAGACATGACATTAAAGACTTACTTGATCGAGGAAGCTCCGGAAATCAGCTATCCCGCTAAGAATGGCCATATCTCATTGGTAAGCGAGTTAGGCAACTATATCTCCTTGAACGAGAACCAAGAGGGTATCGTAGTGAATAATGAGCAATACTCATTCTATTTGCGCGTAACCGATACGAAAGCGATCGTTCCTTCTTTCTATATCTCTAAGGGTACGGAAGATCCTAATAGAAGCTTGTTCTTGTTCAATCCGAAGGATTCTGTGGACTATTATGTAGCGGACGGCATGTACGACAAGAAATATGAATGGGCTGAAAAAGCTACTAAGGCTATCTTCAAGTCTGCTTCTATCGAGGCAAACAACGATACGATCTCTACGGTAGTAAAGGGTAAGGAAGTGAAAGTTGCTAAAAATGCTGACGACGAAGGCGTATTAGGCGGCTTGGATAACTTCAAGGTTCAGATTATCCAATGCGCTGACGATGAGGGTATGTATGTGATCCGTTCCGTTAAGGAGAAAGGTCGTTACTTATATGGCCTCAACGACAAATTGGCTTGGGGTACTGATAAGAATAGCGCCATGAAGTTCACGATCACTGCTGGTGATCCTACTTCCAACGAGTCTGTAGCTGATGGCGCTGCCGGTGTTAAGGTAATAGGTGGCAATGGTATCGTAGAGATCCAAGGCGCAGCCGGTAAGAAGGTGGTTATCTCTAATATCTTAGGTAAGGTAGTAGCCGAGACTATTCTTGCTTCCGACAACGCTACGATCGCTGTTCCTGCTGGAATCATCGCAGTAGCCGTAGAAGGCGAGAACGCTGTTAAGACAATAGTTAAATAAAAATATAATGACGATATTAAGTTCCCGTGAGGGCCTCGGCCCAAGTATCCCGTGAGGGCGAACAGGCGGGAATGGATTAATATTAATACTAAAGTAATAAATTAAAGTTCATCCCTTAGTACTTCCGTGAGGAAGGAAAGCGGGAAAAGAATTAGCCCCGGTCGTTTATTCGATCGGGGCTTACTTTTGGGGAATCCACAGAAGAGAAAAAGACGGACTAATAAAAGACCGGCAACAAAGGTCACTAAAGTTTGCCGGGAGATTACACGAACAAGATTTCCGTATCCGGCAAGACAGCAGAGATATTTTCAATCGGATTGATGGAAATTTTAGCCGCATGTAACCATGCCAACTTTTGCTTTAATTTTTGCATCCAGACACTCATACGGGCTTTGTGTTCTTTTTCACCAGCAATGTCTAGTTCTATACAGGCAATAATGACTATCTTTTTCTGATTATCAAGTAGCAACTGATTAATCCGGGTAAAAAAATCCTCATCATTGGTCGAAAAACGAGCAGAATTAGTTACCGTGGCGATTGTGTCCCTAACTTTGACAGCAATCCTGCGCATTAATTCCTCGCCTTTTGCCTGAAGCACTTCCTGAGTCTCTGCATCGTGTGTATGCCCTCTGTAATTCTTTACTTCTACCAAAAACAACTGTCTGTTGTCATGAATACCTAAAAAGTCCACCGCTTTGGTAGGCTGCAAGGCATTGCTTACTTTTTTGTGCGCCAAATGTTCGTCGTACTTGACAACGTTCCATTTGGGAGATTGAAACTTGAAGTTTATGCCGCTTTCCTGAAAATTACTCATATTTGCTGATGAATTGTTGTTCCAAGTCGTAAAAGGCTGCATATTCCTCCAGAATCGGATTGCTCTGTATGCCTGCCAAGGTTTCGCTTTCCTCTACAATGATTCCCTTGCCTTCTTTTTTCAGCCCAAAGAATTTGACAGATACACCGGTGTGTTCTTTATACTCGGAATAAAGAGAAAGCGTATGTGTAAGCAAATAATCGTGTGTAGCGATGAAAATCTGCAAACCACATTCCTGAAGCACAAGGATGAACTTCGACACCACTTTGATAAGAGCCGGGTTCAAATTGGCTTCCGGCTCATCCCAGAACAGAATGGTGTTCGCATTAATTTCCCCATTCAGTATGAGGTATAAGATAGAGGCCAACTTGCGAAGACCTTCTGCCACCAAATGCGCTTCCATATTACCACTTTCCGTCTGTATATAGAAACGTCCGTTCATCTGCAGCACCTTGAACTGCAATTCCCGTTCCAACAACTCAACAGCCGGTCTCAACGGATTATCTTCAGACTCACGCAATACGGGGAGAGCCAATGCGTGTGCTAGATTGATGTAGGTCTGGTCGAATGAAATCTCACGCTTACTGCTCAAACCGATAAAACCCTCGAACAAAGAGAACATTTCACGAGGAGGGATGTAGATGAAATGACGGTCGTTCCACTTCTCGTCCGTTTCCAATTTCACAGTCGTCTTGGCTGCAGAGGAAAAGTTATATTGCAATACCTTGCTATCTATCGTAACCGCAATGTTCGCCCGACCGGAAGGTAGTCCTTTGCTGACCAAATTGCCGATGATGTCCGGCTTGAAATAATAGATCATATCTTCCGCCAAGATATACTCAAACTGCTCTTTGGAAGCAGAGTTCTTGCCGAGGAAGTCGTGACGTGCCTGCAAGGTGGCAGCCAAGCATTTAAGCACGTGTGTCTTGCCGGTACCATTCTTGCCGATGAGGACATTTACTCCTTCGGTGAAATCGAAACGATTGTTTGCAAAGCCCGTGAAATTAGTCAGTAATATGCTGTTAATCATTGAATATACCTCATTTTTAACTAAGTGTTCACAAAAGTAACTTAAAATTGGAAAGTAACAAAGTTGGATTCAAAAAAGTTACAGTTACCCAATGATGTATTCTATCCTCGGTAAACAAGATATAAGGACCACTACGTTTATCTCGTTGGCAAAGTAAGTTAACTTACTTGGGCATTTTAATTAGCTTACTTTGCCAACGAAGCTAGCTTACTTTGAAAGTAGGGTAATTCGGTATTAATGATTCGTCCCCTCGAATAAATCCTTTGAATTGTTGGATAAGCCATTCTTTAGCTTGAACTGGTTGAACGTATAGCTAAGGGTCAAGCCTATCAACGGGTAATCGGGCCGGATTCGTGTTTTGGAAATCAAGTTCGAGGAAGTGATCGTATTGACATAACGGGCCGTATTGAAGACATCCCGGAAAGAGAGGGTGGCCGTCAACTTCCGTTTGAAGAATTGTTGCCGTATCGCTAGGTTGACAAACCAGAACGACTGGGTTCTTCCTTGGGTGGTTACGGAAGGGCCTACGAAATTGCCGTCAAGCTGTATCCTTGTGTATTTCCCGGTCGTGAAAGCGTTGTTCCATGCGATCTCGTAATTGGTACTGGTCTCATTCTTCCCGTCCGTCTTATACTCGTTCTCTACCCGGTAGTGATAAAGGCTACCGTTTATTTGCGTATTCCACCAACTGGTGGCCTGCAAACTGCCCGATAGTTCTATTCCGGTGGAATAATCATGTCCCACGTTCGCCATGGAATCCAAGGTAACCCCGGCTTGGTAAGGAACCCGTAATCGTTCGATCTTGTCTTTGCGGGTTCGGTGGAATAGGGAGGCAGACAAGGCATTGTCGCCGGAAGTCAAGGAATAATTCAACTCGAAAGAATGAATGTACTCTGGGCGTATATCCGGGTTACCGATCTCGGCTGTATAGTAATCCTTGTAAGTGATGTATGGCTCCATGAAATAAAGCTCTGGTCGGGTCGTACGACGGCTGTAAGCGAATAGAAGCTTCTGATTTTGTGTGAGGTTATAACCGATATGGGCGGATGGGAACAACTCAAAACGCCTTTGTAGGCGGTTCGCCCAATCTTTGGAGCTACGTAATACTTGATGCGTATGTTCTCCCCGTAATCCTACTTGAAAATCAAAAGACCGGTAGCTATCCCCAACGATCGCATAAAGGGAGTTGATCCCTTGTTGGAAATAGAACGTGTTGTAAATATCGTCACGCCAGAAGAACTCTTTGGTATCCGGGTTCCAAAACTGCATACTATAATCGCCGTCTTCCGAGTATGAGAAATATTGATAACCCGCCTTGATTTGTCCGGTTTTGCTGTATGGAAATACATAATCGGCTTTCGCACGGACGGTCCAACGATGTTCGGCCTCCCACGCACGATGACCTTGCTGGCGTACGTTGTTTTTGTCGAACAGATCGCTTTGGAAATATTCCAGAGCGTCGCCTCCATATTTCAAGAAGAAGCTACCGCTAAGGTTATGCCCCTTATCATTGAACTTATGATCCACGGCCAGATTCCCTAGTCCGAAAGTCTCATGGATATCAAAGTCGTCAAGGCTCTTGAACTCTCCGTTCTCGAATTGCTCGCCATTAGCGGAACGTTCTTCCGTATATTCCAGATCTCCTTTTCGCTTGAGTCCGGCATATCCGCCTTCCGCGTTAATAGAAAAAGTCGTTTGTTTTTGCGTATAGCTCCAACCTCCGTTGAGAATATATGCGTAGCCGTTACTTTCACGGGGGCCATTGGAATAAGAAGTCGTTGTCGTATCGTTTACCAACGTCGTTTTCTCTTGGGTAAAATGACTTTTACGAAGTCGGTTTCCCACATAACCGCCTATACGCCATTGAGACGCCTTGTTTTGTCCGGTCAACAAGAAATCCAAGGTCCGGCTCCATACCGTATTCCCGCTTAGGTTGATTACTCCGCTCAGCCCTTCCCCGAAGTTCTTCTTGGTAATGACATTGATGATCCCGACATCACCCCCTGTATCATGTTGGGCGGACGGGGTAGTTATGATCTCTATATTCTGGATTTGTCCGGACGGGATCTGTTCCAAGGCTTGGGTCCCGGTAAATATACTGGGCTTTCCATCTACGTAGACCGTGAATCCGCTACTCCCCCGGAAGGTAACCTCTCCCTCGGCGTTCACCCGGATGGAAGGCGTGTTCTCTAGGATATCGACAGCGGTTCCTCCCGAGGAAAGCAGGTTGGAAGAAGCCTCGATGATCTTTTTATCCAGTTTATAGATGACTTGTTTCTTGTTGGCTACGACCTCCACTTCCTGTAAGCCTACCTCAAGCATTTGCATCGGGATAATACCCAGATCTTTGATTTGCTCTGTAAGGATAAACTCCTCTCCCATATAAACATCATATCCCAGAAAATGGATACGGATCGAATACGTTCCCGGTTTTACGGGCTGGATTAGAAAAGAACCGTTCGCTTCAGTCATAGCTTCTTCGACGATATGATCTCCATCATATAATACAACGTGAGCGTAGTCTAATGCCTTACGGGTGGTTTGATCGATTACGATTCCTTTAATACCCGGATTCGCATGGATAGATAGTAGTGCGCTAAGGAATACTAGCGATAGAAAAAGTTTTCTCATATTTTACATTCGTTTTAGAATTGATACCGCAAAGCTAGGGAAATAGGGAGGGAGCGGGCCGGACATATGTTTCATAATACCGTACAAATCGTTCAATCTTTCTGTTTTCTGTGATTTTCACCCACTTAATCTTTATATTTGGGGCATTAATCGGATGAATGGATGAGAATATACCTTTTACTGCTGTTTGTACTTATGGTAACGAGAACGCAAGCTACCAACGTTATTTTTGACCGGATAACAATGGATAGCGGGCTTTCTTCTTCTTCGGTGACCTCTATTTTGAAGGATCGTACCGGGTATGTCTGGGTCGGGACGACTGAAGGCTTGAACCGCTACGATGGATATACGTTTAAAGTATTCTTGCCCGTACCGGATTGTCCGGAAAGTATACAAAGCAGTTCTATCGATAAATTATTCGAGGATTCAGATGGAGGTATCTGGATCTTTTTTTCCTCGGGTGGGATTAGCCGTTATGACAGAGGTTCGGATACATTTCTGAATTTCACGAAAGAATGGCTTCGACAACAGTTACGTGTGTATGGTAGTCCTACTTGTTTCTCGGCCTCCGTTCCGGGACATATCTTTATAGGTACGGAGAACGGGATGTTGGAGTATGATGCTAAAGAGAAGAAATTGGTACGCCTTTCGCCGGCGGGTTCGGTAGTCTCGTCGTCTCCTGTGAATTGTTTGTATTCGGCGCCGGATCATTCGTTTTGGGTAGGGACTTTAGCTGGTTTTAGTTTGTATGACAAAGAAACAAACCACTTTCAAGATTATACGATACGGACAAATGACCGGGAGGATATCAATGCCGGCAATTTGAATGGCGTTAACGCGATCTATATCGACCGGTTTGATTATATGTGGTTAGGTACGGGACGTGAAGGGGCTTTTCGTTCGCTTGATATGGGAGAGCGAGAGATCTTCCAATCTGTCGGTCGTGAGGATACTCGGGTATATCAATTCTTGGAGACCGGTGATGGTGATTTCTGGATCGGACATAATAAGGGGGTAAGCTTGATTAGCCGGATGAACCGGCTTGCCTTGCGATGTGAGCATTTCTTTGACCGGCCGGAGGATCTGGAACCTACGGGAGAATGCCAAGTGCGATCCATCTTCGAGAGTAAGGACGGAACGGTCTGGTTTGATGATAGCCGTTTCAATCAAGGTCTTTTTTATTATTCTCCGAAGGAGAGGAAAATGGGACAGTTGAGGAACGTGCCGGAAGACGCACATTCTATCAGCAGTAACCAGATTACCTGTTTGTTTCTGGATGACTCGGATCATCTGTGGGCGGGGCATTCCACGTATGGGGTGAGCCATGCGGATTTAACACCTTCCTTGTTTCGATATACCTTGGGATACACGGAAAAAGAGAATCTGTCTTCTCTTCATATCCTAGCCGTTTATGAGGATTCGGACCTGAATCTTTGGGTTGCGACCTCTAGGGGATTAGATCGGATTAACCATAAGACTTCCCGGGTAGATATGCGTTTTACCTTCTCACCCCGAAAAAGTCCGTCCTCTTTATCCGGAAAGATTATAGGTTCTATCCGTGAGGATTCGGAGCGGAACCTATGGATCAGTTATCAAGACGCCAACCCGGACCGGTTGAATCTGGATGATTTCCGAATCCGCCCTTTTATACCGGATTACCAAGTCTCTTATGATTATCCGATCAACTCGTTGTCGGAGTTATGTAACTTATGCGTGAGCGAAGAATCTTGGTTTTGGGGAGGAGCGGATGAGGGGCGGCTTCGGGTGTGGGATACGAAGACGAGAGCGCTTATCACGTATCGATATATACCGGGTGAGATGAATCCCCTTGCGTCGAATCATATTCATTGTCTGTTTGTGGACTCTTCCGGTTATTTGTGGATCGGTACGAATGCGGGGTTGGATCAATACGACAAGCGAACCGGGCGATTTGATCATTTCACGGTACAGGATGGCTTATCGGGAAATATCGTACGAGGAATCCGTGAAGGTGAGCCGGGCATCCTGTTTGTCAGCACGAATAAAGGGCTGAGTCGCTTGGATATACAAAACCGGCATATCGTTAATTATACGACGGCAAACGGTTTATTATCGAATGAGTTTATGGGTGGCGCTTGCTGTAAGCGCAAATCGGGTGAACTTGTATTTGGCAGTAATGAGGGGATCGTTTCTTTTGATCCCGTTCAGTTAACGGACGGTTTGAGAAAAATACCTGAGTCTTTGCGAATCACGAACCTCACGATCGGAGACTCACGTGAGAAGCAAGGTTTACAGGTGGGTTTTATCGCGTTCGATTATTCTCATCCCCGTAGTATCCGATACCGGTATCGTCTGGATGGATATGATACGGATTGGCGGGAGGTGGACGCCAGCGATCGTACGGCTATATATAACCGCCTACCACCGGGAAACTATGTGTTTCGGGTGGAAACTTCCGGCAATGGTTCCTATTGGAGCGCTCCCATTACCGAACCTGTCAGGATCTTTCCTCCTTGGTGGCGGACGTGGTGGTTTATTTTGCTGGTATTCGTGGTTGTATGCGTACTGTTGTATATCGCCTATAAGAGCCGGGTGCGCTGGTATCAGCTTCGCCAAGCCGAGTTGGAGCGTAAGATACAAGAACGTACACGGCTGTTGAAACAGGCCAAGCAAGAACTGGAGGAAAAAGATGCGTTGAAAACTCGTTTCTTTATGAATGTCTCTCATGAGCTTCGTACCCCTCTGACGATAATCAAGGGATTGACGGAGGATCTGGAACGGCATTCCGGTTCAGAAGAATCTTGTGGAGATAAAGAAACTTTGCGTACGATCTCCCGGAATACCAATCGCTTGATTCGGCATGTCAATGAATTACTGGATTTATCGGTATTGACCCGGGGAGTTCCTTCCCCGCATATTGTTTGTGCGGATCTCAGTCGATTCTTAAAGGAGATTTCGGAAACCTTTATTCCTTTGGCCGATTCCTATAAAATTGCGTTTACGTATTCGATTGCCCCGGATATCTCAATCGCTTATTTTGACAAGAATATCCTAGAGCAGGTTCTATATAATTTACTGTCGAACGCATTTAAGTATACGCCGGATGGTGGTTCGGTAAGCTTTTCCGCTTCATTGGAGCAAAGCTCATCCGATGCGGTCATGACTTTACGAATTACGGATAGTGGAATCGGCATTCCTCCCGAATCGTTACCGTATATTTTTGATCGATATTATAAGGGGGCATCGATAGCGTTTCGCCGCTCGGAGAGTTCGGGGATCGGCCTTGCGTACACAAAAGAGCTATTGGAGTTACATAAGGCAACCATTCAATGTGAGAGTGAATTGGGGAAAGGTTCTGTTTTTACGGTTGCCTTGCCTATATCGGAAGAGGCTTATCCTGAGGAGTGGTTGGAGTATTCGGAACCTAAAATGGAAGAGGCATCTTTGCGGGAATCAGTTCCATTGGAAGGAACAAACCCGGTCCCGGAGAATCTACGACAAACGCTTTTGTTTGTAGAGGATAATGAGGATCTATGTCGTTATTTGATGAATGCTTTTCAAACGGATTACCGGGTCGTGATAGCGAAAAACGGAAAGGTCGGCTTGGAGAAAGCCATGGAGATCCTACCGGACGTGATTGTCTCGGATGTAATGATGCCGGTCATGAATGGGATTGAATGTTGTGAGGCTTTGAAAATGGATGAACGGACGGCCCATATACCGGTTATCCTATTGACTGCTTTAGCGGAAGAACGTCAACAATTGGAAGGGTATGGAGCCGGAGCGGATGATTATCTGCCTAAACCGTTCAGTCTTGCTGTCTTAAAAGCGAAGATCAAGAATTTGCTCAACCGTAGTGAGCAACTAAAGTTATATTTCAGGGATCGGTTCGACTTGCGTACTCCGGAGCAAACCATCGCCGATCCGGATAAGGAATTTGTTTCGAAAGTGACAAGGGTCGTTCTGGCCCATTTGCAGGACCCGGAGTTTGATGTAGAGCTTTTCTGTTCCGAGATGGCGATGAGCCGTGCCAGCTTATTTAGGAAATTAAAGTCTACTACTGGTTGCTCCGCTTCCTCATTCACCCGTAATATACGTATAAAGCGTGCCGCCGAGTTATTGGGGCAGCACGCTTATTCGATCGGGGAGGTAGCTGCTCAGGTCGGCTTCTCCGATCCGAACTATTTTACCCGTTGCTTTAAAGAAATTTACGGGATCACTCCGAGTGAGTTTATTCAGACTTCACCGAGTTCACAGGATTCTCATTCGCCGCTTGCCAGTTCCGGAAAGTAACGGTACCGATCGTAACCGAGAGAATGATTAGGAAAGCTACGATGAAGACCCAAAGATGGAGTGGTGTTTTATAAGCGAAATTCTCTAGCCACTGTTGTGTTCCCATCCATGCTATTGGGATCGAGATGATGAAGCAAACGGAGACGATCCGGATATAAGTCTTGTTGAACATCAAAAGAATCTGTCCGGTAGTCGCTCCGTTGATCTTGCGGATACCGATCTCTTTCCGGCGGTATTGCGTCTCAAATAGCACGAGTCCGAATACACCTACGATAGAGATCAAGATCGCCATTATTCCGAATAGGGAGATTAGTTTACCCAGTGTTTGTTCTTTCTGATATAAATTATTTAAGATGGTGTTGTAGAAAGAGATCTCGAAAGGGAAAGTCGGATCGATCTCTTTCAATGTTTCCCGGACGTGGGCGACAGCTTCCTGTAAATTCGTTTTCGAATTGAAGCGGATATAGGATACCAATTTAGGATTGGGTATATCGTTATTCAATGCGAATACGAAAGGCGAGCTTGCGATCCGGCAAGAGTTAAACCGGAAATCCTTGCTGACTCCTAGAACCGTACGATCATTGAAACGATCTCCGGGATGTAAGTGGAAATCCCGCTCTGCCGCCGGATTGATGATATAATCACTTTGTGCCTTGTTTAAATCCTCCCGTGTAAAATCCCTTCCTTCCTCTACTTGGATATCCATGACGGAAAGGAAATTCTCGGAGGCATAGAATACCTTGAAGAATACATCCTTATCTTCATGACGGGCATATTCGAGATCGATCATGTCATCTTCTTTCGATAACTCGTAGACGGAGAAGGCCACATCCTCTATTCCCGGATAATCTTTAAGTTTCTGGATATATTGGGGCTTATGCTTGGCGTAGATCTCCGGTGTCAGGTTCACGATGGCTACTTGGTCTTTATTGAATCCTAGTTGCTCGCTAGAGGTCATGAAATGGTTCTGAAGTCCCATGAATAAGGTGACAATAATCAAGGCGATCGATACCGTGTATTGGAAACCGATCAGGGCGACACGTACTTTTTTCCCTTTGGGACTAAGACCGAAAGAGCCCTTTAGTACCAAGGCTGGCGCATAGGAGGTACTTCGTATAGCTGGATAAAGTCCCGCCAAGCAACCCGTCAAGATAGCGATCAGTGCAGTGAGAAGGATCAGGCCTTTGTATTGACTAAGACGTATATCCGCATCTACCCAATTAGCGATCGGTGTGTAAGACAAATCGTTTACGATGAATAAGGCGAGAATGTAGGATATCAAGCAGATCACGATCGATTCAATCAGTGAGATGGCTTGTAACTTATAGATGGAGCATCCTAATACCCGGTGCGTATTGATCGTTTTCAATCGTAGGGGAATCAACGAGGTTGTGAGATTGGTAAAATTGATTCCGGCGATGAATAAGATGAGGAAAGCGATACCCAGTAACACATAATTTGTCTCCCGGTGACCTTTCGGATTAAAGTCGAAAGTTGTATCATGCGTGTAATAAACTTCCTTTAAGGGGGTTAGACGTAATGCGATCTCTTGCGCTGAACCCATTTGGCTTTTAGCGAAATCGAAAGTCTTGTTGAAATGATCCAATACCTCCTCTTTATTTAGGGGATCGTCTAGCGTGACGTATATTTCGTTGGCATACATTTGCCAAGAACTTTTTAATAGATCCAGTTGGTCCATCGGGACGTAAATACGGTTTTGTACCGTAGTATTTCCCGGGAAATCCTTATAGACACCACCAATAGTAAGTATCGTGGTACTTACAGGTTGCCAGCCACTACTGCCGGACATCCGGATACGTTTACCGATAGCGGATTGTTTGTCGAACAGCCTTTTGGCGACACTCTCCGGAATGAGTACGGAGCCGGGAATGGATAGGCATCCGACGGAACCTTCTTTCATGTGGAAATCAAAGACATCTGAGATATTGGGTAGACAAAGCTGGAAGTTTTCCTTAAATACTTTCGCTTCTCCTTGATCGTCTACCTCGTCGATTTGGCAATACCGTTCTCCTCCGTAGAATGGATAACGGTAAGAGTAATCCGTGATATGAGCGGATGAGTTAACAAAAGCATCGCTAAACATTAGGCAATGGATGGCGTTATGCTCGAATTCTCCGTGATTTGCCTCTAGCCGGAAGGTTCGGCCCGATTTACTGTGCATGGCATCGTAATTCATCTCGTAATCCACCTGCATTACTATCAGGAGGAAGGCGGCGAAAGCGATTGTCAAGCCGAAGAGGTTTAACACGACGGCGGTCTTAAACCGCTTGAATAGATAAAGTAAGTTTCGAATCATTAGTTTCATTGTAACAGGTTTTAAATATATTCATTTTTTAGAAAAGAAGCAAATAATGTGCCATCGATGTAACGTTCTGCTAATCATAAGATAATAGAAAAATGCTTAGAAACGATTGTGTGTGCCTTCGCACGGTGCACGTTCGCTTTCGCACGTTATTTGATTTTAATTCGTAAGTTTGCGGATGTTTTACATATAGAAAGATAATTCGGAAATATCAGCATGGAAACTTCAAATAGACTCTGTTATTGGTTCCTTTTTTATAAAGACCAACTGTTGCTTCAGAAAGAGAATGATACGTATACCTTCCCTTATGGCGAGAATCCCCCAGTTCCGGTTTCTCATACGCTGGAGGTTGATTACCGGGATGGACTTCCCGCGCGTACGGCAGAATTGGATACTCCGGTGGAGGGGAATGACCGTTACGTACATATGGGGTTGCGTGCCTCTTGGGATTATATCTCGAGAGCGTGTTACGAGAAGGCGGGTAAGGCTTATCAATTGCTTTATTGGGATAGCCATAGCCGTTTCTGTCCGGTATGTGGTACTCCTACCGTACAGACTACGTCGATCATGAAGCAATGTCCTTCTTGCAAACATGAGATTTATCCGACAATCTCAGCAGCGATGATCGTCTTGATCCGTAAGGAGGATTCGATTCTTTTGGTACATGCCCGTAATTTCCGGGGAACTTTCCATGGATTAGTGGCCGGATTCTTAGAAGTTGGCGAGACCTTGGAAGAGTGTGTGCGTCGGGAGGTCCGTGAGGAAACGGGTTTAGAGGTCGATAATATCACTTATTTCGGAAACCAACCCTGGCCTTATCCGAGTGGCTTGATGGTTGGCTTTGTAGCGGATTATGTAAGTGGGGAAATTAAGTTGCAGGATGAGGAACTAAGCTCTGGTGCCTTCTATACCAAAGATAACTTACCGGAGATCCCCCGTAAGTTGAGCTTGGCCCGTAAGCTAATCGATTGGTGGTTGGATCATCAATGAGGAGTCCTTTTTTGCGGCCTCTGCCTGTTGTCTTTCGAATTTCTTCCTTTTAGAGATGACATCCGGGGTAGGGAGGTTACCGTAGTTTTGCCAAGTTCCGTTGCGTTTTGCGTTGCGTTTATGGACATATGTTTTCCGGCTGGTCATCCTTCCTAGATCGAAGGTAGCTAGTGAGGTACGACCACTGGACGGAGTCCTTTTCAATTCATCTAAGATAGATTGATAGACAGGCAGTATCTTTTTATACGGTGGATTATGTCGCCAGAATACCGATGGCGGTAAATCCTTCAATGCTACTTTTCGGTGTGTCGTATCGTCTTGTTGGATATATTCTGAGAAATCTTTGGTGATAGGGATATTGCTGGGAGCGGCCAGTTGAGGTTTCCCCATCGGTTTTCCTGGTTCCGGGTTGAGGAAAGAACCGCTTTGGATTGCTTTTTGGAATTCAGGGTTCAATTTGATGGAATCTTTGCCTGCTAATACATCCTTTAGCCAGATCGAATCTTGCTCAGTCCATTGCGCATAGCCTAAGTGTATATTTATACAGACGAAAAATCCAATCAATAGTGGTCTCATGAATGCCTGAATTGTTAATTGTGTTCAAAGATAGTCTTCCTTCTTTCTCCTCGTTTTTTCTTTCGCTTAAATAGTCTTACCGTTTACTTAATCTTAACCCTCTTTGCGGACTATTAATTTAACAGTTCATCTGCGCACGATAATCGTTCGATTACGCACGCTTCTTCCATTGATTTAATACCTACCTTTGAGGCATCACAAACTAGTTCAGCGCTTATGAAAAAGGGAAAACTATTAATTATAGATGATAATGAGGACATTCTTTTTGCCCTTAATTTATTACTGGAGCCCTATATGGAACAAATAAGAGTGGCTACGCAACCGGAGCGCATCGATCATTTCATGCGGACTTTTATCCCGGATATTATCTTGTTGGATATGAACTTCAAACGGGATGCTATTAGTGGTCAGGAGGGTTTCTATTGGCTGGAGAAGATAAAGAAGATAGACCCGGACGTGGTGGTTCTTTTTATGACTGCCTATTCGGATACGGATAAGGCCGTGCGGGCGATTAAGGCGGGAGCTACCGACTTTATCCCGAAACCTTGGGAAAAGGAGAAATTACTCGCTACACTCTCTTCGGCATTGGAACTTCGGGAGAGTAGGGCGGAAGTGCGAAATTTAAAGAAACAAGTTGAGATTCTTAGTTCACCCGAGGATGCTGGCTTCGAGATCATCGGTGAAAGCGAACCGATGCAGGCTATTTTCGCTACGGTCGATAAATTAAAGAATACGGATGCCAATATATTAATCTTGGGGGAGAATGGAACCGGTAAAGATTTAGTTGCCCGCGCCTTATATCATCAATCTCCGCGTTCGGAGAATCTTTTCGTCGGGATCGATGTGGGCTCTATTCCGGAACAACTTTTCGAGAGTGAATTATTCGGCTATGAGAAAGGGGCTTTTACGGATGCCCGTAAGGAAAAGCCGGGACGAATGGAGGTAGCTTCCGGTGGCACCTTGTTCTTGGATGAGATCGGGAACTTAAGCCTTTCCATGCAAGCGAAACTGTTGACCGCTTTGGAAAAACGACAGATAACCCGCTTGGGAGCAACGCAACCCATACCGATTGATATCCGGTTGATCTGCGCAACGAACGTGAATATCCATCATCTTGTGGCAGAAGGTACTTTCCGGCAAGATCTTTTATATCGTATTAATACGATCGAGTTACATATTCCTCCCTTGAGGGAACGAGGAAATGACGTGATCTTATTGGCTGAACATTTCTTGTCGAAGTATGCCCGTAAATATAAGAAAGACTTGAAGGGCATTAACAGGGATGGGAAGAATAAGCTACATAATTATGCTTGGCCCGGTAATGTACGTGAACTGCAACATGCGATTGAACGGGCGGTTATCTTGTCTGAAAGTAATTGGCTAAGGCCGGAAGACTTTATTCTGCGTTCTGTCCCGCTTAGGGATAAGGAACCATCCGATGAGTTAAATTTGACGGTATTGGAGAAAGAAGCAATCGAACGTGCCTTACGTCGTGCCGAGGGGAATATCACTCGTGCCGCCGAGCTTCTAGGGATTACCCGCTTTACCTTGTATCGTAAATTGGAGAAATTTGGCTTATGATACGTTACTTGTTGTTCGCTCGTATTTTGGGGATCGTGGTCTTGTCTTTTACTGCCTCATTCTTAATACTGAAAGGGTTTTTGTTTATTCCCGTGCTGTTCGGATTTTGTATTCTTGCGCTTTCGGTTTTCTTATATAAGGATCAGCAAAAGACTGTTAAGCGGATGGAATACCTGATAGAGAGTATTCATTACGGGGATCTGAGCCTGTTTTATCCTTCCGATTCAATGACGGAAGACGAAAAGGCTTTGGCCTCTTCTATGAACGCTGCCTTGGAGGCTTTGCGGAGTCGATTGTATAGTTCGGTGGTCGCTGAGGCGGAAACCGAGGCATGGCAGAAACTTATCCGGGTATTGACGCATGAGATCATGAACTCGATCGCTCCGGTAATCTCTTTATCAGAGACGGTAGCCGAGCGTGCGACGATAAATGGCATGAATGAGAGAGACTACGCTATCATGGTACAAGCCATGCAAACGATCCACCGGAGAAGTAAGGGGCTATTGGATTTTGTCGAGAATTATCGGCAATTAACCCGTCTGCCTTTACCTACTTTACGAAACTTCTCGGTTTCGGCTCTCTTTGACGATATCCGGCTTCTATTTCCGGAGAAGTCCGACATCCTCTTCTTTCGTGTAAAACCGGAAGATTTAAATTTATATGCGGATCGGATCATGGTGGAACAAGTATTAATTAATCTATTGAAAAATGCGATAGAGGCTTGTGAAGAGTCCTTATCTCCTCAAATAGTCGTGGAGGCTGTCCAAAAAGCCGGCATGGTTATTATTTCGGTGATTGATAATGGTAGCGGAATTGTTCCCGAGGCGATCGACAAGGTCTTCGTGCCTTTCTTCACGACTAAATCTAAAGGTTCCGGTATCGGACTAAGTCTTTGCCGGCAGATCATGAACCGTCATGGAGGAAGTATTAGTCTCGACTCTCAAGTAGAGAAGGGTTCCTCTTTCGTCTTGCGTTTTCCGATTGTTACCAAACGGATTCTATAAATAAGTATTAATACATGCGATTAGCTTATCCGGCTTGATCGGTTTAGCGATGTAAGAGGAGAATCCACTTTGTTTTACCCGTTCCTCATCTTCTGCGAAGGCGAAAGCTGTTACGGCGATGATAGGAATGGACTGGTTCTTTTCCCGAATTACCCGTGTAGCCTCATAGCCGTCTACGATCGGCATTTTTAGGTCCATTAGGATTAAGTCCGGTTGATATTTATTGAATAAATCGATCGCTTGTTCCCCGTTCCATGCGTGTATAAGGTTATAATCTTTCAACATGGCTTGGAATAAAGTATAGTTGCTTTCGTTATCTTCCGCTATTAATAGGGTTGCCGATTTGGATGACTGGCTCTTCTGTACATTCTCGGTCTTTGGTTTCTCATGCGGGACTTCCTGCATCTCTAGTATCGAATAGGGCAACGTAAACCAGAATGTAGAACCTTTCCCTTGCTCTGATTCCACCCCTATATCTCCACCCAGACGCTTGATAATCATCTGGCAAATCGATAATCCCAGCCCCGTTCCTTGCACAAAGCTATTTAACTTAACGAAACGGGTGAAAACTTGACCGATCTTATCCTTGGCGATACCGCATCCCGTATCTTTTACATAGAAATACAACTCATCATCTCTATGGCGGTAGCCAAACAGGATGCTACCTTGAGTCGTGAACTTGATGGCATTGTTGATAAAGTTCGTAATGACTTGGGAGACCCGGTTACGGTCGGTGCGTAAGATACAATTCGGGATCTTCTCGACAAAGCATACCTGCACACCATCTTGCGCCTTCAAACGGGAAGACTGCTCGATATCGGAGAATAGTTGATTGACATCTACGTCTGAATCCACGAATTCTAGCGTACCCGCCTCTATCTTGGCTAGATCGAGAATATCATTGATCAATTGCAATAGCAGGTCGTTGTTGCTATTAATGATATTGATATATTCCTCTTTATCCTCCATATTCTCGGTTACGGCCAATAATCCGGAGAAACCGACGATCGCATTCAATGGCGTTCGAATCTCATGACTCATATTCGCCAAGAACGCGGATTTCAAACGATCGGACTCTTCCGCTTTCTCTTTCGCTTTCCTCAGTTCGTTCTCCGCCTGTTTTTGTTTTGTCACATCTTCTTTCTTGAAAATAACCCCGATAAGGTTGTCGTGCTCGTCTAATACAGGGTTCGCCAAAATATGAAGATACTTTCCATCGCCGAACTCATTCGTGATATCGACCTGCTTTTTGGTTTCCATGGCCTTTGCGACCGTGCAACGGGTACAATAAGGCTTTACTCCGTTCTTGACCAAGAAGCAATTAGCCGGACCGAATTCAGGGATACAGTCATGGAACTCTACCTCATTTCTCCATTTTACGGTATAATCCGGCTTGATGAAATAGATGGAAGCTTGGATATTATTCATGATTAGTATATTATCCTTCTGTAGATCCAATAACTTATCTTTCAGTTTATTGGTCCGGATAAAGAAGATTAATATCATAATCAGGAAAATAAACAATACGGTGATTACGCTTAGCAAGATCTCGAACCTGTATTTGGAGAATAGGCTCGGGTCCTCGTTGATAATAGTAGCGTCGTGGGGCAATGACAATCTGCTGATATCAAAAGCCTTGATCTTTGAAGCGTCGAACATATATCCATTGGGAATGATTTGTGGATGGATATCTTTAGGGGCGATTTTCTTCTCCAATATACTTAAAGCCTCTTTCGCCAAATCGGAACCTATAGGCCTGTATTTGGGACTGAAACCTCCGATGGCCCAGTGCCCTATGCCGACGGATGCCAATGTGAATGTCGGGATTCTGGGATTGGCGGTCATCATGGTATACGTGGCATTTCCAACATAATACCCGTCGTTCACGTCTACACGCCATGTACCAATCAATATCACGGTCTGATCCGGCAGGTTCTTGATTTGCTCAACGATGGTGTAGATATTATTCTTTCTTCCATCCAGTAATATCAAGTTCAGATCCTTGATATTTTCCATTTCCTTTTTTACCAAGGTCTGCATAGCTAAACCACCGTAGGTATTATCGGTGATTAATGCTATATTTTGAGTTTTGGGATATAGCTTACGTATTAACCGGATATTTTCTTTTACGTCATAAGAATACAAGAACCCGCCAAGGTGTAAACCTTTATCTACGTACTCTTGGATATCGATGTATTTCGGCTCCCATTCGGCGACATTTAAATCCGAGTCGGGTAATAAGATCGCATTCTTACTGATCATACCGCATAAAACCGGTATATCAGGCTTGTATTCTTGGGAGATATAAGAAGCCCATGCCTCTTGACCTAAGATAATGATAAGCTGAGGGGTGTTATTTTCTTTATATTTATCCAATATACCTCTCATCTTACCGTCCCATAAGGGGGCTTCCGGGAGGCTCTTACAGTTCATGTTCTCGATAACCACTGGCGAGATACCACCTCCCCGCTTATATTCCTCCATAAACTCGGAAATATTGGCGGTCGTATTACGTGTATCGGGATTGTAGGAGCTAATGATTAAAATAGGGCCTGCATTATCTGTAGCGTATAAGTGGAAAGAAAAGACCAGACTTAACACGATAAAGAGTACGAATCGTATGTAGTATTTTAATAATGTCATTCTTTACCTACCTATTCATGTGCTTATTTGCGATTAAAGTACTATTTTTTGTTCATACAGTCCACAAAAGTAGAAAAGATTTATGATTAATTGCTGAAATTCAAAATAAAAAGAATCTATTACGCCTAAAATCTATAACTCGATCATCACTCCGATACTTGGGAGAAGCGTTCCTGTAAGACGTTCTATCGGTCTTAATTCGTACCGTTGTTCATATATGGGAGCTTCCGGGTTGATAATTTTACCCGTTTTGATATATACGTCTTGCTCTTTGTATTTGGAATTCAATATGTTTTGGATGTCGATATAGGCTCCAAGCATGATCTTTTTGAAGTAAAATGTTTTATCGATACGGATATCTAACTGCGTGAATGGCTTGAGCCGTTCGCTGTTAAACCGGCTGTAATCATAGTATAGCCCGTTATTAGCGTCCCAAGCTTCTACATAACTACTCTTTTCTACATCGTAAGGCGTATAGGGAGCGCCTCCTACTACCCGGAACTTGGCGCCTACGTCCCAGTTCTTGGGTAAAGAATAAGTCCCGCTAAACGTGAACAGATGCTTATTGTCCCAAGCCGAGGGAAGATAAGTGTCCATATTTCTCCCATCCTTGAATTCGCTTCTTACCAAAGTGTAGGATGCGATGAAAGTAAGCCCTTTATAATTATACCAACGTCCCATGATCTCAAGTCCATAAGCTCGCCCTGTAGCGGTAGACGATACGGCCTCATTTCCCAAGACACCATAGTCTGTACCTTTCGATGCGAGTGGGATACTGTCGAGTATGGACATCGGATAACGATCATAATGTTTATAGAATCCTTCGGTCGTGAATTTCAAGTATGAGGTAGGACGGTATTCCAAGCCTAATCCGGCTTGGTCGCTTCGGATATAGCTTAAATGATTTGTCCGGTTTACATAATTACCTTCATTATCCTTGAATCCCAATGTCGTATAAGGAGGAAGCTCGTAGTAGCGTCCGATATTCGCGTTTATATAAAGCGGATCGGACAAGCGGTAGGATAAGGATAGGCGAGGAGATAACTGATCTAACAAATTATTCATATCCGAGGAATAATTGTTTGCGTCCGCACGAACACCTAAAGAGGCGGTAAACCGCTCGTTATAACTCTCATAAATAGCCGTGGCATAGATACCCCACTTCCATATGCCAAGGTCTGTTTGATATACGATGGTACGGGGGATAGAGGTAAATTGCTTTTGATAGGTGTCATTCGTGTATTGGGCGTATTCGATGTTTCCTCCGACATTCAATTGAATGAATGGTAAGCGGAACGTGTTTTCCGTTCGGAACTTATTCTCGATCTCATCCGAACGGTAATTTAAGGAGAGATTCTCTTCCTTGCTTTCGTCATTGTCTTTGTATTTAATATTCTTATTGTTGGTCTGGCTACGGCTGATAATGACCGAGTAGAGATTTTTACCGGCGTAGTGTTTATAAACCGCTCCAAGGGTATACGTTTTTTGTTTTACGACCGGCAAGTAAGAGAGGATATATTGGTTTTTCTCGCTCATGTCTTTCATTCCTGTATTCAGCTTCATATCATCGATCGCCCCTAATCCGAGAACTGTAAGCTCATTCTTGGGGTTGAAGGAGTGCTTAATCTTGAATTGGGCATCCGTGAAAGTAGGTAAGAACGGCAAGCCGATCATATCGAAAAGGAATTGAAGGTAAGAACGACGAACAGACACTTGGTAAGTGGTCTTTTTTCCTAGCGGTCCATTAGCGGACACACCGATATCTGAGGCTCCTAGGACTCCTCGCAATGAGAATTTTTCCTTATTTCCATCTTGTAGTTTAAAATCCAATATCGAACTTAAAGCGTTCCCCTTGGATGCGGGGAATGCGGCCGAATAAAAGTTGACCTCCCGGATAAAATCGGGATTGATAATACCGACCGGACCTCCGGAGGCTCCTTGGGTAGAGAAATGGTTGATATTCGGTATCTCTACGCCATCCAAAAAGAAACGGTTTTCCGAGGGACCTCCTCCTCTTACCATCAAGTCGTTACGAAACGCTGCCGTGGACGCTACTCCGGGAAAGGTTTGTACTACCCGGGAGATATCCCGGTTTCCTCCCGCGCTTTTCTCTATCTCCTTGAAACCGATTACACGGAGTCCTAGCGGACTTTCGGCGGTTTTACGGAACGGAGAGGCTACTACGCTAACCTCTTGCAGATTCTGGCTGGCTTCCTCTAGCTCGATCGGGAAGAATATATCTTTATTCGCTAGTCTGAATTCGGCGGTAACGAAGGGCTTATATCCCAGAAAGGAGGATTGGAGACGATAGCTTCCGGGTGATATGCCGGATATCTCGAATAATCCGGTGGAATCGGTGACCGCCCCTTGCGTCGTGTTCCATACCACTACGTTAGCGAAAGGTATCGGCTGTCCGCTCGATGCGTCTTTTACAACTCCCTTGATAGAGAAGGAGCGCTGTTGACCGATAGCGGCTTGTATGGTACATAATAAGAATAGTAAGAAGTAAAGATGGCGTCTATCCATATCTTATATCATATTTATAGCGGTAAAGATAAGTATTATTCTGATTCGTATGTATTATCTTTGCATACATATGGAGAAAGAATTACAGATAACGGCGGATGGAAGCCATACGCTATATATTCCGGCGATGGATGAACATTATCATTCCGTGAACGGGGCGTTGCAGGAATCGAGACATATATTTATTGAGGCGGGATTGCATGCGCAGGAGAAAGACTTTATCCGAATCGTGGAAGTTGGCTTCGGTACAGGGCTGAACGCCTTCTTGACATTGAAGGATGTCGAGCTATCTCAAGCACATCATATTGATTATCATACCGTGGAGTTATACCCGCTTCCTTTAGATACGATTCGTGCCTTGAATTATGGGGAGCTGATCTGGCCGGAGAGAAAAGAGTTATTCTTAGCCTTGCATGAGGCGGAGTGGAATACTCCCGTTTCAATCTCAGAGCGCTTTACACTTCATAAAATAGAAGGAAATAGTAACGCCTGTGAACTACCGGATGATATCGATTTGATCTATTTCGATGCGTTTGCGCCCGAGAAACAACCGGAGATGTGGAATCAGGAAATCTATAATCGTTTGTATGCTCATACCGCACCGGGCGGAGTGATCGTAACCTATTGCGCAAAAGGAGAGGTACGCAGAGGTATGCAAGCGGCTGGTTTTGAGATGAGCCGTCTTCCCGGTCCTCCGGGCAAGCGACATATACTTAGGGGTATTAAAAATTGAGAATTGAAAGTTACAGAGCGTATTCCTCGGTATTTTCAATTCTCAATTCTCAACTTTCAATTATTTAAGCATTGCCTCGATCTTTTCTACGAACTTATCCTTAGCCGTAGCGCCTACTACTTTATCAACCATCTTACCGTCTTTGAAGAAAAGAACGGTAGGGATGTTGCGGATACCGAATTGTCCGACTACATCGTCATTCTCGTCAACGTTCATTTTACCGATCGTCACACGACCTTCGTATTCGGTTGCCAACTCATCAATGATAGGAGATACCATGCGGCAAGGGCCACACCACTCTGCCCAAAAGTCAAGAACCATGGGCTTTCCGGAGTTAACCAACTCCTCGAAATTAGCGTCTGTAATTTGTAGTGCCATTTTGAATTACGTATTATTTAATTATGAATTATAATCTAATGATTGTTATGACGCCAAAAGTACAAATTCTTTCAGCGTCGTACAACTTTAACCATTAATTTTAAAATCGATATTCTCGTTCTCCTGTAAAAAGTCTACCAGCTCACGGGTCACGTTTAAGCGGATATTTTGGGAGAAGAGATTTAGGGAAATATTATGTTCCCCATCGACAACCTTAAAATATAACAGGCTATGGCCCGGATTGTTCTTGATCAATACCGAAAGCTCATTGATTGTCGGCTCGTCCAAATCATGGATCGGGACCGTGATACTGATTTTCTCGATCAGCTTGTCTTTCTCGTCTTGCAAAAGGTTGACGGTACCAATCTTGAAGTCCAGTTTATTGGGGTCCCAGCGGCTAGGCTCTACACGGGCTGTGATCAAGAGATACATCCCTATTTTACCATACTTGCTGTATTCGATATAATCCTGTCCGAAAAGCGGGATCTCGCCACTACCCGTGAAATCCTCGATCTTCAAGATACCGTAAGGCTTTCCGTTCTTGGTCATTCCTTCCCGGAAACCGGTGACGATACCACCTAATAAAACTTCCCGGCCTTGTAAGGTTTCCCGCTCGTTAAGTTCTACCATGCCGGTATTACATACATACTTTAATATGATACGGTATTCATCCAACGGGTGGGCGGATAGGTAAATACCGACCAACTCCTTCTCTTTATTCAGGCGTTCGAGATCGCTCCAACGCTCGCATTGCGGGATCTCCGGTTTAGCGATGGCGATCAAGGCGTCTCCACCGAATAAAGAGTTGACTGCCGTGCTCTTATCCATCTGGTATTTGTTACCATAGCGAACCAAGGTATCCAAGAACAATTCCCCTTTTCCACTGTCGGTGAAGAACTGCTCACGCTGGATACCGAAGTTATCGAACGCTCCGGCCAAAGCCATGGACTCTATGTTTTTCTTATTGCAAGCGGTCAAGTTCACCCGTTCTACGAAATCGAAGATACTCTTGTACGGGCCGTTCTTCTTGCGTTCCTCTATGATATTTTGTACGGCGGACTCACCTACGCCTTTCACGGCGCCTAGCCCGAAGCGGATGTTCTTGTTCTTATCTACGCTGAACTTCAAGATAGACTCGTTCACGTCCGGTCCCAATACTTGAATACCCATCGCTTTACATTCATCCATGAACTTCGTGATATCCGTGATATTGGATAAGCTTCGGCTCAAGACGGCGGCCATATACTCGGACGGGAAGTTCGCTTTCAAGTAAGCGGTCTGATAAGCCACCCATGAATAACAAGTAGCGTGACTCTTATTGAATGCGTATGAGGCGAACTTCTCCCAGTCGGACCAGATCTTATTTAAAGTTTCCTCTTTATAGCCGTTGGCTTGACCACCAGCCATAAATTTAGACTTCAAGTGGTTCATCTTCTCGATCAACTTCTTACCCATCGCCTTACGTAAGGCATCACTCTCACCACGCGTGAAGTTAGCGAGCAAACGGGATAGAAGCATGACCTGCTCCTGATAGACCGTAATACCGTACGTATCTTTTAGGTAGCGTTCCATGACGGGAATATCGTACTTGATCTCCTCCTTACCCTGTTTACGGGCGATAAAAGAAGGGATGTAATCCATTGGGCCCGGGCGATACAGGGCGTTCATGGCGATCAAGTCCTCGAATTTAGAAGGTTGCAACTCCTTCAAATACTTTTGCATACCGGCGGACTCGAACTGGAATGTACCGGTTGTCTTTCCGTCGCAATACAATTTATAAGTCTTGGGGTCCTCCAGACTGATATGGTCGATATCCAGATCATGTCCGGTAGTCAGTTTCACGTTCTCGATCGCTTCCTTGATGATGCACCAGGTATTCCAGCCCAAGAAGTCCATCTTGATCAATCCGGTTTCCTCGATCACGGAACCCTCGTATTGGGTAACCAGCATCTCCTCGCCGGTATCCTTGTCTTTCGCCGTACTGACAGGTACGACATCCGATATATCATAACGTCCGATAATGACACCGCAGGCGTGTACACCCGTGTTACGGACGTTGCCTTCCAGCATCTGGGCGTATTTCAAGGTATCCCGTGCCAGCGGATCATTTCCGTTAGCCGCCTCTTTTAGTTCCGGCACATACTTGATGGCGTCGCCCAATTTGAACTTCTTCATGTCAGGGATCTTATCCGGAACCAATTTGGCTAACCGGTTCGATTCGGATAACGGTAATTTCTGTACCCGGGCGACATCCTTGATAGCGGACTTGGTAGCCATCGTACCATAAGTAATGATATGAGCCACACGCTCGGCACCGTATTTCTCCGTTACCCAGCGTAAGACCTCGCCACGGCCATCATCATCGAAGTCGGTATCGATATCGGGGAGGGAGATACGGTCCGGATTCAAGAAACGCTCGAACAGGAGGTCATATTTGATCGGGTCGATCTTGGTGATCCCTAAGCAATAAGCTACGGCAGATCCGGCGGCCGAACCACGTCCCGGTCCTACGGATACACCGAGTTCCTCACGAGCAGCACGGATGAAATCTTGCACGATCAAGAAGTAGCCGGGGAAACCCATGGTCTTCATGATATGTAACTCGAAGTTCAGACGCTCCTTTACTTCATCGTTCAAGGGGTCTCCGTAAAGCTCCTTGGCTCCGTCGTATGTCAATTTCGCCAAATAGTCGGCTTCCAGCTTGATGCGGTATAGTTTGTCGTATCCACCTAATTTCTTGATTTTGGAGTGCGCCTCTTCCTCGCTTAATACGACATTACCGTTCTCGTCTCGGGTGAATTCCTCAAATAAATCATGCTCTGTTAATTTCTGACGGTAGGACTCCTCGGTACCGAACTCCTCGGGAATGGCGAAAGTCGGCATGATAGGACCGCTGTCGATGGAGGAGAATTCTATTTTGTCGGCTATCTCGAGCGTATTACTCAAAGCTTCGGGGATATCGGCGAAGATGGTGTTCATCTCGGCGGTTGTCTTCATCCATTCTTGCTTGGAGTAGCGCATACGCTTGGGGTCGTCCAAGTCTTTGCCGGTACTAAGGCAGATCAGGCGGTCGTGAGCCTCAGCGTCGTCGGCATTGACGAAATGGACGTCGTTGGTGGCGATTAGCTTGATATTATGTTTGTGAGCAAGTTCGATCAGTACCTTGTTCACCTCTTGTTGATGCGGGAAAATCGTGCAATCGGCGTTGGGGTCGTGTGTCTCGTGCCGTTGCATCTCAAGGTAATAGTCTTCTCCGAATAAGTTTTTGAACCATTTGATAGACTCCTCGGCCTTATCAATTCGTCCGTGCATGATATGCTGTGGAATCTCTCCACCTAAACAGGCGGAGCAGATGATCAGATCCTCATGATATTTCTCCAACAATTCCTTGTCAATACGCGGACGTCCGTAGAATCCTTCCGTCCATGAGAGGGATACCATCTTGATCAGGTTCTTGTATCCGTTCTTATTTTTGGCCAGAACGATCAAGTGCCAGCCGCTACGGTCGTCTTGCGAGGCCAGCTTGCTATGCCTTCCGTTGCGAGCGCAATAACATTCGCACCCGATGATCGGCTTGAAGATGGAAGCTTTCGCTTCGGCGATTTGTTTTTGTAGTTCCGTTATCCTTTGTTGTTCCTCATCGGTTGGCGCATCCTTGGCCAGCAGCGGTTTTAGTTCTTTCTCGGAGTCCTTGATGATCCCGAGAGGTTTACTGTTCTTTTTGCTAACCTTATTGAAAAACTCCTTGATACCGAACATAACGCCATGGTCTGTTACGGCGATCGCACGCATTTCGTCTTTGTACGCTTTGTCGATCAACGCGTCGATGGATGCCTGTCCGTCCAGCAAGGAATACTGGGTATGTACGTGTAAATGAATAAACGGTTCCATATATATTAATGTATAGTCTGGTGCATATTGAAATGAGTGCATAAAGGTAGGAAATATTTTTTAGTACGAGAGAGGTTGTTTTGCTTTTAAAAAAACACGTACGTCTTTTTTCGGAAACACGTACATGTTTTTGGAAAAAGACGTACGTGTTTTCTGAAGGATATAATGAGGTTATAATATGTGTGATTCTATAGAATCTATATGTTATATAAACAGATGTTGTATTGATATTTTGCTTGATATAAGCCGTATATCGTGACAGGAGGTTTTCGTGAGGTGCTCGAACTAGCGGATGGAAGATAGTTATGAATGGCGTTTTTCTGTGTGAAAAGCCGTTTTATACTGTACTTATGCTTGGAAAAAGCGAATCTCAGGGAGTTCTGTTTACAAAGTGTCATTTTGCTAGAACAAGGGAAACTAATATTCCGATCTATCGCAAAAGGTGATCTTACTTTTGTTGATTATTCGATGGTGTATTTACTAATGTACGCATGTACATTAAATAATAGAAGAGAAAAATGATTGATTTAAACGATCGTTTTAATTAGTCATTTGCAAAGGTACGCATTTCTTTGACACTTGCAACCCTTCTGTGTTATTTTTTTCATGCCTTATTCGCTTTCTTATCAATAGGATAGGCTATCCTTTACGAAACAAGCTCTTCCTTCCACAAACTCCCCTTTGTATCTCTCGAAAAACGCAAGATCTAAACGATGGTTTAGACTAGTCGTTTTCTAACGGTAGTCTGCTATCAGAAAATAGCTAAGTGCTTAATTAACACTATTATTAATATTAAATTCTAAATTATGAACAGAAAGATTTCTACATTGTTAACGGCGGGTCTGCTCGTGGCAGGGTCGCTGTGCGGTAGTGCCTTCGCTCAGACGCCGACGGTTTCCATTAAAGATTTGACCGGAATCGGATCTACAGTAGCGAATGAACTGAAAAACGGGGCTCGATA